>OJDH01000486.1_pt1 | contig 13136 bp, 10 predicted proteins | sample 1592761 | NCBI WGS metagenome assembly OJDH01 (sample SAMN05416855, study PRJEB24817) | seawater metagenome | isolation source: Sea water | place: Canada:Atlantic | collected 2013-11
ATAACGCCAACAAAACGGTTAACTGTCAGATCAAGTCGCGACTACTACAAATAAACAGCATTCGCAACTGTATGATTCAACGATTAAAATCCTCCTGTATACAACAGTGTGACAATTGATATTCTATTTATCGTTCACTGTAGCTCTTCGATACTAGTAGGCGCCCGTGCGGCTAACTGGATAACAGTCCGTTTTCAATGGCATAGCGTGTGAGGCCTGCAGTCGAGCTGATATCCAATTTTCGTTTAATGTTCTTGCGGTGGGTCTCCACGGTTCGGACAGAGATATCAAGTTCAGCGGCGACATGTTTGTTGCTCTTACCTTCGGCAAGTAACAAAAGAATTGTTTGCTCTCGTGTGGTCAACGGGCCTTCTATATCACTATCCTGATAGGCCATTAGAATCTTTGAAACGCCCGAGCTAAAATAAGTCCCGCCCATATGCACGGCCTCAATAGCCGCAACAACTTCTTGGGATGGCACGTCTTTCAAAACATATCCACGTGCGCCATAACGAAGAGCACTGGAAATATACTCTCGATTATTGTGCATGCTTAAAATTAAAAGCTTAATTTCTGGATACTTTTCGGCAAAGATCTCAGTCGCATCAAGGCCATTAAGTTCGGGCATATTAATGTCCATCAGCACAACATCGGGCTTCAGTTCAGCCGCTTTCTCTAACGCTTCACTCCCTGTTTTTGCCTCCCCGATTACTTCAATATTTTTGTACATCTCCAGGCACGACCTTAGCCCATCACGGACAAGAGGGTGATCGTCAGCCAGCAAAATACGTATGATTGAACCACCTCTCAGCATGATCTAGACCTCTCCCCCGGAACGTAAAATACCTTTGGGAAGTATTGCCATTATAGTTGTTCCCTTTGAAGAAGATGTGATTTTCAGTTCACCACCATGATGCTCAAGACGTTCTTGCATATTTCGAAGGCCTATTCCCGCAAGCGGGTCTTTTTTAATATTGAGGTGGTGAATATCAAAACCAGCCCCGTTATCACTAATTGACAGTGTCACAATCCCCTTAGATGCAGAGAGCTCTAGGTTAACACGATCAGCGTTAGAGTGCCGTTCAATATTTGTTAGAGCTTCCTGCGCTACCCGATACAGGGTTGTTTTCGCATCCTTTGGCAGCAAATTTTTAAAGGTAACTGTACTGATTTTGACCTTAATATCAGTTCTTTCGGAAAATTCATGCGCCAAACTCTCCAGGGCAGGCGACAATCCCAAATCATCCAAGATACTGGGACGCAAATCTCGGGAGATCCGCCTTACTTCGTTGATTGCAATATTGAGCGCATTTGCCCCTTTGCCAATGGCCTTGGCGACCTCTTCTGTGTCGCCCTCAGCCTTCTGGGCCTTATTCAACGCCATCTCATGTGCGTACTTAATGGACACTAAAATTTGGCTTATCCCATCGTGTAGTTCTCGGGCGACCCGACCACGTTCTTCTTCTTGGGTTTCAATAATCCTTTGTGTTAGCCCTTTGAGTTTTACATCCGCCAAACGTCTTTCATGCAGGTTGATCGCAATCCCCGTGACAAAAACAACACCCAAGGAGGTAAAGGTAATAAGGAGGATTATGATTGAAGTCTGCCAAATACGGTCTTGAACTTCGAGCTCAAAGGCTTCGACTTGAGAGATTACATCATCAATATAAAGCCCGGTGCCGAGCATCCAGTTCCATTTATCAAGGGGAACGGCATAGCTAATTTTATCGGCAATTTCTCCCGTAGAAGGTTTTCCCCATAAATAGCGATGAAAGCCACCGCCTTCCCGAGCGCGAAAAATAAGATTTTGGATAACAAGATTACCCGTCGTATCCTTAAGCTCCCACCAGTTTTTTCCGATTAGCTCTGGCTGTTTTGGGTGGACAAGGTTCGTTCCCTCAAAGTCGTACACGAAGAAATAGCCATCAGTACCGTAGGTCAACGTTTTCAGGATTTCTTTGACTTGTTCCTTAGCATTTTGATTGTCTGCATTAGCCGGATCATAAATATGACCAATGGATGTTTGTGCAAGACTCAGGTAATTGAGAAGCTCCAACTTTTTCGCATTCAACATATTACGCTCAAATGCAGCTATTTCTTCCTTCGCTAAACTCTGCGCCTGATAGGTTACCAGAAACGAGATAGCTGATATTGCTAAAATCAGAGGAACGGTGGCAAGCAACAATACTTTTTGCTTTAAATTCATAAACTTGTGATTCCGCTCATCTACTATAATTTAAAAACTTATATCGGTTTCAGGTCGATTACTGTAGCGACTATATCATGCCCTTTAAGGGTTTTCTCTCAGTATTAGTTGGTATTGACCCTCCCCACAAAACATGACCAACTACCAATTGCTGCGAATATTATTCTTGGGTTATTGTTGATAGACAGTGCCCATCATGATCAAGGCAAGATCAGGGCCAGATAATTAAATCGTCAAAGAAACGGTGAGCCCCAAAGAATAACTGCTGAACTCAAAACTCCGTAATCTTAATGGAGTGACAAATGGAAGATTGTAATATTGTTTGAACAAATTGTGGGATTATCGACAATAAGACAATCACACTTTTCCATTAGCTTGTTGGTTCGCAACAAACACTTCTTCGTCAATAAATCGAAAAGATCCGACATCTAAGACGGATCTAAACAGGGAGACAATTTTTATGAATCGTAGAAAGTTTCTAACCGGTACAGCTACGGCTGTTGCGGCAGGTGCGGCCTCTGCAACATTGAGTGCCCCCGCCATTGCTCAAGGCAAACGCGAGCTTAAAATGGTGACAACCTGGCCTAAAAACTTCCCAGGCCTTGGTACTGGCGCTCAGCGCGTAGCTGATCGTATCACCGCTGCAAGCGATGGCAAACTTACTGTTAAGCTTTATGCTGCGGGCGAGTTGGTGCCACCGTTTGAATCATTTGACGCCGTATCAAACGGTACTGCCGACATGTACCACGCTGCCGAATACTACTGGCAGGGTAAACACAAAGCGTTCAACTTCTTCACAGCTGTTCCTTTTGGCTTCACGGCTAACGAACTCGATGCCTGGGTTCATTATGGCGGTGGTCAGGAACTTTGGGACAAGCTTTCTGGTCAGTACAACCTGAAATCCTTCATGGCGGGTAACACTGGCGTACAGATGGGTGGTTGGTACAACAAAGAAATCAACACTCTCGAAGATTTCAAAGGTCTGAAAATTCGTATGCCAGGTCTTGGTGGTGAAGTGCTTCGTCGTATTGGCGCTGCTGCTGTTACCCTTCCGGGCGGTGAGATCTTCCCATCTCTCGAATCAGGTGCAATCGATGCTACTGAGTGGGTTGGTCCTTGGAACGATCTGGCGTTTGGTTTCTACAAAGTGACCAAATATTACTATCAGCCAGGTTTCCATGAGCCAGGTTCAGGCCTTGCTTGTGGCATGAACAAAGACGTTTGGGAAAGCTTCTCTCCAGATGAGCAAGCACTTGTTCAGTCTGCTTGTGACGCAGAAAACAACGTGATGCTTTCTGAGTACAACGCCAAAAACGGTGATTCTCTCGACGTCCTGCTCAACAAACACAAAGTTGAACTGCGTTCTTTCTCTCAGGACATCATGGATGCTCTTGGGGCGAAATCTGAAGAAGTTGTCAAAGAAGTCGGTCAGACTGATGACATTTCCAAGGAAATCTATGGCAGCTACATTGATTTCCGTCGCAAGGTTGCACGTTGGACTACTCTTTCAGAGTCCGACTACACAGCCGCACGTGGTGCAGCGCTTAAAATCTAATCATTGCTTGTGTAATGATTTAAATTCGAAAGAGGTTAGGGTCAGGATCGATTAATTTCATCCAATTCTGTCCCCAGAAAAGTATTGAATTATAAGGGATCGTTACAAAGGGAAGGCTTCTGTCTTGCCGCGTAATGGTCCCTTATAAGGCGGAATTTTTCTGGGGACCCTGAGGGCGCGTGAATATCTTTTCTCTGACAAGGCGATGGTCTATGAAAACCGGACGGTTTCCTGCACCCCATCGCCTTGTCAGAGAAAAGATCTTCAGGCGCAGAATGGATGGAATTAATAGATCCTGACCCTCGCTCTGTGCTAGCCTCTTTTCGATACATATATAAATAATAATAACAATCGATAGGGAGACTACTGTGGCAGGGTTTCTTTCCCTCGCAAAAGCCATCGATAGTCTGAATAATAAAATAGGGCATAGCGTAGCTTGGCTCGCCCTCTTTATGGTTTTGGTTCAGTTCGTCGTTGTTCTCATGCGATATGTTTTTGGCATTGGTTCCATCTTCATGCAGGAATCAATTATCTATATGCATGGCTTCCTCTTTATGCTCGGCGCAAGCTATACCTTGCTGCACGGTGGTCATGTTCGCGTTGATATATTTTATGGTGCAGCCAGCGAAAGAAAGCAGGCCATCGTTGATTTCTTTGGTGTGATTTTCTTTCTGTTTCCGGTTCTGATCTTAATCATGATCTATGGTCTTCCCTATGTGGCGAGTTCTTGGGAAATTCTGGAATCTTCCAAAGAAACCAGTGGTATACCCGCTGTTTATATTCTCAAAAGCTCAATCATTGCTTTTTGTATCCTAATGGGAATGCAAGGGCTTTCCATGGCCATTCATGCGCTTGCCATTATCAAGGGCGTAGAACACAAGCCCCAAGAAGACGGTCCGGGGGGACTATAAAATGCATATAGCTGAAACTCTTGACCTCCTCATGTTTGGGGCTGCCTGCCTGTTTTTGATGGCCGGTTTTCCCGTCGCCTTTACCCTCGCCGGTGTCGGTATCGCCTTTGCGTTAATAGGCTACTCCCTCGGGGTGTTTGATCTCTCCTTCTTTGGCGCGCTGCCTTCTCGTATTTACGGCAACGCCATGACCAACGAAATCCTCATTGCCGTTCCGCTATTTGTTTTCATGGGCGTGATGCTCGAGAAATCAAAGGTCGCAGAGGAACTCCTCGATACCATGGGACAGTTGTTTGGTTCCGTTCGGGGCGGCCTCGGTATTTCCGTGACCATCGTGGGCGCCCTGCTCGCGGCCTCAACTGGTATCGTTGGCGCAACCGTTGTTACCATGGGTCTGCTTTCTCTACCGACCATGCTACGTCGTGGGTACGATCCTTCTCTGGCCTGCGGATCAATTTGTGCTGCGGGAACCCTGGGACAGATTATCCCGCCATCTATCGTGCTGGTTATTCTGGGCGATCAGATTTCCAATGCCTATTCCGATGCCCAGCGTGCCATTGGCAACTGGTCTCCGGACCCTGTGTCGGTTGGTGATCTTTTTGCTGGCGCGCTTATTCCCGGCTTGATGTTGGTGTTCATGTACATGGGCTATCAACTCTTGATCGCGATCATCAAACCTGAAAGCTCACCGCCAATCCCCCGTGATGAAGGTAAGACAAGTACTGGTGATTTTATCAGCAAAATCCTGCACGCCCTTGTGCCGCCTGTTGCCCTTATCGTTTCAGTGTTGGGATCAATCCTGACCGGGATTGCAACCCCGACAGAAGCTGCCGCCGTTGGTGCTATCGGGTCCCTCCTACTTGCCGGAATGCGCACCCAGGAATTGGGTATGTTGGACAAGGCAGACCGCAAGTCTCCTTTTGATTTTATGGATTTTGGCAGTCGTCGTCCGACTATTATCGCCACGCTTTGTCTGCTCTTTATGTTGGTTCTGATTTCCTTCTTTGATCTCAGAGTTGCCAGAAACGAAATTCCAACGGTTGATATGATTGCCATTGGCGCAGCCATTATCGCCTCTATTGGTCTTACCTGGGGTATCCTGGTTTCTCTCGGACGGGTTTGGCGCACCGACATTCTCCGACCGATCATGCGCTCAACCATGGAAATCTCTTCCATGGTGTTTGTGATCCTGATCGGGGCTTCTGTTTTCTCTCTGGTCTTCCGAGGTCTTGGTGGCGATGAGATGGTTGCGGAGTTCCTGCTCAACATGCCGGGTGGCAACACAGGCGCGTTGATCACGGTGATGCTGGTGATGTTTGTGCTTGGCTTCTTCCTCGACTTTATCGAGATCACTTTTGTGGTGGTGCCGATTGTAGCACCGATCCTCTTGATGAGTGATATCAGCCCGGTATGGCTCGGTGTGATGATGGCGATGAACCTTCAAACTTCGTTCCTAACACCGCCGTTTGGTTTTGCCCTGTTCTACTTGCGTGGGGTTGCGCCAAAAGAAGTGACAACCATGCAGATCTACAAAGGGGTTATTCCCTTTGTGATCATCCAGATCATTGCTCTGTGCATTCTTGCGTTGTTCCCTGAACTCGCTACATGGCTACCGACGGTTATCTTTGGGTAGGTATCTAGAATACAAAACGTGAAGCTGATCAAAGAGCCGTCGGGAGTATCCTCCTGGCGGCTTTTTTGTTTTCTAATAAATTTTTAAGTATGAAATTACAAATTGCTTTGAATAACGAGTTCTATATAGTTGTATTACACAACCATAATTGTTGAAGGGCTGGGTTATGCCAGAAAATGATGCTGATATCATAAATGAAATACGTAGAGCCTCTCGAAGTCTTATTCGAGAATTAGGGCTCTTAAATCGTACCCTTGCGGGAACAGAACTCTCAGCATCCTTTGTTCATGCCTTGGTCGATATTGGAAATGCCGGAACTCTTACGGCTAAAGATTTATCAGATAATTTATTACTAGAAAAGTCGACAGTAAGTCGAATGGTGAAAAAACTAATTTCACGTGGAGATTTAACTGAAACACCTTCTCCAACAGATAACCGGCAAAAAGACCTGCAGTTAACCGAACAAGGTCAGGAAACTTTGGGCGAGATATCGAAATATGCTGAAGTTCAGGTTAAGAATGCGATATCGCCCTTAACAAACTCGACAAGGCAACAGGTGCTCAATGGGCTTGAAATTTATAGCAAAGCCCTCAAACGAAGTCGTTTATCTCCGGGGAATAATAAAGAATGGAAATCGCCAGCTACATCTAAGGTTGTCGAAGGGTATTCTACAGGATTAGCAGGCTGTATTATTAAAATGCACGCCATTTATTACAATAACTTTGCCAATTTTGATGAAGTGTTTGAAGCAACTGTCGCTAGAGGTTTGTCTGAATTCATTCCAAGAATTAAAAATACAAAAAATTCAATCTGGTACGCCGAAAATGATCATAAAGTTGTTGGAAGCATTGCCATTGATGGAGAAGATCTTGGTGATAACATCGCACACTTAAGGTGGTTTATTGTTGATAAGGAGATGCGTGGCTCGGGTGTTGGCAAAGCCTTGTTCTTGCAAGCAATTAATTTTTGTGATGCTCAGGGCTTTAGTGAAATACATCTTTGGACGTTCAAAGGTCTTGATGCAGCACGAAAATTATATGAAAGCTCTGGTTTTGTCCTTACGGATGAATACCAAGGAAATCAATGGGGCAAGCAAGTTCTGGAACAAAAATTTGTTCGGCGTTTACCCTCTAAAATTTAACCAGGTAACTCAAAGTAATCAGTATTTTTAATTAATCACAAAAAGCGATTTTGTCCATGCGTGTAATCCGAGATTTTTCTCTTCAAAGTACCTTTATGGGATTGCTTATCGCTTTTGTCGGTTTTGCAAGTTCTTTTGCCGTGGTCTTGCAGGGGATTAAAAATGTTGGTGCCAGTGATGAACAGGCTGCAACCGCTCTTATGGTTTTGTCTATAGCGATGGGAATGAGTGCGGTTGTATTAAGCCTCTATACAAAAATTCCTGTCAGTGTTGCTTGGTCAACACCTGGTGCAGCCCTGCTTGCAACATCCGGGGTTATTCCTGGCGGATTTCCTGTTGCAGTGGGAGCCTTCGTTCTTTGCGCTGTTCTTTTTGTAATTGCAGGGCTGTGGAAACCACTGGAACGCTCTGTAAATCTTATACCCGCCTCTCTAGCGAATGCGATGCTTGCTGGAATTTTACTTGGCCTATGCCTGGCTCCGGTAAAGGCTATATCAATCGCGCCCCTTCCTGCTCTGGCTATTGCAGTGACGTGGATTGTCGCCGGGCGGATAAACCGGTTACTCGCGGTTCCAGCCGCTCTCTTGGCCCTGATATTGATCATGACGTATACAATGAATATATCGAAAGAGAGCAAAGATCTTTTATTTAGTAATATTGTTGCTCCTTTTACCATGGTGACACCCGTGTTCACATTTTCGGGGTTTGTTGGAATTACTCTTCCTCTGTTTATTGTCACTATGGCATCACAAAATGTTCCTGGTGTTGCAATTCTCCGTGCACACAATTACGAGCCAAAGGCAGGAGCTCTGTTTTCTGCAACAGGCTTATTCTCGGCCTGCAGTGCATTTTTTGGAGGGCATGCCATAAATCTTGCCGCAATTACCGCTGCAATGTGTGCGAATGAAGATGCTCACCCCGATCATAAAAGACGCTATTGGGCAGCCATCATTAGTGGCATTGGTTATATTCTGTTTGGGTTGATGTCAGGGCTGATAACAGCCTTTGCCAGTATGGCGCCGGGAATTTTAATCGAAACAGTAGCTGGCTTGGCACTCATAGGTGCCTTTTCCAATTCGGCTCTTGCTGCTTTTAGCGATCCGAAAAAACGAGAAGCCTCCGCTGTAACCTTTTTGGTCACAGCATCTGGTGTAACATTTTATGGAATTTCCGGTGCGTTTTGGGGGCTTTTGGCAGGCGGTATAATTTTACTTATTTCCCGCTGGTTTGATGAGAAAAGCTCGGGAGCATGGTCCGTTAATAAAACTAAATCATGATGGTGATCATAGAAAAGCGGGGAACAAATTTCCCGCTTTTCTATAGATTTTAAATGTTTGTTTAACTGAATTTATTCGTTCGCGGGAAACCTGTCGGTGGTAAACGTCCCGCAGTTGCACGTCGTCCTTGCCAGTCCAGTGTCTCGTTTCGGGTCCATGTGCGTCCGGAGGTGTCGTTCCAGGTAAGACCTTCACCTTTTTCTGTGCCTGATTTAAAGGTTTTTATATCAGAAAGGCCACCGTCTTTATATTTTTGAAGAATAACGCCGCGACCTCGGGCCATTTCAGGAAGTTCATCAAGTTTGAAGACGAGTAGCTTTCTGTTTTCACCAATAGCAGCAACAGAATCGTGAGTTTCTCCTATTTGATAACAGATAAAGGCTTCTGCACTCTCAGCAACATTCAATACCTGTTTACCGGTTCGGGTTTGGGCAATAACGTCGTCTTCGTTAATTTGGAACCCTCGTCCATCAGTCGAGGCAAGAAGTAACTGCTGCCCAGGACGATAAATGAGAATATCAACGATGTCTTGATCGTTTGGCACGTCAAGTATTAGGCGTAAAGGCTCTCCAAATCCGCGACCCCCCGGCAGTTTATCTGCACCAAGGGTGTAAAAACGTCCATTGCTGGCAAAGATAAGGAGCCTATCTGTTGTTTGCGCAAGAATAGAAAAGCGCCCGCTATCGCCCTCTTTGTACTTGGCATCACTGGTGTCTTCCTGATGGCCTTTCATCGCCCGGATCCAGCCCTTTTCAGAGCAAAGTATTGTCAGGGGTTCTTTTTCAATGACAGCCTCAAGAGGAACAATAATATCAGTGGGTGCGCCAGATATTTCAGTGCGGCGAAGGCCTAATTTAGTTTTTTGACCGTATGCTTTTCTGAGGTCTTTAATTTGACGACCAACAATTTCCCATCTGCGTTCTTCTCTGGCCAAGATATCTTCGAGGTCAATTTTTTCGGCAGTCAGCGCGGCATGTTCATCCTTGATTGCAAGTTCTTCTAGTTTTCGTAACGAGCGAAGACGCATATTGAGGATGGCTTCAGCCTGGTTTTCCGATAGAGCGAACCGCTTCATTAGTGCTTGTTTGGGTTTATCCTCTTCCCTGATTATCCGGATGACTTCATCCAAATTCAGATAAGCGATTAAATATCCTTCAAGGACTTCAAGGCGAATGGCAATTTTACCCAATCTAAACTTGCTTGCCCGGACAAGAATTTCATGACGATGGTCTAGAAAAGCTTGAAGAACCTCACGTAAGTTCATGACCCGCGGAACCTGATCAGCTCCGAGAACATTCATGTTTAAACTGGCTTTACTTTCGAGCTCTGTTGACTTGAACAGAGATTCCATCAAGACAGCTGGGTCGACATTACGGCTTTTAGGTTCAAGTACGACCCGAATATCTTCGGCAGATTCGTCTCTTACATCATTGAGTAAGAAAAGTTTTTTATTGTTGATAAGCTCTGCAATTTTTTCGATCAGTTTGGATTTTTGGACCTGAAATGGAATTTCAGTGACAATAATCTGGTACTGACCACCCTTTAAGTCTTCGGTTTCCCATTTGGCACGAACCCTGAAGGAGCCTCGGCCCGTTGTATAAGCCTGGAGGACGGCGTCTCGTCCCTCAACCATTACCCCGCCTGTCGGAAAGTCTGGGCCGGGCATGAAATCGACCAACTTGTCAAAACCGATGTTGGGGGTTTTGATCATATACAGCAGTGCATCACAAATCTCGCCGACGTTATGAGGCGGAATTGAAGTGGCCATGCCGACGGCAATACCCTGAGCACCATTGGCGAGCAAATTTGGAAAGTTAGAGGGTAGAACACAGGGTTCTTCTGACTCACCGTCATACGTGGGGCGCATATCGACGGTGTCTTGATCAATACCTTTTAAGAGTTCACCTGCAACTTCAGTAAGGCGAGCCTCGGTATAACGCATGGCAGCAGCATTATCACCATCGATGTTCCCGAAGTTGCCTTGGCCGTCAATGAGAGGGAACCTGAGGGAGAACTCCTGAGCAAGCCGGACCAATGCATCATAGATAGATTGATCACCATGGGGGTGAAATTTACCCATGACGTCACCGACAACGCGGGCTGATTTTTTAAAACCAGATCCGGGGTCCAGCTTTAGCTGGCGCATTGCAAAAAGCAAGCGCCTATGAACTGGTTTTAGTCCGTCCCGTACATCCGGTAAGGATCTGGACATGATTGTTGAAAGCGCATAACTGAGATAACGATCAGACAATGCATCGACAAAACGAATATCACGGATTTCCTCGGAAGGAACTCTTTTAGAAGAACTACTCATATACCCCTCACAAACTCAAAAACATTGTACTCACAAGATCGGCTGAGGCAACCGTTTGGCTCTTAAGAATTTAGAATAAGAAATTGTGGGATATATCTAATACCATCGGCCCTTAATATTAACCCATCTGGATATCATCCACTTTCCCCCGAGAAGGATGAAAGCTGCAGGCGATAGGGTGTATCGTCAAGGCCTTTTAGACGCGCGTCAGGGAAAGTGGACATGACCGAAACGGCATATTTTCAAGACTTTCGGGCTGTGTCGCACAAAATTTGCGATACAATGCATCGTGGAAGTCCGTGCTCCTTGCCGAAAATCTTGAAAATGTGTCCAGGTGAGGCAATATTAAGGGCGGGTGGTGTAATAGTCAGTTCGTTGCAGAGTTGGAAGATCTTAACAGTGTCTCCCATACACCATGTTCTTTTGTTTGGGAAAGCGCCTCATCAAATTCCTCCAAGAATTTTTGACCAAATGTTGAACTCTTTGATACTAAAAGGGGAAATTCTGGGCTAGAGCCCATTACAATAGGTAATACTCTTACCTTTTCGTACACATCAAGTTTTGCAATAAAACTGGATGAAACAGGTTCTGCATGAATAATGATATCGGTCTGTCCGTGAACTAAATGTTTGATACATATATCAAGAGTGGGGACGACTTGATAGGATATATTTTTTTCAGCATAAAATCTTTTGGCCCAACCATTACCCAAGACATCACAATATCGGCGTGAGGCGAGCTTTTCTAAAATATCGCCTTCAGAAACAAAAAGCTTTTCCTCTTCAGAGCCAATTCTGACAATGGGCTGAAACCGAAGGGGAAAGACAATGCCTTCAGAAGATCTTGAAAATACTAATCTTTCTTCGGTAGGTGTTGTTATAAAAGCATCCACCTCGCCCATTTTTACGGCTTGTTGAGCTCGCGCCCATGGAAGTCCCTGGTGCTCTACCTCTATCCCCATCTGATTGTGAATAATTTCTTCCATTATCGTGGGAAGAATACCGATAACGCTGTCCATTGAACCTGAAGAAATTGGTGCCCAAGATTGGGCATAAGCTATCTTGAAAACGTTATCTCTTTTTTCGTCGGCACTTAATGTAAAAGGAGAGCAAAGCAAAGCGGCGTATAATATTACTTTTGGTATGCTTAACATATCAAGCTCCATGTCTTACACTTTTGACATACAATAGTATGCTTAAAATGGTTCATAAAGTGTTAGCACTGCCGGATGAATAGATCTTGGTTTTTAAGGAAATTGCTACAGAAAATTTTCAAGTAATCTATCTCTAACACTTGGAAGAGTTTTATTATCAGGGTGAAAAAGGTGGCGTTCTATAAAGTGTCCGGAAATCTTTAAACCTTGCGCTACTTCCTCGACCCCTCCGGTGCCTTGACCTAATAAAAAGAGTGGAAGGATAAAAAGTTTGTCTTTATAGGGCTCCCCTGCCGCAAGAGAGACAGCGCGGCCTGATTTAGGGCTAATGTAGGCCAATTGATCGTTGCGACCGCCTCCAGCACAAGCGGTTATGTCAATGCCAAAGCCCAACGCAGAAAGCTGAGCTAATTCCCAGCGGACATAAACTTCTCCCCAAAAATCACTCTCAAGATATTCTAAAAGAGCTAACAGGCCTTCATAAAAGGAAGAATTTGCTTCTCTTTCCGGGACAGCTTGCTCACAAATCGAAGCTGCAGATAATAACGCGGCTAACCTACCGGGTTCATCAAACAGACGCCCAGAAATATTGTCTAAGACTTCGGCATCATAATGACCCAAGTGTTCAGGTAACCGCCCTCCCCAACGCACATGTAGCTTATTTCCTGGCTCAAAGGTAGAACGCTTCTTTTGACTTAGGCCGCCACGTACCAATCCAGCATGTCGCCCATGTTCTTTTGTAAGAACCTGGGCGATAAGATCATTTTCCCCGAATGGTCGAGCAGACAGAAGAATGCCCTCATCTTCCCAGTGAATCATCGATTATAAGCCTCTCAAATAAGGAGGAACATTGAGAGAACAAACTATCAAAATTTTGGACGAGTTACTAGTTAAATACTGTCTCTTATACACATCTCCGAGCCCACGAGACCGAGGCTGATCTCGT
>OJDH01000488.1_pt1 | contig 12924 bp, 12 predicted proteins | sample 1592761 | NCBI WGS metagenome assembly OJDH01 (sample SAMN05416855, study PRJEB24817) | seawater metagenome | isolation source: Sea water | place: Canada:Atlantic | collected 2013-11
CCTTGCCTCAGGACCGCTAAACTCTCGCTGAGCGATCAAATCTTTATACTGATTGATATTAAGGAGTTTCAATGTTAAATGTTGCCATCCAAAAATTGAATTCAAGTCGTATTTTGACAAGAAAAAGTCTCATTGCTGTGCCTGTGGGCTTATTGCTAAGCACTTCAGTGATGGCAACATCAAATCCAAGCGAGGCTGAGGTGGCTTTTAATAATGAAGTGTTGGAGTGTGCGTCTTATTATCAGATAAGCTCTAGCGCTATCGCTAATATGAATGCTCCTCAGATGCAAGCTGTGGGCGACCGTTTACTCAACTCTTCAAAGCAGGCTGTGTCATTAGCTCAGCAATATCAGAGTAAAGAAGATGTAGAAAGTAAGCTATCTGAAATTAAAGAGAAGCAGTTAGCTAGCCTGCCAAATAGTAAAAGTTTAGGTAGCTTGATGGGGAAGTATAAAGTGTCGTGTAAGACACTATTAGCTGCGCCTCAAAAACGTCTGGACTACTGGATTATGGCGACGATGTAACGCATTTGTGATGAAATTTTATTTGGCTATTCTCTGTCTATATCATTACCAGGTTAATTTAGAAACAAAATAGAGGATGCCAAGTATGAACTATTTCTTTATTGCAGCTTCAGTAATGGGGTTAATGACCTTTATTGGTCATTTCAGTTATGGTCGACAGCGATATATCATTCCCATGGCGGAATCTGATCTAGAGCCGGTCGTAAAAGAAGAGATCCATTGCCTTTTTCATTTTGTCTCTGTGTTCATTGTGCTTTCTACGTTCGTTCTCGCCGCTTGCGGCTTTGATGTCATATCAAGTATGCAAGGGTTTGGTTTAGTACTGTTTGTGGCACTTAACTTTGGGATGTTCGCGATCTGGCAACTTTTTCTTGCCTTTGATAGTGAGATACAATCACCCTATCGAAATCTGTTTCAATGGGCACCATTTGCTGGCATTTCCATTTTTAGTTTATTAGGGATCTATTTCTAGATATTTCCCTGAAATATGAGTTAGCTATATCCTCCTTCTCATCTCTATTTTGCATCTTCCCCCGTTATTACAGGATTCTTCACCTATCAGGTTGTGGAGAACTTTGTCAATTTTTTGAACTTTGTGTATCTTAAGGTTCTAACATCTTAATCCGGTATGTTATATATTAATTCTTATTTTTTTAAAGAGTTATCGAAATGTTAATCCCATTATCCGGGTATTGACTTTTAAACCCTTTATCGACGAATAATCAGTTTGAGTGAGCATTATGATCAAAGTCAGTGGGTTAACCAAAGAATATCAGATGGGCGATACATCCGTATTTGCTTTGAGGGGAGTCGACTTTACGATTAATGAAAATGAGTTTGTTGCCATCATGGGGCCATCAGGCTCAGGTAAGTCGACGTTAATGAATATTATTGGCTGTTTGGATAAACCCAGTACCGGCAGTTACCAGCTTAATGATCAAGAGGTTGCGAGTTTAGATGACGATGCATTATCGGCTGTTCGTAATAAAGAGATTGGTTTTGTTTTTCAAAGCTTCCATTTATTGCCTCGCATGAGTGCGCTTCAAAATGTGTTGCTGCCTTTACGCTTCTCAAATCCCCCAAATAACGACACTCAATACGCAAGTGAATTGTTAACACGAGTAGGGTTAGGCACACGCCAAGATCATCGACCTAATCAGCTTTCAGGTGGTCAAAGGCAGAGAGTCGCTATCGCGCGTGCTTTAGTTAATCGACCGGCCATTTTACTTGCTGATGAACCAACAGGTGCACTAGACAGTAAGACCTCAGTTGAGATTATGGCGCTTTTTACAGAGTTACATAAAGCGGGGCAGACGATTATTCTTGTCACCCACGAAGAGGAAGTTGCGGCTTATGCCCAACGTGTGATTCGCATGCGTGATGGTAATATTGTAGAAATAGAAGATCGGAGAGTACATGTCGCTTAACTTTTCTTGTAAACGGCGTACTGTGAGCTGGTTATCAGCACTGGTTTTACCGCTTTTTTTTAGTTATCTCCCCACTGTCACAGCGAATGAACTGGTGAGAGAAAATCCTGTTCAATCGGAATTCTTGCTGTTAACCGGAAAAATATCCTCGATTCAATCCCAGTCATTTATGGTGCCTAAAGCGGGTGACGCTTGGCGATATCAAATACAGTGGATGATGCCAGAAGGCGAGATAGCCACACCTGGTCAAGCTGTCATTATTTTCGATAAAAGCCAAATAGATAATCAAATTGAACAACTAGAAGCGAGTCTACTCAGAGTCACAGCGCAAGAGCAGAGTATGTCGATAGATTTAAAATCTGCTGTGTTGCAGGCCAAGTTTGATCTGAAGCAAAAGCGATCAGAACGAGACAAGAGTTTGCTTGATGCCAAAGTGCCTGCTGATTACATTGCGGCCAAAGTGTATGCAGAGAATCAATTCAAGTTAATGCAAGCCACCAGTGAACTGACGAAAGCGGAGCAGGCGTTGAAAGAGGCACTGGATAAGCAAATGGCCAGTCAGGCACAGCTGGCGATTGATAGGCGTCGAGCTAAATTGGAATTACAACAAGCGTTAGATGGTATCGAACGGTTGACTTTAAAAGCTGAAATCAAAGGGCCGTTACTCTACGGTAGCGATCCTAATTCAGATAAAAAATATGTAGTGGGAGACACTGTACAGGTAGGGCGCCAAGTCGCCAGTTTACCCTCGATGGAAGAGTTAGAAGTGGTGGCTTGGGTGAATGAAGTTGATGTTGACAAGATAACCTTGGGTAGTCAGGTAAACCTTAGGTTGGACTCGCAATCAGACATGAGTTTCACTGGCCAGATTAACAACATTGGTCGACAAGGGCAGAAGCAAACAGCTTGGGGGAACAGTAATTGGTTCAAAGTGGGCATTAACTTTGAGCCGGATAAGACCGTCAATATTATTCCAGGGATGAGTGTCTTAATCACCACAGAGGTGGGTTTATGAAACACAGAATAAAGGCTGTGTCGGCCAGTGTTATTAATCGAGCGTCTATTGTCAGCTCCTTGACTTTGCTTGCTATTTTTCTGTTGACTGCTTGCAATAATGCCCCTGTGACATCGGTTGAGAAAGGCATTTTAAGTCAAAGTATTGAGGCCACTGGTGAGCTTGTTTCTGCGGACACCGTCTCGTTAATGCCTCCTGTGATACGTCGGGTCTGGCAATATCAGGTTAAGCAGTTAGCTCCTGAAGGCGCTGAAGTTAAGCAAGGGGATTTGGTTGCTCAACTCGATACCTCCGAGCTTACCCAGCGCCTTTCGGTAAAAGCGGCCAAATTAGAGGCCACGCTGCAAGATATCGAAACGTCAAAATTAAGGAACGCTCAAAAACTTGAAGAATTGAGGTTATCTCTGGCCGAAGCCAAGATGAATTTAGAAAAAGCTGATCGTAAATACAAGCTCTCGGATGAAACCGTGGCGGCCATCGAGAAAGTGAAATATCAAAAAGATGCTGAGATAGCCAAGGATAAACTGATGTTAACCGAGCAGAAGCTGGCGCTTGAAGCTCGAAGTGCTAAACAAAGGTTGGCGATGCTGACGGGGGATCGTCAGAAGTTTACCGCGGAGGTTGGGCAACTGAAGAGAGGAATCGATTCATTAACACTCTTGGCCCCACGTCCGGGCATGGTGGTTTATGGCAATGACTCGAAGGGGAATAAGATTAAAGAGGGTCAGTCGGTTTTCATGGGCGATGCGGTATTAAGTATCCCAGACCTAAGCAATATGCAGGTCAATATGACGATTCCAGAGGTTGAAGCAAGTCGAGTCAAAATAGGCCAAGTATTAAAAATCACACTCGATGCGGATCCTGGGAGAGTATTCACGGGCAAAATTATTGAGCTTGGTGCCGTGTTTCGCAATAAAAGTCAGGATGTTCCTTTGGTCATTTTCGATGCGGTTGCCAGTATCGATAAACCGGACACTGAGTTAATGAGACCCGGTATGACAGCAAAAATATCGATAGATATTGCTAATGAAGAGGAGACGTTACTCCTGTCTGTTGATGCCGTGCATTACGATGCTGGTCAAGCATTTGTGTTAACACCTGGGCTGTTTAGTGATAAGAGATTGCCCGTCACCATAGGCGCTATGGGTAAAGATCAGGTCTCAATTACATCCGGTTTAGCTTTTGATCAAGAGGTGCTCTTGCCATGAGTGAGAAAGTGAAGAGTCTTGCTAGCCCTAAGGCGGCATCGACGACAGGTTTGCTAACAACCTTGTTGATTGCTTGCTTAACCCTCTCAGCGTGCAGTCAGCAAAATGTGGATGGCGTGCTCACCATGGAAGTTGAACGCGCCGATTTTACCGTCGATATCAGGGCGGTTGGCGAACTGGAAGCAAGTCAGTCAACCGCAGTGACAGTGCCTACAGGTTTAAGAGGTCCACAATCGTTAGCGTGGATACTGGATGATTTTACTCAAGTAAAAGCCGGTGATGTCGTCGCTAGAATGGATCCTGAACGGGAAAGCTATCGCCTGAAGATGGAGCAGTTTGATTACGATAAATTGGGCTTTGATAGTCTGATCCAGACCGAAAAAGATAACACAATAAGCCAAACGTTGATCCAAGGTACTCAAGTCACCAGCGAAGAAAAGGATCTTGCTGAGCGTTATTTCAGTGAGGATGAACGTGTCTATAACAAGATTGAGATCATCGATCAGATGCGAAACCAAGATTACCTAGTGGCTAAGATGCACTACTTTGATTGGGGCTTAGGGCAACATGGCTCTCAAGCTGAGGCTGAGCAGGAGCTGATTAAGCTAAAGCAAAAAGGCCATGGTGCAAAAATAGACAGGCTTGAGAATAATTTAGAGCAGATGGAGATCATCGCACCTCATGATGGTCTCTTTGTTTACCAAACTGGATGGGATGGCTCACTTCCTGTGGTGGGAGACATGATGTGGTCAGGGTTCTCCATTGGCTTGTTACCGGATACTTCGGTCATGCAAGCCAAAATGTATGTACAGGAGTCAGAAGCGTCAGGGCTTGGGATAGGAAAAAGCGTCACAGTTTATCTGGATGCTTACCCTGACAAACCCTTCCTCGGAAAAGTCACACAACTGGACGCATTAGCCAAACCTAAAGATAAAGACAGTCCAGTTAACTACTTTCAATTTACTGTGAGTTTAGATAAAACCTCAATGGATATTATGCAGCCAGGCCGGCAAGTCCGCGCCAGTGTGCATCTGTTAAGTTTGGATAACGTATTAACCGTGCCAAACCAGTCCATCTTTCATAAAGATGGTCAGTACTGGGTTTACTTGAAAACCGATGACAGCTTTACAAAGCATGCGGTTAGCCTAGGAAGTCGAAGCTTAAATCGTACTGAGATCACTTCGGGACTGACAGAGGGAGATGTTATTGCCCTCACGACTCCGCCAAAAAGGAGTCGGGTATGACGCATTTGATGGGACAAAGTAAGGTGTATATCGAAGGCATAAAGCAAGCGTTTGATGAGATGCGACATCATAAGCTTCGGACAGCATTAACCCTGTTAGGCATGATATTTGGTGTGGGAGCAGTGATTGCGATGCTAAGTGTCGGTGAAGGAGCCGAGCGTGAAGCGCTTAAGATGATTGAGTCCATGGGGGTTAGAAATTTAGTGGTTAACGCCAGACCCGCTGACGGGGACGCGTTAAAATCAATACGAGAGCACAGTTTAGGTTTGAACTTAAGGGACGTAGAAAGCGCCAAAGAAACGCTGCCTTTTGTTGAATTATGGAGCGCTGAAAAACAAGTTAAGACCTTTAGCCTATTTAGTTTGGAAGGGCGAAGTGACGGACAAGTAAAAGGTGTGACTCCTAGCTACTTCTCGCTGAGTGCGTTAAAGCTAAGTAGCGGTGACATTTTTGATGAGAGTGATGATCGCCATTATAGGCAAGTTGCAGTATTAGGGCCTGAAGCCGCGCGGAGTTTGTTTCCTCACGGTAAAGCCATCGGTAGCGTGATTAAGATAAACCATCAATGGTTCACTGTTGTTGGTGTGTTAACCGATGCCGATGTGGGGCAATCTAAAATTCAAGGTGTGAAGCTAGGGGGGGAGCGCAATCAAGTGTTCATTCCGTTGTCCACGGCACTGAAGAAGTTGAATTTCAAGCCTCTAGAAGATGAATTAGATACCTTTAAAGTGTCGATATCTGAAGACGTGGATCCCTCATTGGCGGCCAAAAGCTTGCGGCATTTAATTGATCGCCGTCATGGTGGGGAGAGAGACTACGATATCGTCGTGCCGGCGGATCTGTTAGCGCAGCATCAAAAAACCCAACAAATTTTCAATATCGTCATGGCGTGTGTTGCCGGTATCTCTTTGCTGGTGGGCGGGATAGGGATCATGAATATTATGCTAGCCACGATTATGGAGCGCACGGGTGAGATTGGTTTATTGCGAGCATTAGGTGCGAGACGAAAAGATATCGCCCGTCAGTTTTTGATTGAGAGCATCGCAATATCAGCAACGGGTGGCGTCATTGGTATTGGTGTGGGTTTGTTATTGGCAATGGTGATATCAACAGCGGCGGGATGGCCAGTGGCTTGGTCTCCATTCTCGATTATTTTAGCGCTGGGGGTATGCATGACCATAGGGGTTGGCTTCGGGCTTTACCCTGCCAAAAAAGCGGCAAAGCTTGATCCTATCGTGGCGCTGCAAAGAGATTAACAAGCTTAGCTTTTTCCTTGTGTGCAGCCTGCTGGTGTAGGGCTGCACCTTTTTACTTATTTTCTTATCATGGAACCTTTAGGTCCGATAACAAACGCTGAATACTAATTAACCTATGTCTGTTTAAGTTTTATCCGGAAAGATTAAAGTTGGGTAACAATCCAGCTATAGTAAGGGTTTCAAAGGATTTCCTTAAGAGGATGGAACCAAGTTAAGGTATCATTACGCTCCATTTTTCGTCTGGTGAGTTACCAGACAATGAGCGAAATAGAAGCCTGTTATGTTTTATGACCAAAATTTAGCTGTACGCTACCCTAAAGGCCCTTTTGCCATGTGGAGCGTTTACGGTTTCACTGGTGCCTCAATCCTTGCCTCCATTATCTTTTCATTGCTGCTCTTTTTATCTATTGATGATAATCCGTTGATGCAACTCCTGTTTGGAGGCTTGGCCATTACCTTTGAACTGGGTAAGTTTTTTGCTTGGTATGAGGTCGGGGAGCGTCATGCAAGGCGCAACTACTCAGGAATGATTTTCGCGTTAGGCTTTTATGCTGTCCTTGCTGCCATTTCAATTGGTGGTTCGGTGGGAGGCATCAACAGTGCGACCACGAAGGCACAAAGTCATGTTGATTTACAAAAGAGCAAAGTTAATGCCTTTGACATGCAGATAGCCGCTATTGATAAACAGATAGCGCTTAATAATATAGCCGCCGAGAAATACATTCAAATGGAGCGGATTGCAGTCGGCGTTGTTCGCATACAAAAAGAGAACAAACGTTTACGAGAAGAGCAGCAAAAACTGGCGATGGAAAGAGACAGTTTACCTCTGGCTGAACAAGGCTCTGTTATTGGACTTATCGATGGCCTAGCGGTGTTTTTGAATACCAGTCCTCACACTGCTCAGTTGGGGTTGGTGGTTTTTCTTTCTATACTGCTGGATTTCTTTGCGGCATTTTTTGTGGGTTTGATAGGTGAGGAGAATCGTTTTCGCCATCAATTTCGAAGCATGAAACCGATTACTATCGATGCTTTTACGACGCATGAGATGAAAGAGCCTGAAATGCTGAGCCATTTTACGCCAACAATCAATAGTGAATTTGATGTCACGTCGTTTAACGAACCACAAAAAACACCCTATGAACGCGTGTTCGATGCGCTAAGTTCAAATCAAGTGACTTGCAGTAAGCGTGCGGTTGTTAAGCAACTTAATCTAAGGCCCGATGAGGTTGATAAGATTTTCACGCGCTTATTTAGTGAAGGGATGGTAACGAAGAAAGCAAACAACCACTTTCAATGGCAAGGTTTGGAAAGTTAAGGTAATAGATTAATAAAATTGCGTTTAACTCATTGGCTAATTTTTTGAGCTAAACGCAATCTCTTTTACTTAATGCGCTTTGAAGTTAAGGGGTCTTGATACTCCGGCCTCTTTTTTAATGGGTCTACCGGGATTAATACGTGAAAGGTGCTTTTTACTTGAAGGGACGCAAAATAGCTCTCTTTGACCATTCACAATCTGATCCGGTGCGAACTGGTTATTTATCTCCAAACGCTGACTTCTCACCTTGTCTTGTTTCACATAGTTATAGCAGACCAAGTGTCGCTCTTTATTCTGTATTCTAAAGAACTTGTCATTATGGCGTTTAGAAGAGGGGTTACACAGAAGCACTGGCTTGCCTAATACCGCCCTCGTTTTGCCAAATTGATCTTCAATCATGATTGTTTCATTGGGCAATCTATCTCCCTCTTTTACATTGTAACATTGGTAATGCTCACCCGGCATAGAAACCGCTACAGGCTTAGCTTTGACTAAGTTGTCGCAAGCGGTGGTGAATACCGAATAGGTTTTTTTACGTAGGTTATTGGTTGACCAGATCCATTTAAAGTTATTGGTATTGACACTGTTTGCCAACGGAAAGTTAAGGACGCCCCAAGGGGAAGTGCCTGAAACAACAGTCCCAGGGAAGTTATAGGGGGATTGTCCATTTGCTAGAGAGGCTGAGATCAAAGCGTTAATTTGTGAGGCATTGGGCCCTCCATTTTGCGCCCAACCCGACGAGGTGATATTTGATTGATAAGCCTTAAACCTTCCTGAACCGGAGTAAACCGCATTATCAGCTTTCAAAATGGCTGACATGCCTTGTGATACTTTGCCATCTCCCCAAGCAATAACGCTGACTGAACAGGTTTTTAATGCACTAGGGTCGCTTTTAATATTGAAATTAAATGATTCAACATTTCTCCACTGGCTACCATGAGCACCACGATAAACCACGTTATTCTGGCTGCCGCTTCCTGGTGAGTGCACCACAATAAAGTCATTATCAACAGCCACATTACCTGTTACTGTAGTTGCTCCTACTATTCCTGAAGCACTGATTAAGCACATACTGATTAATGTTTTTTTTAATATACTCATCTTGTATTTCCCTCTACTAAATTTTCATGTTGTCAGCTTTATTTGCATCGTTAGCTGGTTTTATAAGTCGACTTAAACTGAAATTTTAAATTAACAGGAATAAATAAAAATTCATTAAAGTTAGAGGGTTAAAAAGGGGGCGCTTTTGTTTTTACCCAAATTGACCCTAATATCTTGTGGACTCATTGGGTGTATATGAATAAGTTGAATCACATTGAATTGATTACATCAATTGACTGATTGACTAAAAATAAACGAGGAAAACGTTATGAAAAGGATATTAACACTGGCTTCATTGTTGTTGATTGCTGGCGGAAGTTCTGCCCATCAGTTAGCTTTCGACAAGTTGACCCCAGGCCATAAAGCCACTAGAACAGTCGTTTCATTCGACCTCGATGAGCAGGACATTATTAATGAGTACCATTTTAGGGCGAAGTATTTTGATATCGAAAAATGGATGATGAGTAAAAATCTGGTATTAAAAATGAATCATCTTGCCAATGTCGAAGTCGCAAACCATGGGGTGCAAACTAAGCAGTTACAAGTACCTGACGTTATCGAAATTGAAGATCAGGACGAAAATATTCATTTTACGGTTGACCCTTATAATAAAAGCAATAATTTGACAGGGAATTCAGGAGGTGAGGTAAACAGTGTTGCTAATCGAGTTAATATTGCAGGACTCGTGGCGGTGTCTATGTGTAATGCTTATGCAAGCGTCAACATCAAGCAGGCTTCTTATCATCTTACGCCTAAGTTTATTGCCCCGGTCAGTTTACTTCAAGGGATCAACCCAAGCACTGCAGAACTGAGTGATTACTCTCTTAGCGAAGGGGTAAAATTTAACTGCGTCTCCCAGATTGTTCATGCTAGGCCGCTGCCAAAAGAGAGCATTAAAGATTTTAAGCACCTAAAACAGGGGGCTACTACCAAAATCAAACAATAGAGAGGGACTTTAGAAGCGTTGTTTTCACCAGGTTTTACTCATACCAATTAGGCCTCCATCGACTCACTTTTTACCTGTAGCATGATCTGATTCAGGTGAGTTGTGAGTAGACTCCTGTCATTGTCAGATAAATCACATTCAGACAATATAAAGTGGCAGGTTTTAACCACATTACGCCACCTTGGATTATCTGGTAGCTTCTTTAAGCTTAAATATTTATCCAAAGAGCGTGTTCTAAGCCGTCCCGAATCTACTGATATTTTCCAAATCTTACTCCTATCAGCAAGTTCTACCTTGTTGGTTTGAGTCGTTTTTTCCCAAAGGGCAATACAATCGATCATGGTACTGACCAGTAATTCAGATAATGGTTGGCTTGAAGGAGAAACTGTTTGTTCACTCTCATCATTAGAAAGTAAAAATAGTTGCTGTTTATGGGATTCGATAACAGTAAGAAGATGTTGTTGGGCTTTTCTCTTTTTCACAATATAGAGAGAGATGATAAATCCGATCAACAGGCTGACGCTAGTGATGATTAACGATAGATTAACCAGCTTATCAATTTTTTGAGTCTTGCTCTGATTGATTATTTGCTCTTCAGCAAGGGCTCTTTGAATACGCTCGTTCTCAATCTCTCTTTGAATAATATTGATGTTTTCACTGTACTTGGCTTCAAGCAGTGTTTCATGCAGTGCCTGGTATTTTTTTAAGTAGACTATGGCTTCGTAAGGATGACCGTTGTCGTAATAGAGTTCGCTGGCGTAACGGTAGATTTTCATTTTTTGCAACGCATCTTGATTTGAATCACTGTACTTGATGGCTTCTTCGATATATTCGATGGCTTTTAGATCATCAACCTCATGCTTGGCAAGTTTAGATTTCAGTAGGTAGATATCATCATGGAATGAATGCTCATCATAGTTTAGATATTCTGATAAGGTTTTTATCACCTCACTCGCAGGTTCGAATTCATTAGCATTGATATGTATAGATGCAAGAGAAACCAGGGTTCCTATAAGATCGACTTTATTTAAGGTACCACTGTAAGCTTCGAGAATTTTATTGCTGTAAAAATAGCGTTTATGATAATCACTGGTGATGTCATATATTGCCGCAAGATCACCGTAAAGATGCGACATCGCATCGATTGCATGTATATCGATGTTATCTCGTGTATAGATAAGATAATGCTCAAGGGAGAGTTCAAAGTATTGTTGTGCTTCTTGATATTTTTCAAGATGTTTATACATTAAACCTAAATTTCTTAAAGTAATAGCTATGTATAGCTTGTTGCCTAATTTTTCTTTAATCGCTAAGCTTTTTTGGTAATAAATTAGAGCTTGTGAGTGATTCCCTGTAGACACCGCTATGACAGCTAAGTCGTTATAACTCTTACCTAACCAAAGTTCCGATGCTTGTGTTTGTGCGATGACAAAAGCTTGCTCAAACAAATCTTTCGCTAACAGGTACTCTCTCTTGTAGAGATGTTGAGTGGCTTTTTTACGAAGCCACAGGTACTGAATTTCATCGTTTTTATTAAAGCTATTGCTTTGCTTGATAGTGACCAGATAACTTTCAGCTGTTTGACTGTCACCTAAGTCTAAGTTGATATCATAAAGGGCGAGCATGAGCTTAGCGGTGATGAGTGGATTAAGCGTCCTATCGACTTGCTCAAGCTTCTCTTCACAAAATACTTTACTGAGCTGTGCACTCTCTTGTTTCATACTTATATGGCATTGTTCTACAATGGAATCCTCAGCTTGCACTAACGATGTCATTAACAATGCTAATAGGCATGAATATGAATTAATTGTATGTTTCAACTCGGTTTCGGCCCTTAGAATATTCTTGTTCTTTGATAGTTAACTAATTTAAACTCGAGTTATTAGCTAACATTCTTTCGTTTTTTGGTTTTAAGCACTTAACTTTTTCACGTTGACAACATATACGTAATCTGTGGCAAGGTACAGAATCTACTTAAAAATCGTGCTACAAAATTGCGATTTTTTGTGAGATCTGGACTCATTATTTTGTTAAAGACACTTTTTTAAAAACTCTTTTTTTTAAAAACCTTTTTTTAAGGAACACGAAGACTGTGAAAACCATTGGATTGATAGGCGGTATGAGTTGGGAGTCGACATTGAGCTATTATCAGGCGCTCAATCTCGGTGTTAAAGCTGAGCTGGGCGGCTTACACAGTGCCAAGATTGTACTCGTCAGTGTCGATTTTGCCGAGATTGAACGATTGCAGCATCTTGGAGAGTGGGATAAAACGGCAGAGGTGTTATCAAAAGCTGCTGTAGGGTTAGAGGCAGCTGGTGCGGATTTTTTTATGATTTGTACTAATACCATGCATAAGGTTGCAGATAAGGTGCAGGCTAAAGTGAATATCCCTTTATTGCACATTGCCGATGCAACCGCTGAGTTATTGGTTAAAGATGGGATTAAGAGAGTGGGGTTACTGGGGACGCAGTTTACCATGTCCGAGCATTTCTATAAGGGCAGACTAACGGATAAGTATGGTATTGAAGTGCTGACGCCCAGTGTTGCTGAACAGACTATTATTCATCGTATTATTTATGAAGAGCTATGCCTAGGGGTTGTGGATGCCAGCTCACGGGCTGCATACGTTGAGATTATTGATAAACTTAAATTGAGTGGTGCTGATGCGGTGATTCTAGGTTGCACAGAGATAGCACTCTTAGTCAAACCAACAGACACCGCAGTCCCGCTCTATGACACCACGGCAATTCATGCCGATGCAGCAGTGAAAATGGCGTTGGATAGTTAATCGTTAGACATTACTTGCCAGAAGTCATTGGTTAGCAATGCCTTGTTATACCAATCAGTATAAAGATTTGATCGCTCAGCGAGAGTTTCGCGGTTCTGAG
>OJDH01000490.1_pt1 | contig 12841 bp, 13 predicted proteins | sample 1592761 | NCBI WGS metagenome assembly OJDH01 (sample SAMN05416855, study PRJEB24817) | seawater metagenome | isolation source: Sea water | place: Canada:Atlantic | collected 2013-11
ACAGCCTGACCGGTTTGCAAGACTAAAGGAACTTCAGGCTTGTTCGCAAAAAATTCATCCACTGCCATTCTCGCGCCAGGGCAACTTGGAAAACCATAATCATCAAACACAATGACACCGCCAGATACCAACCGATCATAGACAAAATGGCAACTATCCAAAACAGAACAATAAATATCCACATCTATATGCGCGAAACATATATTTCGACCCTCCAGCCCGGTAAAGGTGTCAGGAATAAACCCAGGGTAATACCTTATAAAATCACCTTCACCGACATTCTTTTTAACTAAATCGAGGTTAGTGTTTTGAAAGTCTCCGGCATTATGATAATCACGACTAGAATCTGTTTCGGGCATACCGTCGAAAGTATCGAATAAACGTAGAGTGACGGGGAATTCAACATCTAATAAGGCATTATGTTCTAAGATCATACGTGCAAACATTTTTGCTGTTCCCCCTCTAAAAACTCCAAGTTCAAAACAATCGAGACTTTCACTCTGACTTGACAGCGCGAGGGCCTGTTGTAGCAGGCTCCTCAAAACCCAAATGCGGTCATCAGAAACTAACGATAATCGGTGAATATCATGATAGTCAGGCAAAGAATTTTTTAGCCCAAGCCAAGGGCTAAAAATAGGCGTATACAATTCAGAGTCTTTCAAACCACGCCTTTCAAACAAGGAACGCCAGCCACGGAGGTTAAAATAAATCATCATCAACACAGGAGGGATTAGAAGCTTGATAACTTTCTTTAGAACGCCTGTAGTCATTATATAGCCATTTCAGAAGTATGTTTTTTTGAACCGGGAAAGAAGTATTCCAGAATATTTAAATTATCCCTTAAAATATTCCTTTAGACATCATCTGGATTTATCCGATATTGCCTTGATTTGGAATAAGAAAGCATTTTCCCAACAAGTTTATCAAAAATTGATCTCGGTAATATCCGAAATAAGCTTTCCCAGGCAAAGTAAAGATACAATGGTCGAGTTGACGTTTTTAACCGCCAAATTTTCCATAATTTCCATAGATTATTCAGAGTATATAAATCGGGATGCTTACTCCGAATAAAAGACCATAATGTTACATGCTGGTTTCTCGAGATACTCGCAAGCATGCCACTTTCCTGGACACGATAATGAAACAAAGGCGCTTTAATTACCGCACCATGATACCCTGCTTTACCCAACCGAATGTTAAATTCCCAGTCTTCGTAACCTTGGCGCATAGTTTCATCATACCCGCCAAGTTCTTCCCACAATTTTCGAGGCTGCAGTAGGCAATAAGGAAGTTGATTAAGGAAAAGTTGTTCGAAAAAATTATACCCTTTTTCCATCACTCCTTTTGATTCAGCTTCAAGGTTCAACCATGCAAAACAGAACGTAGCTTCGCCGTCTTCATTAATCTTGGCTAATCCTTTTTCAACGAAACCCGGATCCAACCAATCATCACAGTCCAAGGGCAAGACATAGTTTCCTTTTGCCTCTCGAAAACCTGCGTTACGTGCAGACGGAAGCCCTTTATTCGCCTGACGAACTAGCCGAACATCTAAAGGTAACGTATCAAGATATACAATCGTTTCTTCATCATCCGAGCCATCATCGATCACAATGATTTCCAGCACTGGAACTGTCTGTCCTCGGACGGAATCCAGTGTTTGAGGCAGAAATTTATGACCATTATAGCAAGGTATTATAACGCTCACGGACGACTGAGGCATCATGCTATGTCTTTCATTCCGGGTCTCAACACCTTTTCCTCACAGATGGCCCAAATTTCCCCCCAGACGGTCTGTAAACTCTTAATTTCCAAACCTGCGGCAGTAACTTCAGCTATAAATTCATCCTTTTGATGCTCAATAAAGTGAGTACGATCATTAAAGTAAATAATGCCGAGTTCTTTACGCATTGGCACATGCCAGTCACGTTCGAAATGAGGAACACGGATAAGGATCAATTTTGGAGCTAAACACTCTTGCATCCTGCGTAAAAATTTGACCCGAAACTCTATATGTTCGAGAACATTAGAAAGCACTACGATATCCACGGCTCCCTTAGGTAGAGTTTCCAGTGCATCACCATAGTGGAAATCTAGATTATCAGGATTGTCTGCTTCCAGTGCTTGATTATAGCGCTCTTCATCCATTTCAACGCCTGTGACGTGGCAACCAGCGACTCGTTGAGCTATTGTACGAGCAACAGCACCATACCCACATCCAACATCAATCACGCGACTTTTTGGAGGAATATTCTCAACAAAAAAATCATGATATTGCATCAGGCGATGTTTAGGATGCTCCCCTCCTTCATAAGCCATTGCTCGTTCAGAAAGTAACCGATCTAAATCATCTCGAAGGTAATATAACCGACACAAGGATTGGGCAGGATCACCTACTCGAGATTCAAGCATAAATAATCCGAAGACAAGATTATGTCGCAATTTTTGTGGAATGATCCGATAAATCCAAGATAGCAGGGCTACCAATTTTAGTGCCAAGGATCGCATTGTCGCCTCAATCGTGTATGAGTTGTCCAAATATCTCTTCGTGCCGGGAAACCCAGCTTCTGAGATCAAAGGCCTCTACTGCTCTTTGTCGAGCGGCTTGCTTACGTAAATCTAAATTTTCTAAAATATCAATCATTCCATTAGCAATTGAATTGATGTCAGGCAAGTAACTTTCATCAAATCCTTGAGCTACCGGAAGGCCAAGACCGGCCAGATCACCTACAAGTTCGGGAACACCACCTGAAGCAGAATAAAGAACTGGTACACCGCAAGATAGAGCTTCTAGTACTGTATTTGGACAGGGGTCGTTGTGTTTAAGCATGACATAGACATCTGCAGATTGGTATATCGCAGGAGCCTCTTTTTGGCTATAAGTACCGATTAAATTTACGGTGTCAGAAATTTGTAATTTTTCGCAAAGAGAGAGCGTGTTTAGGCGAGCGCCTTCAGACATCCAGCCCGCAATAACGAGTCTACCAATTAACCCTTGTTGTTGCGCTCTTGCAAACCCTCGAAGTGTAGCTTCAACACGGTAAAAAATGTGATCATCAATTTTCCCTGTCAAAAGGTATGTTGGTGGACCTTTCTCTTTTTGATACTTTGGTTTGTAGTGTTCAATATTGACTGCATTAAATAAAATTTCTCCAGCACCCTTGCGCTTCCCTAAAAATTGATCCGCGCAATCTTTACAAAATGAACTTTGCCAGAAAACGTAGTCTGCTGCGTGATAGGAAATTGCCATTTCACGATTTTTTTCGCGCCAATCTCCCTCAAACCAAGCACTGTAGAAAACACCGTTTTGGTTTAAAACAAGAGGCACTCCTCGACGCTTCAAAAGTTTTAGGGCTAGAGACGAAAGATAAGGCGTATTAGAAAGAGTATATACTACATTATAAGAAAAGCGTTTTTCTGGAAAAAATTGCTGTAATCGCTTAACCTTGACCAAAGGCCCTCCTATATCTCCAGTTCGGGCCCCCCCATACCAAACTTTTGCAACACTACCTTTATCAATAATTGATCCCATCGCCAGAAAAGTTTGAATAATCTTCCAGGTATTTCTCAACAAACGTTTACTCGCCAAATCTACTTTTAACATTTACAGAGAGAACCTATGTCGTAAACGAAAATCAAAAGTCTCTCGTTTCGCTCTTAAACTTATCAACTCTTCACGATTACGGAATAAATCCAAAAATAAAGTTTCCCAGCTTAAACATGTTGCCTTCAGAGTATTTGGGTATGAAGTTATTTTTTTTTGCCAGTAAGTGTAGTTCCTAAGTAACTTCTCGAGTTCTTCCTCGAAGTTTATTATACTGTTATACCCCACCCCATATTCATCAAGATACTCAGTCATACAGCCACTGCGAAGAAACAAGACTGGTAAGCCACACTGAGCACCTTCATTCTGATGATTCCCTCCCGGCTCTCCGATAGATCCTGTAACGTAAGCATGATGATTACGCAATTCGTCAGCTAGATCTTTACCTGATTTTGGTTCAATAAAAGTTGTATTATTAAATTGAAAGCCAACAGGAAGATTCCCCATGTATGAAAACTCAATGCGCCCTCGCCATTTATCTTCTGCGAGCATTTGATCCAATCGTTGATAGATATCAAAACCCTTCATCCAGTTTCCGCCCCAGTGATGAGTGATCAATTTTAAGGGGCCATCACCAGTCCAAGGCTTTAGCCCAACCGAATTGAAAATATTGCTGTCTGATCCGTTGAGAATCACGCTATAGGGCATTTTTTCTATCCCTTGCCAAAGATCGAGCTCTTTTAGCCAAGTCCCCACAAAGACGGTATGGTCCATAACAGCATTACATTGCTTCAAAAGACGATTCATGGAATTTGTGTTTTTACGTTCATCACATTCATTAATACGGTGCACAAGTAAGCAAGACGGATTTTTATAACGTGCATATCGCCATGCTGCATTATATGTAAAGGGAATTGCGTTATTGCGTCGCCTAGGGTCTGTCACAAGAATTATATCAATATCGTCATCGTCCAAATTTTGTACGACTTGATATCCAGCAGTTTGCAAGTACTGGATCAATCCAGCATAAAACCCATTTCCTCCCCCCCAAGGCCCTTGTTGCACTTTGTAGCCAATAGAGATTTTCATTCTACACCTTTGTTTTCTTGTAAAACAGCCCTGACCGAAGACAATATGCGTTCAACAGAAATGCCTTTCATACATCTGTGGCTAAAATCGCACCAACCTAAGTTACCGCAAGGAGCGCATTCAACGTATAAGCAAACAATATCATGCAAGTGTGGATAGCCAGAAAATTCAGGCAAAGTAATGCCCCCCCAGAGGATGATTGACGGAGCATCGACAGCTGCCGCTGCATGCATCAAACCACCTTCAGTACCGATGAAAAGGGTCGATTTTTTCATCACAAGAGCCGCAGAACGGAAACTAGTTTTATCCGTCAAATCCAAAACCCCCTCAAGTATTCCCGTTTTACCAAGCCCAATCTGCACTACCTGGTGATTTGGATACTTTTCCAACAGATTATTAATAAGTTCCTGCCAGTTCTCCATTGGCCATGCACGTAAATCCCCAAACCAATCCGTATTGGTATCAGGCTCTACTGCAATAAAAGGTGAATTAATATTTGTATTATACAATAATTCTCGAACTTCAGCTTCTTCTTGTTTTGTGAACCAAAGAGAGCATTTTTGTTGTGGAATACTGTATCCGAACTCTTTTACGATAACGTGTGCTGTATTCCCCCCTGTCTTCCAAATAGTCTTATTGTAACTTTGGCCCTCAGCATATGAGTGGATCCGCATGTCAATATGGACTAACTGAGGTTTGTCTTCTTTCAGTCTCAACTTTAAAGATTGTTCAAAAATAAATCTCTCATATCTACGGCGAATAAAGTCAGGAGAAATTAGTTTTTCAAAAATTCGATCAAGCAAGGCAATCTGTGGTGACTTCTGGATCGGTTGAATATGAAGAATATTTGGATTCAATCGAAAAATTTGATCATCAACAAAGCTCTTATCTTTGCAATATAGCCGCCCAGACGCCAAATCGGACAATAATGGTAGGGCACAAGCGACAGCCGGCTTTCCCATTTTCGCCATGTGATCAAAGACGCTTGTCCAGATCAGATTCCCACCAAGCCCCATATTCATTCTACCTTTTCTGAAGACCTGTACAGCTTTCGCTAATGATCAGGGCAACATACACAACATGGCTCACTAGAACTATTAGTACTTCTTCCGAAAGACAATACGAGCCTGTCCAGATTCACCAAGTCTTGTCTCAGGATTTTTGGGAAGATTATCCTGATACTCCAGAACTTCAAAACGTTTACCTACTAAATCTTTCATTGCTTCTGGCGCAACAAAGAGACTGCAATCTCGCAGGACAAAATTCTTGTCATCAGTGACCTGAATATCCGTATCTTTACTCTTGCCATAGTATATGTGCGAGATACCCTCATCGCTCAATAGGCGCTCAATTTGAGATAAGTAAAAATCGACTTCCTCAACGCTGTCGAAGTGCTGAAAAACGATAAAGCTGTAGACGAAGTCGACTGAACCATCCTTTAAACTTTCGATATCATTGCGATGCACAAGTCTGTAGTTTTCACAATTCTGTAACGCAAGAAAACATTTTGTATTGTCAAATGCTTGATGAATATCAACACCAACCGCTTCGTCGAAGGATTTCGCAGCCTGCGCGACAAGCCGCCCTCCACCAAAGCCTATTTCCAAGGAGCGCTTCTTTGCAACTTTCTCAAAGTGTACATGAGAGGCGAAACGATAGTGCCAATCCCGTTGGGCAGCCGCGATCGTATCTTCGACGGAGGAAGTGGTATCAAACCAGTTCAAAAACTCCACCATATTCTCGAAACCACCAGGTGTTGTTTCCCATGTTCCGCGAATTGACGTTGACTGACGAAAGATCCGTCTCTTGATCCAGTCTTTCAATATTAGAAAAAAGACAAACCGATTATTCATAAAGTTATCCAAATACTATTCATTTCGTTGTAGATATATTATCTCATCAGCGATTTCCAGTAGGATTTTCCTGTGAGTAACCAAACAGATTGTCATTGTTCCCTTCAAACCTGCAAGCGTATCTTTCAACCGAATTTCTGTAGCCTCATCGAGGTTAGCGGTAGCCTCATCAAGTATCAATAATTTTGGTCGCCTCACAAGCGCACGCGCCAAAGCCAGACGCTGTTTCTGACCCGCGGAGATTCCTTCTCCCTGCTCGGTGATAACATGATCTAGTTGATCATTAAAAGTAAAGACGAATTCACATTCCGCCAATTTAAGTGCTGTAGTCAACTCCTCGTCAGAATGCTCGCCAATCCCATAGAGCAGGTTTTCTCTAACCGTACCCGCTATCAAGAAACTTTCGGGCCCAACGTATCCCACAGCATCAAACATACCCAGCCTTACGTCCTCCAACGGATACTCCTGCCCTCCTTGTGTAAAGATTAAGACCTGACCGGAAGTTGGTTGATTCAAGCCGAGTAATAAAGCTAGAAGGCTGGACTTTCCCGAGCCGCTCTCTCCAACTAAGGCAAGACACTTACCAGGTTCAACCAAGAGATTCATCCGATCAAGAACAGGAACCTCCCCTGTATTGTACCGAAGGCTGACGTCCTTTAACCGCCAGCCAGTGAGATTGGTAAAAATGGCTTTCGTACTATCAACTGCCGTAGAAGATGACTCTCGTCGATCACTCTCCCAAAGAGCTTTGTCTTCGAAGTTTTCGCGCCACCACTCACAAACAATTTTAGCTCTTGGTCCGGTAAGAGAAAGATAGGACCCAAGATTGACCAACTCCCCAAGACTTGTAACAAAACGTAAGAAGAGGTAAAGATAGCTGATCAACATTCCTGGTGCCAAGGGATCAATCTCTTTGGATGTGATGGCGATGAGACAGATCAGCCAGATCCCGAAAAGAGCGGGTAGTATCCCCTTAAAACTTGAAAGAGCAAAATAACTACCATAGGCATGCTGGTAATTGGCCAACGACTTCTGAGCGAGTGCGGCTTCCTTATCCTTGGTCCCGTAAATATGTAGGAGCAGACTGTTTCTAATTCCCGCGAGTAATCGAGTAAGAGTCGAGGCAATATCGCGGTGCAGACTATCAGAATGTTTACGAATTCTGGCATTCAAATGTTTGATAGGCAATGCCAAAAGTAAGAGAACCGCCAGCGTCACCCCTGTTATCATTGGAGAAATCCCCAGCATTGAAACAAGGATCAAGCCACTAACGGTTAACCGGCTAAAGATATTGAGGCTTGAAGAGACAAAGTTCGAGGCTCCAATCGCCTTATCATTAAACAAATCTGCAACGACGCCTGACTGGGCTTGTCGGTTATTTAAGCCATAACTTACAACGAGACGGCGAATTTCCGCCTCACAGTCAACGACAACAATGCCTGTAACCCAGGATTGCAGCCAAGTAAACAGCCCCCTGAGTGTGCCAATCAACAAAAACAACCCTAAGACAGCACTGGTACTATCGTATGGAATATAACTTGTTAGATATTCTGGGCGATCCTGCACAAGGCCAAGTACGTAGAAGAATGCTTGTAGACTTATTGCTAACGATAACTCTACCAAGAACTGCAACAAACTAAGAATAATCGAGCTCACCGAAATAAGTATAGTTCTCTTGCTCAAAATTCTATAGATATCAGCCAGAATAGAGATACTATCGTGAATTCGATTCAACATAGAGTTGCTCTTTGCAATGCTGGAAGGCAACTATTTTTTTGTTTGACTTGTCTCTTAATCAGGAAAGATAAGTCCTTATTATAACCTGCCACCAAAACGATTGAGTGATTGCTATCATTTGTGATTCTATCAATATCCTCAGCCATTTCCACTCCGTTTAATACGCGACTTCACAAAACCGCGATAACGGTTTAATTTTGCTTTCAGACCCACTTCTGGCGCTGTCCAATTCAACGAGGCAGGAATCCCTACAGCCCCTTCAACCTCGTTGAAGAAATTTATAGAGAGATCCGTTCGCCGAAACGGATTACGGGAAGAACCGCGCTGGTGGCCAACCCAAGCCTCTCCTTCAAGTTGGTACTCTTCATTGTAATCCGTGTTTGTTTTCAAGACTTTGACTCGGTTACTTGAGGGTTTCACATGCTCAAATGCAAGCGCTTGATAACCTTTTTCATAAGAGAACGAGCAAAGATGCCAACCAACGTCCCGAACAACTTCATAACCATCGGGAAGGTTGTAAATCTCTGAAAGCTTTTTAGAGGTAATCGCAATATTGGTTTCCTTTTCAGGCCACCAGTTAACCTCCTGCCAAGGATGGTCTTTTTTTAAGGCAACCCATACTGCTGTGGGAAAATTTTTGTAAGTTTGAACAGTTGCACTACCCGACGAAAAACCACCAATAGGCTCATAAGGCGCTCCGATTAGGTCATAATCATCAAACATATCGCAAAGTTTGGTATCCCAACCTCCTTTCAACATCATCGTGTCCACATCAGCAATAACATGATGCCCGGAAATATGGGGCATGGTCTTGGACATTCCCGCTAACCCTGCCGCATGGCCGTTTGATCCCGCGAGCTCTGGCTTCCTCATAAAAATCCAAGTGAGAAAAATTCGCCACTCCCCAATAGTTTTCTTCCGATACGCCCAGTTATGTAAGTAAACAGGCATCGATTTCACTACCCAAGGACAAGCAGAGAATGTTTCCCAAGTTTCTTGATCTAGAGCGTAGCAATAAAAAAATACTCGATCCGGCTTGTCAGAAGTATGCCGAACATTTTCAATTTGGTATTGAAAATAGGGTATGGTCTGTTTGGACACAACAACATGGAAATTTATAATATCCATTTGTTTCTCTCTTCTTCTGGAGGAATAAGACTTCTAGTTTTTAGTTACTGATGAGCCAAGATTACATTTACCACAGTCATCCAATCATTTCGTTCACGAATCCGGTTAACCGTTTCTTGAACCATCTGATCTTTCTCTTTATCAGGGATCAACTGGATACGTTCAAGAACGTTAATCGCCTCCTCTTTTGTTGCGTAAGAGAAGATGGTTGGAAGCTCATCGATATCGTAGAAATTCATATCCAAATCAGTGTTTCGAACCGCAAAACAACCTCTTGCTGCTACTTCAATATCTTTAATCCAGATACCGTTGTAGCTAAGAACTCCATCAATGCAAATATCCGCATGCTCATCATGAACAAAGACACCAATATTTTGAACAGAAGTAAGAAAATCCTTGTAGGGGACAGGAGGAAGGCAAGAAACGTCTTGCCCGCTCTCCCTTAAAAATTGATAGAACTTTGCTCGATGACCATGAAGTGAGCCTTGGAAGCCTAATCGGTGAACCCTCGCAGCAAAATCAGCCCCGGCGTTACAGTTTCTGCCTAACACACCCATTCGGACAAAAGACACGGGTAAGTTATCCGTATTCCGAATATGATTAGCCCACCATCCAGAAGTAACAAGAAACTGCTTAACATTCACAAGATCGTTCAAGCGTTTGTAAATTCCAGGGCAACGAGCTTTGTCGTGATAAGACTCCCAGGGATCCTGATCATAAACGATCAAGCCTGATTTTTCACAAAACCGGCCTAGGAAAGGGATAACGGATTGCCAGGTCCGCTGCTTAAGCACCGATAGCACCTGTTCACCTCTTCTTGGCTGATTATAATCACCGTCACGTAACTGTTTCAGTGAAGTTAGGCTCAGAGAGAAATTCTCAGAAAGGGTTTCATAAAGCTGAGCAATAAAGCAGTTTAAGCGAAGCTGTCGAACATCAGTATAAAGTAAATGGAGCTTAGGCTTTTGGGTCAAACTCTACACTCCTAAAATACAACCGCCCAACCTCGTCTTCAATATAAACATTTGGATAAGGCTTCTCACGAGCACGGATTTTATTATAGAGGTCTCTTGTGGAGAGAGTTGGAATTTCAGCCTTATTAAGGCAGCTGGACTCAGGTTTTAGGCGCTTTTTAATCTCTATTGATTCCAACGGTTCTGCTGTTCCTTCATAAGAACTTTCTTTCAAATTATCTAACTTTGTGACTGCTTCAATGAGCAGTCCGCTTCCAGATTCAACCATTGACGCAAAGATATCACTCATGTGGCCTTCGAGGGACAAGTTTGCTTTAAGAAAAACCTGTCCATGGTCCAACAGAGGAGTGATTTCAAAAAGGGACATCTTAGTTTTTGTGAGACCATCGAGTATTTGATGTTGAAGTGGAGAACCTCCGGCATAATTAGGAAGATCAGAAGGATGGAGACCAATCACAAAATTATTCTGCAAAAAGGAGGTGGGTAGTATCCAACTCCAACCAGCAAGAAACACAGCGTCGACCTGTACTGCCGCAAGAACAGTATACAGTGAGGCTTCAGTCTCTACGTGAATAAAGACGATGTTTTTACAGTTTTTCTGGAGATTCTCGAGAATAGAAAGAGCCCAATCTCGATAACCAGCAAACACGATAATTTCTTCAGTCTTCAAATGCATAGCGACGATGCCACCAGTGAGGATGCGTAGAAAAACAAAAGTTTTTACCCTCACAAATGGCCTCTTCTGGAGACCTATTGCGCCAACTGAGATGGGGGTTCAAGCCTTCATTTACAAATTCGAAATTCCCCATCAATCTATCATCATAAGCCTGATATTCAAGCTGAAAACGTTCGCGAACACAACTCCAGTTTTCGACGAGATGCGGCAAAGAATTTGCCATGAAATCTATATTGCGATGACAGGCGACACCGGTAATATCGAAGTGATTTCGTAATGCTCTGACCTCAGACCCGAGTAGCTCGACTGGATCAACATTCAATATTTGGGCTGTCTCCAAATAATTTGAATGCAGCCCAATCTCAGAACCAGATGCTTCAATTGCCATAAAGAGTTTGAGAACATTTATGGCAAAGGGATTGTAATTGATATCATGTACCAACAAAAAGTTTGAAGAGACGACACCAAGCTTTTGCTCGACACCAAAGAAGATGTTCGTGCGAAGAGGCTTAGCATCAATATCATGTCTTAAAATAGCGAGTTTTCCAACCTGTAAAGCCGGATTACGAAAGTAATCACGCATTGTCAGGAAGGTATATCCTTGGTCAAGTGCCTTGACCAAAATTGACTCATAGTATTCGGCAGAAAAAAAATTATAAGGCATTTTATAAACTTACAGGTTGGTTTAGTTCAATAATCTCTGGGTATTGGGTATCAATGAAGGATCGTCGAGTTGACAGATACCCATGCCTTTCAGCCATTTCTTCATTCATCCAGCTTCCAGTAAGCCACCGCTTTTCCCATGGCCAAAATGGATTATTCAGTTGCGCATAAAAGATCCCCTTGTCCATTACGGCAACTTGAGGTGCCCTCTGGTGCATAGCACGCATAAAGTCCTGCTCGGTTATCTCGCTTTGCTTTGCAAGATCTTTAAAGACTGACTGGAACTCTTCTAAACGATGTAAAGCTGGAACTTTGGAATGCCAGTTGCTCCCGTATACGTTATCAAACCCTTCGATTCGATCAAAGCTTACAGTTTCATTCGTGACACCATTGAAATCAGCAACAGCCGAGCGTCGAACAGGGAAAATCGAGCGACTATTTTTCAAAAAGCGCTTGCAATGGCGAACAGAAAACTCTTGAGTTCTGACGCTGATATAGTCCTTACGCGTTTCGAGAAAATCTCGCGCCTCAACCAAACGTTCCATATGAAAGAGAACCAAATCCGATTCTATCGGATGAATAAATTTAAATTCTTTTTCAAAAACCCGAGAAGCATTGTCCAACGCCCAATTTATGGCAGACCAATAGCCAATATTCTTACTGCTAAAAGCAAAGCGAGCCGGAACCGTCAGATTGTCTAATGGAGTTGTCGTTACGGACGCGTTGTCAAATAGAAGCAGGTTACGATCAAAAGCAACGACTTCATGTTGCTTATTTAGAGATTTAACTAGGTTTATTAAAGCCTTTTCTCTTGACCTATCTTTTGTGCAGGTAACAACAACAAATAGAACATCATGTAAAGCAGCGTTATTACTCATCAAAATATGCTGCTCTCTTTATGTAATCCAAAGCATTTGGGTTTTTAAAAAATATTTTGTCACCACTCACAAATGATGAAATCAGATAGTAATTTTTTAATATTAGGCAAAAAGTAAAAACCCATAAAAACATTTCAACATCTCTGAATAGTGTCAAGCTCAATTAATCCAAATTTACTATCAGTGAAAAGTAATAATCTCAAGTTTGTTTAACAGTACAGAGCGAATGCTTCAATTCACAAACCTTCATACCTGTCTCTTATACACATCTCCGAGCCCACGAGACCGAGGCTGATCTCGTA
>OJDH01000492.1_pt1 | contig 12715 bp, 10 predicted proteins | sample 1592761 | NCBI WGS metagenome assembly OJDH01 (sample SAMN05416855, study PRJEB24817) | seawater metagenome | isolation source: Sea water | place: Canada:Atlantic | collected 2013-11
AGTTTGCCAAAAAACACTCTGAGTAGATCAACTTCTTATACTGATTGGTATTATTAACTTAAAAATTCATATGATTGACATTTATAATGCTTTTGAACTTTAATGTAGACTTATGCGGTTTGATTTGACTTACCATGACCTCAGTTTATTAACAGGAAGCTTATCATGAAACTGAAAACCTTAATTATCCTAATGGCGGCAGCGGCATCATTTTCAAGCCAGGCATTAGAGCTCAAAAGTAAAGACATTCACGAAGGTCAATTGATGAATAGTCAATTTGAATTTTCTGGCATGGGATGCGATGGGGGAAATGTCTCTCCTGAACTGACTTGGTCTGGTGCGCCTGAGGGCACAAAGAGCTTCGCAGTTACTGTATTTGACCCTGACGCACCTACTGGCAGTGGCTGGTGGCATTGGAGCGTATTGAATTTGCCTGCAACGACTCAACATCTAGTGCGTGGAGCCAAGATAACTAAGGGCCTTGAAACTCGTACTGATTTTGGCAAACCTGGCTTTGGTGGAGCATGTCCTCCAAAAGGTGACGGTATGCACAGATATCAATTTACTGTGTGGGCATTACCACAAGTAAAAATCGACCTACCAGCAGATATTTCACCCGCGGTTGTCGGGTTTACGCTTAACAGCATGGCGTTAGATAAAGCTGTGCTTACCGCGACGTTCGTGCGTTAAATATTGGTATCACCCAAGCGCTTGGAGGTAGTGAAGTCTGCTGGAGTTTTCAGGTCGTTTGGGTATCAATGGGGATAACATGGCTAATTTAATCAGTGTGCATCGATTTAAAAGCTCACAGCCACAAGCGTTAAGAAATGTACCCGTTTATATCCCCAGTATTATCTTGGTTGAAACAGGTTATAAATTACTAAACTGGCAGACTGAGACGTTAACGTTCGATAACAGTAAATGGTTATTTGCTCATGCAGATCAATCTCTTACTTTCATTAATCAGCCATCTACAATTCCATTTCGTTCGATACAGGTCTGTTTTTCGTCTGCGCCAGCGCCAACCATTATTGAGGCCATGGCTGATGTTTCCATTTATCAGGCCAAGTCCCCAGAAGTGAACTCAAGCGCTAAACTCGATTTTGCGTTAAAGCAGTTACTTGCCATGCAAGAATTTGAGTTTAATGTGCAGACTCAGCAACAATATCTCAATGCTTTTTATCAGGTGTTGTTAGAGGTTGGGGTACTGCATCTACTCTTTCCGGTATCAGTGATATCAATGCGCGAGAGAGTCTGCCGTTTTTTCAGTAGTAATCCAGCTAAACCTCATCTGATTGATGAACTGTGCGAGCACTTTGGCTTGAGTAAATCGACCTTAACCCGTCGATTGGCCAAGGAGGGTACGACGTACCGTGATCTCCTTAGCGAGACGCGTATGCTTCACGCACTGAGCTTGATGCAGACTAGGCCCTATAAACAACTCGAACTGGCTTTGGCTTGTGGTTATCAGTCTGAGTCACGATTCGGTCAACGATTTTTTAAACAATTTGGACTGACCCCGAAACAGTATATGAAGACGGTTTAGTCGGTTAATTATGCTTGATTGTGATCTAGAATTTACCGTTACTGTTCTTCCACTCTGATTTTGGCACAATCGCCTCTGCTGTATCCCAATGCTCTACCAGTTGATCTTCAGATACCCGAAAGAGATCATAGAAAGAGCTGTGAAAACCACCAGAAAAACCTTCGCAAACAGATAAGACAAAGTTACCCTCCGCAAGTATTCGATGACATTGGTTGTACTGGATTTTTAATGAGCCTGTTGGCGTTGTGTCTGACAGTGCTGATACTAGCGAAGCAAAACCAGCGCCCATGTTTGGGTTATGTTCGGTGTAATGTTCACCATTAATGTAGTGGGGCAGTTTATCAAGCTGTCGTTCAATGAGTATTTCGTTAACGAATGATTTTACTATTGTTCGATTTGATTCCGTTTTTGCAAGATCTGACACTTCAACAGCGCCGTCAACCATACTAAGACCTGCAGAGTTCGGGCTTCTACGTGGTTGGATGTTATCCCAATGCTCGACAGTTTGTTCCCCTTCAAATCTGAATACTTCAAAGCCTATTCTTTGGCTACCAAAGTCATATTCAGTATGGGCAAATACATAATCGTGGTCTGAAAAAACACGCACTATATTCACCCGTGGTGAGGTCTTCGACAGCCGTTTAAATAAGGCCGCTAATCCTTCGCCCCCTTCATGAGTTTCTGGGTTATGTTGTATGTATTTTTCAGGATTGACGACACTGACGGCATCCACATCCCCAGTTTCGATACCTTTGAGTAGGGTGACAATTTGCTTTTTTCTTGTTGAGGTCATGGGACTCCATTTCTATTTCTATGATCGAATGGTGGGCTGTAGAACTGTGGTGTATAACGAGATAAAGGCTGAGTAGGTTTGATGTATAAGCTCTTTCTTAAACAACGTACATCTTCTCTACTAAGATTTCAATCTAACCAACAGAGATGAAGTCTTATATATGTTGAGCCATCTATTTCGATATAAATTATCAGCTCATTATTGAGAAAAGAAAGTAGGGTAATGTGGTTGGAGGTGAGTGATATTTTGGGTCACTTTTGGTATAGATATATGTTATGTTTTAATTAGCTGACTTGAAACCTTAGTACCGTTTTCAGTTTTTCTGGGGCAACTTTTCTAGTATCTGATAGGTATATTTCTCGGTGTACTTTTGACAAACGAGTGTGACCTGCAGATTGTGCGAAAGATTCCATTGCATCAAAGCTAACAGATTCGTTTTCAAATGGTCCTAAATGGAGCATCTGGATGCACTTCCCATCAGAAATTGATTTGAATTCAACTTGGTTCAATAGAGGATTTGGTTTCTTTTGTCTCACTAAATTAAGCATCTCACAGTAGAGATGTTCATCGACAAAGTCTGGTTGGCGGATCATCAGTTGATACACAAGATCTTTCTTATTTATTGTGCCCGAGAAATGCTTTTTAGCGGCTTCATTAATATCCCAAACTCCCTCTAATGGATAAACAGTGAAATCAAAATAGCCTGCAGGTTTAATTTCCATTTTCTTAGGGACCATTTTTATGGCATAAGCCAGCGAATACAAGGTGCCAATGCTTTGGGTAAATAGGTCATCTGCGGGGCTACCTTCACCTGTTAATGTTAAGAAGTTAAATTGAGGCACTTCAACAATCTCAGGCTTATTCTTGGGGATATACAGGCTTTTTTCCCTTTTACGCCACTCATATTTATCCGGCATAAATTTCCATTTACTCTGGGTATTTTAAAATACAATAACACTGTTTAAATAATGAGTAAGTAGGAAGTTAGTACCATTGCTTAGGCCGCTACAGCAGACATTGAAGATAAAGCCAATCAGGATCTTGAAATCCGTTCAGTATGATGATTTTCAAAAATTAATTAGTTTTGCTGTCGACGTTAGCTTATTCAATAAAAATCAAATCGAAAATAGAGATGAACATGGCTCACGGCAGGTGATAGATGGCCATGATGTTATGACTTCAAATTAACCCAGAAATAAAATCATAAGATGAGTGAGACCTCATTCAAAGGCTCACTCACTGTCGTTGATCACTAGAAATCCTGTTATGTGATTCAATAACCCATTTAAAATCAAACAATCCAAGTTAAACGTCAACCGTCGACGTTACTCTGGGGCGATGTCTGGGTGTTTATACGCTTCACGATACTTATCGACCCACATGGATGTTGCACCACAAATGGCGACGGGCATGACGATAAAGTTAACGATTGGGATCATCGAGAACAATGTCACTGCCGCACCAAAGCTAAAACTGCTGCCTTTAGTTTGGTTGAGGGCAAACTTCATATCACCAAAGGGAACTTTGTGATTATCGAACGGATAGTCACAATATTGAATTGCCATCATCCAAGCACTGAACAGAAACCAGATTATAGGCGCGAAAGTTTGCCCGACAAAAGGGATCCAAAACAGGATAAGGCAGATGATGGCTCTGGGGAGATAGTATTTTAGCTTAATCCATTCCCGGCCTAGAATTCTTGGTAAGTCTTTGACCAGATCGATGGTTGTGCCGGTATTGAGGTCTTTGCCTGTGAGGTATTGTTCAACTTTTTCGGCCAATAATCCATTGAAGGGAGCGGCTAACCAGTTCATTACTGAGCTAAACAAAAAGGAAAGTACGACAAGCAGGGTGAGCACTGCCAGCGGCCACAATAGGAAGTTTAACCAACTCAAATAGTCAGGAAGTTGAGCAGAAACCCAGTCAAACATGAGTCCGAGTTGGCCTATTGCAAAATAGAGTACGCCAGCGAATAGCACTAGGTTTATCATTAATGGGATAAACACAAAGCTTCTTAGCCCTTTGACTTTAATCAGGCTAAATCCATCGAGAAAATAATTAACCCCACTTTTTTGGGATCTTTCAGTAGTTTGGTTCATAAATTAGGCACGACGATTGAATAAGAAAATCCTTAACTGAATTGTGTTCCAGTCATCGAGGGATGACAAGTGATATATCAGTAAATAAGCAATAAAAACGTTACAAAATACTGCACGCTTTGGTAAAGTAGCCCCTAGGAAATCAACACTTAATAAGCTCTGTTCCGCTAATTTATTGCTATAACAACATTAGCTGAAAACGACCTAACTGGCACCATGAGACTCAAACAGATAAAACTTGCTGGATTTAAGTCGTTTGTCGATCCAACTAAAATACCATTTCTTAATCCGTTAACCGCTGTCATTGGTCCTAATGGCTGTGGAAAATCCAATATTATCGATGCCGTTCGTTGGGTGTTGGGTGAAAGCTCAGCTAAACATCTGCGTGGCGACTCGATGGCTGATGTCATCTTTAATGGCTCGACCGCAAGGCGACCCGTCTCAGTGGCAAGTGTTGAACTGCTGTTTGAAAATCAAGATGGGCGGTTGTCGGGTGAGTATGCCAGCTATCAGGAGATAGCTGTTAAACGGCAAGTCAGTCGAGATGGGGATTCAAACTACTTTCTTAACGGTCAAAAATGCCGCCGTAAAGACATTACCAGTCTCTTTATGGGCACAGGTCTTGGGCCTCGCAGTTACGCGATTATTGAGCAGGGTACCATTACCAGACTGATCGAATCTAAGCCTCAAGATCTGCGTGTATTCATCGAAGAAGCGGCGGGGATCTCTAGATACAAAGAGCGTCGTCGTGAAACTGAAAACCGTATTCGACATACCCGTGAAAATTTAGAGCGACTGGGTGATATTCGTAACGAATTAGGCCGACAATTAGATAAATTGGCAGAGCAAGCCACGGCAGCTAAACAATACCGAGAACTTAAACATTCTGAACGCAAGTTAGACGCAGAACTCAGTGTGAGTCGTTACAGCGAATTAACTCAGTTGATGGAAAAGTTAACCGGTGAGATTAATCTACTTGATGTCGATTTGGCCGAGTTGTTAGCGTTAAAGGAGACGACTGAATTAAGCCTGACGCAAATTAAGGTACAGTCGGTTGAACTTGATGGTCAGGAGCAAAAGAAGGTAGAAAATTTCTATCTTTGTGGTACTCAAATTGCCAAGCTTGAACAGGAACTTAAGCACAGACAGCAGCAAGACGCACATATCGACACACGTATCGAAGAGATTGTGGTTAAAGTCACCAGCCAACTTGCGTTGCTGAACACCGATGAAGCCATGACGGCTGGATTATTATCTGAACTTGCTAAGCTAACCCCAACTTTTGATACCTTGAGTGAACAAGTCAGTAAAGCAAAAGCTCAGTTGCATGAACAGGACGACTTGACCGAACAACTCGCTCAAGGGGTGAGTATTCAAAAAGAGCAGGTCTCCACATATCGACTGGATCAGGAGATGGCTCGAGGGAAGTTAAGCCATCATCAGTCGATGCTGCAACATAAATCCCAGCAAAGCATAAAAGTGACACTGCAGCTAGAAGAGCTGAAGATTAACAGTGCTGATCACACAGAACTCGCGCAGTTCGATGAACTTGAACAACTCACGGGGGAGTCTGTTACCCAACAGGAGATCATCGAAGAGTTAGATGAGAGATTTGAGTCCGCTAGTCAAACCCAAGTTAAGTTAAAAGCCAAACAGGAAGCCTTGAGTCAATCTCTCGCCGAAGAGCGTGGACGATTCTCTTTGGTGTCAAAATTGCTGCCTGATGAGAGTGAAACTGAAGGCCAAGCATTATGGCAGTTACTTGAGGTTCAGCCTGGTTGGGAGAAAGCGGTTGAACTGCTGTTTGATGGTTTATTAAAAGTCCCTGCTTTACAAGAGGGTGATGAGATGGGCTTTGCTCTGTTTGAACAGCAAAGCTGGCATGGTGTTAATGCTCATGCAAATTTATCCCCTTGGTTAGCGAATGTGCATTGGGTTGACACATTAGCCCTAGCCAAGCAGCAACTTGATTCACTGGCAGATAATGAACGTATTGTTACGGCAGATGGCTATCTGCTAGGCAAAGGTTTTTGCATTAAAAAAGGCACAGATTCAGCATCATTAGTTCAGTTAAAGCGAGAACAAGAAGCGCTGGAGCAAAGTATCCATGACTCAGAGATTCTGTTAAAAGAGATTAACCGAGCTTGTGATGAACATGCCGCCATTTTGATGTCCTTAAAACAGGAACTCAATTTAGGGAATGAGCGGCTACAACAGCTAAAACTCTCGATAGCCACGCTTAGTTCTCAGCTAACGGCATCCAAACAGAGAGCTGCAGAGCAAAAAGTGAGTGTTGAGCGGCTAGACACTGAGCTGAAGCAGCTGACATTGGATGTTGAGCAAGGGCAATTAGAGGAGAGCAAGCTTGTTCAGAAGCTTATTGAAGGCGAATCTCTCTTTAAAAGTGCCAGTGAGCGATTAATTGAACTTGAGGGGGAATATCAACACCACCATATTCAGGTTCGAGGGCTTAAAAGTCATAGAGATGAACTTAATAATCAACTAGATGAATTAAATAGTCGCATTCAAGCATTGAAGACTAAACTAGGATTAAAAGAGCAATCAATTGTTCAACAACAAGAACGAATTGAAGAGCTTAAGCTGGCAAAGAAGGCGCTTAGACATCAACTTGTCGAGCAAGACCGTCAAGGTGATGGTCAGTTAAGTGCGCTAACGGAGCAGTTAAGCCATGCTTTAGCGCAGCAGCAAATAAAACAAGAGCAGTTAGCTCAAGTTCGTCTGCAACAAGCTCAATTAGAAGAAGCGAGTGACAGCGCAGGATTAAAGAAAAAACAACAGCTTGGAAAGATAGAACGCTTGACTCAATCTATCAGCACGTTAAAGTTACGTCGTGAGGGAATAAAAGGTCAAGCTGACAGCCAAGCGATGCAGCTCAAAGAGCAAGAGATAGACGTCGACAAAATCCATGCTGACATGGATATGAATATCTCTCTGGCGGCTCGTCAACGAGAACTTGAACGGATCAGAGCCAGAATCATTCATCTTGGGGCGATCAATTTGGCCGCCATTGAAGAGTTTGATCAACAGAGTGAACGTAAGCTTTATTTAGACAGTCAAGATACCGATCTTACCAAGGCGCTGACTAGCCTTGAAGAAGCGATTCGAAAGATTGATAAAGAGACCAAAGTTCGCTTTAAAGAGACCTTTGATAAGGTCAATAAAGACTTAGGCTTACTCTTTCCAAAAGTATTTGGTGGTGGGAGCGCTCATTTAGCCTTAACTGATGATGATCTGCTAGAGGCTGGCGTGACCATCATGGCAAGGCCACCAGGCAAAAAGAATAGTACTATTCACCTTCTTTCTGGTGGAGAAAAAGCCTTAACCGCTTTATCATTGGTGTTTGCGATATTTAGACTAAATCCAGCACCATTTTGTATGTTAGATGAAGTGGATGCACCTTTAGATGATGCCAACGTCGATCGTTTTTGTCGCTTGGTTAAAGAGATGTCTCAAAGTGTGCAGTTTATTTATATCAGCCATAACAAGATCACCATGGAATTGGCCGATCAGCTGATAGGAGTCACTATGCATGAACCTGGAGTTTCACGTATAGTTGCAGTTAATATTGAAGAAGCGGTGGCGATGGCCGACGCGGTATAACAATTTACAGTAAAGACAGGGTAACCAATGGAAAATTTGCAACTGGTATTGTTTGCATTAGGTGCGATTGCAATTATCGCAGTACTTGTGCACGGTTTTTGGTCAATCAGGAAGCAGCAACCTAAATCATTAAAAGAGAGCCCAATGTCAGGCTTTTATAAGAACCAAGCATCGGCGCGAGACTCACAAGGTTTCGACTCTGACGGTATTGGCGAGGTGAGGGTTAAGAAAAGTGCGATGGAAGATGATGACGTTGCCGACAATACCCAAGCTGACACTCAACAATTTTCAGTAAAAACAGATACTGTTGATGATGAACAAGAATTTACCTTAAGCGATGCATCAGTGCAGCGCAGTTCACGTCAACGTACGGAGCCCGTAATTTCGGCTAAGTCTCAGGATGATGACGTTCAGATGGAGTTAGGCTTAGGACAAAATAGCCAAAGTTCACTGTTTGACACTGTCGAGACCGAGGTCGTTGCAGAACCCGTACCAGAGCCAGAAGTGAAAGTTGAAGAAGCGAAACCATTAGGCGATCCCAAAGATGTATTGGTGTTGCATGTGGTCGCCAATGAAGGTGAAGAGTTAAATGGTGCAGAACTGTTACCTTGCTTGTTATCATTAAACTTCAAGTTTGGTGATATGGATATTTTCCATCGTCATGAAGACAATGCTGGCAATGGCAAAGTGCTGTTCTCATTAGCAAACATGGTGAAACCAGGCATATTTAATCTGGATGACATGGAACAGTTTACAACTGAAGGGGTGGTGTTATTTATGACATTGCCTTGTCATGGTGAACCATTGATGAATTTCTCCATTATGCTAAATTCAGCCCATCAACTTGCCGATGATGTCGGTGGCCGACTTTTAGATGGCGGTCGAGCAGAGTGGAACGAAAGCACTAAGCAAGTATACCTTCAGCGTATTCGGGCACAGCTTGACTAATTACCCATCAAATTTAAATTAGAAAGGCCGCCTTTGCGGCCTTTTTCACGTTTATCTGGAAATATAGAATGCACGCGATAGAAGAGATCAAACAACTAACCGACACACTCAACGAGCATAATCATCGTTACTATGTTGAAGACTCGCCGAGCGTTCCCGATGCTGAATATGACCGTTTAATTAATCGTCTTAAAGCGCTTGAAACGGAACATCCTGAGCTGTGTCTTGCAACTTCACCAACCCAGAGAGTTGGCGGCGTCGCGTTAGCTAAGTTTGAACAAATTACCCACCTAAAACCCATGTTAAGTTTGGATAATGTGTTTAGTGAAGAGGAGTTTGAGGCCTTTTATAAACGTATTAGTGGGAAAACCAGTGAAGCGCCTCACTTTTGCTGTGAGCCTAAGCTCGATGGCTTAGCCGTCAGTATATTGTATCGTGATGGTGTCTATGAGCGTGCTGCCACACGAGGTGATGGCACAACGGGTGAGAACATTACTGAAAACGTACGCACTATCCTCTCTATTCCACTGACATTACGGGGTGATAACTTTCCGCCTCTACTAGAAGTTAGAGGTGAAGTGATCATGCCAAAGAAGGCGTTTGACGCCCTCAATGACAGAGCCAGAAAAAAGGGAGACAAGCTGTTTGTTAACCCAAGAAATGCCGCTGCGGGAAGCCTGAGACAATTAGACAGCAAAATCACCGCGAGCCGCGCTTTAGGGTTTTACGCGTATGCGCTTGGTGTGGTTGAACCTGAATCGTGGCCTTTGGCTGATACTCACTACGGCCAATTAATGCAGCTTAAATCGTGGGGTTTTCCTGTGAGTGCAGAAGTTAAGCAGTGTCATGATGTCAGCTCTGTTGTGGCTTATTACACCGACATTATGACGCGTCGAGATTCGCTTGATTATGAGATTGACGGTGTTGTGATCAAGGTTGACAGTATTGAGCATCAAGGACAGCTTGGCTTTGTTGCTAAGGCGCCAAGGTGGGCCACCGCGTTTAAGTTTCCAGCTCAAGAGGAGATGACGCTACTGGAAGGGGTTGATTTTCAGGTCGGACGCACAGGCGCTGTAACGCCTGTGGCTAGACTGAAACCGATATTTGTTGGTGGTGTGACGGTATCAAATGCAACCTTGCACAACGCTGATGAAATCGCTCGTTTGGGTGTAAAAGTGGGTGACACAGTGATCGTGCGACGAGCTGGTGATGTTATTCCGCAAATCGTTGCTATTGTGGCCGATAAACGTCCGGATGATGCTGCTGACATCGAATTCCCGAAAACATGCCCAGTGTGTGACAGTATGGTAGAACGGATTGAAGGTGAGGCGGTAGCACGTTGCACTGGCGGATTATTCTGTGAAGCTCAACGTAAAGAAGCCATTAAACATTTTGCCTCCCGTAAAGCTTTGGATATCGATGGTATGGGGGACAAAGTGGTTGAGCAGCTGATTGATAAAGAGTTGGTTGAAAGTCCTGCTGATCTGTTTAAGTTGACGGCGTCGGCGATCACTATGCTAGATCGTATGGGCATGAAGTCAGCCACCAACTTAGTCGCCGCCATTGACGTTGCTAAAACCACCACCTTTAACCGTTTCCTATATGGCTTAGGAATAAGAGAAGTGGGTGAGGCTACCGCTGCGAATCTGGCTAATTACTTTAAGACATTAGATAAGTTGAAAGCTGCTGATGCCGAAACCTTTATTAAAGTCGATGATGTCGGCGCAATCGTGGCTCAGCATCTGACCCATTTCTTTGCTCAACCACACAATCTTGAAGTGGTGGATTCGCTGGTTGAAGCGGGGGTTAATTGGCCCGATATCGAAGAAGTGGCTGAAGAGTCTCTCTCTTTAAAAGGTCAAACTTGGGTACTGACAGGCACGTTAGTTCAGCTCAACCGTAACGATGCGAAGGCAAGATTACAGGCTTTGGGGGCAAAAGTGGCTGGCAGTGTCTCTAAAAATACCGACTGCTTAGTGGCTGGTGAAGCCGCTGGTTCTAAGTTAACCAAAGCGCAAGATTTAGGGGTGAAGGTTATCGACGAAGAAGCGCTGCTACAACTCCTCTCTACTTCAGAATAACGTCTGAAAATTAACTGGATACCAAGCAAACAGGTATCCAGTTTTCCTTTCAACGATCCATCTCTCTATCCGTTTTTTGATTCAACTCTTTCCTGTAATGCTCTGTAATGCTCTGTAATACGAAGTAGCGACTCAATTGGTTACTATTCTGCTGTTGATATCGCGAGGATAAGCAAGTGTCTATTTGGGCTTGTTTGCCGTAAAGGAATTACCATGAGCAAAGAAAATCAGGTTGGGCTATTTCGCGTTTCTTATGTTATTTCGTCTTGTGCTGTTGGGCTGCCATTGTTGAGTGCATCTCAACTTACACTGGAGTTGGTGGTTAATACCGTCGATAAAACTGTGAATGGTGTCGCCCATGTTTTTCAAGCAACCAATCCGTCAATCAATGTGATCTCACAATTTGCCGGAGAGTGGTCTTATATGTGCACAATGGACTCATGCCATATTTTGGTGGTTGCTGATGGGTTCGACTTCTCTTCAATTCTAATTGGTGGCAAACCGCTAGAGCATAAGAACGTAACCTTACGTATGTCTTTGAGTGAAAACTGGCAATCTGGTGCGGCAAACTTTTCATACTTACATGACGGAGAATGGCATCAGGTCGAAGCTGCGCACGTGAAAGTGTCAAGTGATGAGACGCAACACAACTTAGATGCGTTAACCACTTTCACCAGTGTGAACAAACCTAGTGTGACAGCGTGATTGCTTTTGCTAAGGGAACAACCATTAGCGACAAACAATGCAATCACCATGGATGGTGTGAATGTCAGTCATGCAGGAGCATATTACTGACCTTGCCTAAAATGCATTAAATTCCCACTGAATTCTGCATTTCCAAGTCGCTTGGGTATAGATCTCCTATCGGGATTGAATTTATTATATTTGTCTCCATATATTCAGGTAGAGAGAGACTGATAAGGTAAGTTTGTGAACTTTAGTAATATTACTTGGCTTGATGACAAGGGCCATATTAAACCCCCAATATATCTATATTTGATGTTAGTGTTCATTGCTCGAGGCTGGTGTATCTTTATCGCTTCTTTGACTCAAGCGAGCGATCGAGCAGGCTTAGTCGCACTTTTCTATCCCCAAAAAGCTGATTTTATCATGGCGTTAATCGCTGGAGGTGGGGCATTACTGCTTTATGCTTTTATCATTGCCGAGCGAAAGCGTTCGCCAACTTGGATAAGGCCAGTCTTTAACCAACTGAAGTGGTTGCTGTTATTATTATTGTTACTTGATGGGATCTTGCTGGTTGAGAGAAGCATCAACTCTCATTATCTGTACAGTTGGAGCATGGGATTGGATGGGTTAATTTTGTTTTGGAGCTTTATCTATCTATTTAAATCTAAGCGTTTGAGTTATTACTTTGCAGATTGGAAAAAAGAGACGTGATCCTCTTTAAGTATTGCCATTAAACGGGTTTAAATTAACAGCAAAGCGCTGCTATCGTCAGCGCTTAAGACGCTTAATTTACTGCAATGGAGATATTCGTTCACGGCGTGCTAATACCGAGCCCTTTTATACTTCATCGCGTCGCAGTTGGCGGTAATACGCCAGTTCTATTTTAGTCCTGTCTCTTATACACATCTCCGAGCCCACGAGACCGAGGCTGATCTCGTAT
>OJDH01000493.1_pt1 | contig 12534 bp, 8 predicted proteins | sample 1592761 | NCBI WGS metagenome assembly OJDH01 (sample SAMN05416855, study PRJEB24817) | seawater metagenome | isolation source: Sea water | place: Canada:Atlantic | collected 2013-11
GCGCATTCTACGCATCTGAGCGTGGGGGTCAACAGGGTTTTGGAAATAAATGACAAAATATACCTTCTATACTCAGAACCCACTTCCTGCACCCGCCAACCCTCCCCCTGGAACTAACTTCGGCCGTATCCCCCTGCTGTGATAAAGTCCTGGCAACCCCTGCACTAACACGAGTCGAATTCATGTCAGAAAAGATTCCGCGTAAACCCTCTGCTGCACGGCAACGCCAGGAAAGCCGGATACTGCGTGCCGCCGAACAGGTTTTTGCCCTCAAAGGCTTCAACGGCACGACGATGGATGCTGTCGCTCAGGTCGCCGGAATATCCAAGCAGAACATCATTTATTACTTTCCATCTAAAGATGCACTGTACCGTCGGGTATTAGAAGATGTACTGGACCTGTGGGTAGAGAAGATGACTTTCGACGCTTCACCGCAAGCAGTGCCCACCACCGTTATCGAGAACTACATTCGCGGCAAGCTGGAATTATCACGGGACTACCCAAATAGCTCAAAGGTATTCGCTAATGAAATCATCAACGGCGCACCTATCCTAAAAGAGTACCTGGTTAGCCACCTGAAGCCCCAGTTCGAGCATGACACCGCGCTAATACGGCGCTGGATAGAAGAAGGCCTGATAAAACCGGTCGACCCGGAGCACCTGTTCTTTTTCATCTGGGCCAGCACCCAGACCTATGCCGACTTTTCCAGCCAGATCCAGCTATTACTTGGCAAGGAGCGCCTGGAACAGGATGACTTTGATCGTGCCACCCAGTTTCTGACCACTATGGTTAACAGTAGTCTGACATCTGACCCAGCCTGAATCTGCGGCTGACAAGGCCCTCTATGCCTGCTTATGAAACTGTAGGCTCTGCTCAATAGTCTGCACCAGTCGAGTAGTTGCTTCATTAGTTTGTGGCTGTACAAATAGCGCAGTATTGGTTTCCGGCAGGGCAGGTAGCTGATCACCCACGATCACCATCCCTTCCTCCACCATACTGCGTGGCACAACGCCCACTCCAATCCCCGCCCGCACAGCCGCCAGTACACCGGCCCGGCTCTGGCTGGTAAACGCAATATGATAGGAGCGGCCAGACTGCTCCAGCGCCTTCAATGCACAGCTACGGTGATAGCAACCTGGCGGAAATGTCGCCAGCGGCAGCAATTCTTTATCATGCACCGTCAGCCTATCGGACTGCACCCAGACCAGCTGATCCTGTGATAACCGCACCCCTCCCTCTGACAGCCGTGGCATTTCAACCAGCGCGACATCCAGCTGCTTTTTCTCCATCAACTCCAACAAGTAATCTGGACGATGGTCAGAAACCACCTCCAACCTGGCCTGAGGGTAAGCCAACACGAATGCTTCCAGAATGGAGGGAAGCAGCCGGGTTGCATACTGATCATGAGTCCCAAACCGTACTGAACCTCCCACATCCGCATGCTTGAACGTGCCGATGATACGGTCATGCAGGCTGAGCAGCTGATGAGCATGCAGTTTGAGGCTTTCACCTTCTGGCGTCAGCCGAACCCCATATTGCCCACGCTCCAACAAGGTTGTTGCCACCCGCGACTCCAGCCGGCTCAGCTGCATGCTGATCGTCGAGGGTGCCTTGTGCAACCGGCTGGCCGCTGCAGACAGGTTTAAGGTTTCTGCCACCACCACAAATGTGCGCAGCAATGCGATCGGTAATTCCGACATAAACAGCCTTCAATTTAATTGATGATAGCACTCAATATTTATCGTTTTACTGAACATAAGCAAGCCAGCAGAATGCATTTTTTATGATCTGTTCGTCCACGGCTGCTCAGCAATATTTTCACAGAATCAGCACAGACCAGGGCGTAAACAGACAACTTCACCTGCATGAAACCCTTTACCCTCGCCATAGCAGGCGAGGCAACTTTTACCCAGATCAGCCTGCACTGCAGACATGGAGACAGTTTATGTATATGGCCACCGTCTTTGGCTTGAATCAGATTATCAGTCACGGCTTCGGCATGTTTCTGTTTGCTGCACTGGTGCCAGTGATGCGCGAGAGTATCGCAATCAGCCACTGGCACCTGGCCACGATTGGTGCTCTGACGCAGCTCTCCTACCTGGCCGGCGCCATGCTGTTAAGCCTGTATGGCCACCGTATCGGCACCCGGCGGCTGGTGCTGATCACCGGCAGCCTGACCACCAGCCTGCTGTTTGCCCTGTCGCAACTCACCGACCCCACACTGATTACCGCTGCACTGACCCTGATGGCCGCCTGTGCCTCAATCAGCTGGGGTTCGATCATCGAGATTATCAGCCGCTGCGCCGACCCTAAGCGCCGGGCCACAGTGATGTCCACTGCAGCCAGCGGCACCGCTTGGGGATACGGCATGAACGGCCTTCTTATTCTGTTGATTGTTCCTCTGCTGGGCTGGCAGAACGGCTGGTTACTGGCGGGAAGTGTGGGCGTAATTATGCTGCTGTTCACCTGGCCCATGCTGCGTAACCTGACTCAGCAGTCTGCTGCAAATACAGATGACACAGGTATCACCAATGAACAGAGCCCGATCCCTGCCCGCCGCCTGCTGGCCGAGATACTGGGTGAGCACAGGGCACGCACCACCTGCCTGATCTATCTCCTGCTGGGCGCCACGACCATGCCCTTTGCCAACTGGCTCAACACCTGGCTGGCCGAACTACAACTGCCCGCCAGCCTCGGCGGCTACACCTGGACGACCGTAGGTATCACCGGCATGGTAGCGGGGTATCTGGGGGGCAAACTGGCAGACCGTTATGGCCATGTCATGGCCATGCTGGTGATCTGCAGTGGCTTCGCCGTTGGGCTGCTCGCGTTTAACTATAACCCGGCGGACTTTGTTCTACTGGCAGGGGTTGGCTATGGGCTGATGTACTTCCCCATCTGGGGAATTACAGCGGGCTGGCTAAACCAGCGCTGGAACGCTACCGCCACCATGCAGATAAACAGCATCTGCATGGTGGCATTTGGCCTGGGCGGTACACTGGCCAATCTGCTCACGGGCTATATCCGTGATAACAGCGGCTCTCTTGAACTGGCGTTCATCTTACAAAGCAGTATTGCGCTGCTTCTGGTCGCCATCCTGCTAAGCACATTGCTACGTCAGCCACAGCCGTACGCCCCAGCGGCTGCCTGACTGCCCCACCAAGCCACGGCAGCCACCAGCAGTGCTGCCGTAGTTTACGGCCAACTCAGTACTGATTAGCGCTTATCCAGTTCCAGATAGTTATCAATGCCGCTGATCTGATCTTCCGGGTGATGATTCACATAAAGCACAGAGGTTTCACTACTGGCACAGATTTTCTCGATCAAAGCCAGCACCAGCTGGCGGTTCATATCATCCAGCCCCAGACAGGGTTCATCCAGAATTAGCAAAGGGGGGTGCTTTACCATCGCCCGCGCGATCAGCAGCAGACGCTGATCACCGTAAGACAGCTTATTAAAAGGCTGATCCGCCCGGTCACTCATGCCCAGCAAGGCCAGCCACTGATCTGCAATCTGGCGCTGGCGGTCGGTACACTTACTGTACAGGCCAATACTGTCGTAAAAGCCCGAGATAATCACATTACGCAGCCCTGTGCCCACCCGGTATTCCCACTGTAGAGCCGTAGAGACATAGCCGATAAACTGCTTGATCTGCCAGATACTCTCGCCACTGCCGCGCTTGAAACCGAACACAAAAATATCGTTCACATAACACTGCGGGTGATCGCCGGTGATCAGTGACAGCAGGCCGGTTTTACCGCTGCCATTCGGGCCGCTGAGCTGCCAGTGCTGATTGCGCTCGATGGTCCAGTGCAGATCTTTGATAATCGCCTTGTCATCATATTTGATGTTGATGCCATTGAGCTTCACCAGTGGCTGCGATGGGTCCAGTACAGGGATTGCCGTTTCCGGGTCCGCACCGGGCACCTGCAGATCGGTGGTTTTCAGATGCAGCAGCTTATATAGCTCACCGTAAGCAGTTTCATCAGCACGGGCCACCTGATGTTCCAACCGCCCTTTATCGACATAGGCAATATGAGTGATAAAGCCCGGAAACTCATCAAAGCGATTCAGCACCATCACCATCGGCACCGTATCCACCAGCGAGGCCAGGTAGCCTTGCAACATAGCCAGGGTATCCACATCCAGCCCATCGAACGGCTCATCCAGCACCAGCAGATCAGGGTTGCTGGCCAATGCCCGGATCAGCATCATCTTGCGTGATTCACCGGTCGACAGTTTACGAAATGCTCTGTCCAGCAAATTCTCCAGACCGAACTTACCCACCAGCTCGTGCACCAGTGCCGGATCTGTTTCACCGTTAAGCAGGACCTCCCGCACCGGGGTGCCTTCGGATACGACATCCATGATATCGGCATCATCTTTTTTCAGCTCGGCCTCTATCAGCTCCGCCTGAGCCTCAAACGACACCAGCCCTACCCGTGCAGGCACACCCGACAGATGGCCAGAAAGCTGCTGACCGGCACCGGCCAGCACTGCTGCCAGCGCGGACTTGCCCGAACCATTGGCTCCGGTAATCACCCAGTGCTGGCTGTCTTCAATCTGCCAGCTAATGTTATCAAGCTGGAAGCGCTCATCGAAGTTAACGGTTAAATCTTCTAAACGAATAGTCATGGGCCTGGCCCGTCCGTACAAATTCAGCTTAAAAAAAAGGCCAGGAAATTCATCCTGGCCTTATCTTTACCTTATCCCGCCCGGCTGTTTACCCCGGCGGTCATTTAAGGTGTCTTAAACGATTTTCTTCATGTCAGCCATGTGGCCGCGCAGCGTGCTACCGATCGCTTCAACCGGGTGAGCGCGCAGTGCTGCGTTCACTTCGATCAGGCGAGCGTTGTCTACGCCAGAGTCGGACAGTTCCAGACCTTTACCGATAACATCAGTTTTGATGTCTTTCATGAAGTCAGCCAGCAGTGGCAGACATGCATGGTTGTACAGGTAGCAGCCGTACTCAGCTGTATCAGAGATCGTTGCGTTCATCTCGTACAGTTTCTTACGGGCGATGGTGTTAGCGATCAGTGGCGTTTCATGCAGAGACTCGTAGTAAGCAGAGTCAGCGATGATGCCAGCAGCGGTCATGGTTTCAAACGCCAGCTCAACACCGGCTTTAACCATCGCAACCATCAGGATGCCTTTATCGAAGTATTCCTGCTCAGTGATTTCTACATCGCCAGCCGGAGTCTTTTCGAACGCTGTTTCAGCGGTTTCTGCACGCCAGCCCAGCAGGTTCTTATCATCGTTCGCCCAGTCTTCCATCATTACACGGGAGAAGGTGCCATTGATGATGTCGTCCTGATGCTTGTTGTACAGCGGACGCATGATCACTTTCAGCTCTTCAGCCAGATCGAATGCCTTGATCTTGGCCGGGTTGGACAGGCGATCCAGCATGTTGGTTACGCCGCCGTATTTCAGTGCTTCAGTCACAGTTTCCCAACCGAACTGAATCAGCTTGGATGCGTAGCCTGGGTCGATGCCTTCTTCAACCATTTTGTCGAAGCACAACAGGGAACCGGTCTGCAGCATGCCACACAGGATAGTCTGCTCGCCCATCAGGTCAGATTTAACTTCCGCGATGAAAGAGGACATCAGAACGCCCGCTTTATGACCGCCAGTACCCACAGCGTAAGCTTTAGCCAGTGCCAGACCTTCGCCTTTAGGGTCGTTGTCTTCATGTACAGCAATCAGTGTAGGTACACCGAAGCCACGTACGTATTCGTTACGTACTTCAGACCCTGGGCACTTAGGGGCAACCATGATAACGGTCAGGTCGTCACGGATCTTCATGCCTTCTTCAACGATGTTGAAACCATGAGAGTAAGACAGACAAGCATCCTGCTTCATCAGCGGCATTACAGCGTTAACAACAGCGGTGTGCTGTTTGTCTGGCGTCAGGTTCAATACTACGTCGGCAGTCGGGATCAGCTCTTCGTAAGTACCCACGGTGAAACCGTTTTCAGTTGCATTTTTCCAGGACTGACGCTTTTCAGCGATCGCCGCTGCACGCAGGGTGTAGGAAACATCACAGCCACTGTCACGCAGGTTCATACCCTGAGCCAGGCCCTGAGCACCACAACCGATCACAACAATCTTCTTACCTTTCAGGGCTTCAACGCCATCCGGGAATTCAGAGATATCCATGAAACGGCACTTAGCCAGCTGTTCCAGCTGCTCACGCAGTGGCAGGGTATTGAAGTAGTTATTAGACATGACAGACATTTCCACTTGATTCAGTCAGTACAGGCCACAAAGCCTGCACATAAAACGGGTTCTTTCGATTCCCCGGCAACCCTGCCGGAGCGAATTGGTAGCTACTCTATACAAAGTCGAATCTTGCGTATATTGATATATTTACACTGTGACATTGCAATATAAGCAACGTGGTCAAAGAAAACACCACTGGCAACCGTAACAATCTGATCAGAAGCCACGCGGGATAGTTTCGGTGCTTGAATAGCTGACGAATGCCGACAAGAAAAACGGAGTGAAAGAATTCTTAAGCAGGTAAAACGGAGGCGTTAATCGAGAAAAGAGATGACGTCAGTGTTACACCATGTACCACCGACGCCACCCAAACCAACAGGTACTGCTATAGCTGTAACGGGCATTGTTACGCTACATCAGCCTTCAGCTTACCGGACCTGAAGGGACAAAACTTAAACCTGGCGTAAACGAGATATTAACAGGATATAAACAATTGGATTTAGCATGACAATCGATAGCCTACACCCGCAACTGTTTGAATAAAGTTCGCCTCCGGCTGCCCCTGAGACAGCTTGCGGCGCAAGCGATGCACCAGGACGGTTAGCGAACTGTCACTGGCCTGCTGCTCTCCATAGCTGATGGCATCCATCAACTCATCCCGGCTGAGCACCCCCTGGTCTGCATGGACCAGTGCCGAGAGCAGGTCAAATTCGGCTCGGGTGAGGTGCACCTCACCCTCTTCACCATGCACCAGCGTACGGCGCACCATATCCAGCAACCAGTCGCCAAGGCGGGCCTGCGGAGCTGGCTCACGCACTTCAGAATGCTGGGAATAGGTCAGGCACTTTTCAATACGTAACACCAGTTCACGGGGATTAAATGGTTTGACCAGGTAATCACGAGCCCCAAGTTCCAGCGCCGCAATCCGGTTGTCATCGTCGCTGCGACCCGAAATCACGATGACCGGCAACGAGTTATGCATACTCAGTTTACGCAATAACACCAGGCCATCTTCATCCGGCAGAGAAAGGTCCAGTAACAGCAGATCAAATTGCTGCTGCCCCAGATAATCCAGTGCCTGCTTCGCCGTGGCGGCAGTCTCAACCTGATAATATTGGCGCAATACCTCACCGATAAACAGCAAAACCATCTCATCATCATCAGCCAATAACAGCCGCGGTGGTGTTTCACGCTTTAGCGGATACACTGCAGTCATCTACAACTCCCTGAAACTCAATCGATCTCCTGCTATCGATAGTAACCACATACCATCGCTAAAGAGAAGTTCTACATCAGCTCACCGACACAGCACTTTTAGACCGAATATCCATTTCAGACGGTAACTCAATCATGAAGCAACTACCCATGCCCGGTGCCGATTCACACCAGAGCCGCCCGCCATGGGCTTCGACTATTTCACGACACAGTACCAGACCGTAGCCCTGCCCCGACTCCCCTGCGGTACCCGTACGGCTGGAAACCGGCTGCTTAAATAACTGAGCCGTCATTTGAGTATCCATCCCAACCCCCTGGTCACACACCGTCAGCGTACAGCCCGGCCGCGGCCCCAAAACCCTGATCGTCTGCCCCTGGCGGCTGAACTTGATCGCATTGCCAATCAGATTATCCAGCACCCCACCAAGTAACCAGAGCTCAGCCCATACCAGAGCGTCATCCTCAATTTGAGTATCAAGCCGTAATTGCTTGGCCTGCAGTGTCTGTTGGTGAGTCTTAAGCCGCTTCTCCACCAGGGACTTCAGAGGTACCCGCTCTGGCTCCAGCCGCCAGGGTTGCTGGCTATCAATATGACGAATATGATTCAGCTGATCAATCATACCCACCACCTGATCCAGCAGTGGCCCCGAGTGCTGCAACAATTCAGCATGTTTATCGGGCGATTGTTCCATCAGGCCCTGCAACATTTTCAGGCTGGTCAACGGCGAACGAATGTCATGACTGATCAGCTGCAGGTAGCGATTCTTCACCGTTATCGCCCGCTCTGCCTCCTTGCGGGCCTGCGCCAGCTGGCGGGTGCGCTGCGCCACTCGATGCTCAAGCCGGCCACGTGCCTCAATCAGACCTTCCGTTAACTGCTGCTGTGCCAGATCTTTCTCTTCACGCAGCAGGCGAACTCTATCCGCAAGGGCAAACGAAAGCGCCATCGCATCCACCATCAGCCCCACCGGAAACGCCTGCATGGTCAGATCATTCATCGGTAACAGGCCCATATTCATCAATAAAATAGTCGACCCCCCCAATAGCATACCCAGCCAGCCGATCAGCAGAAAACGAGCTGGCCGATAGGTTTTCCAGACACTTAAACTGAAAAATACAACCGCCAGGTTAATCACCAGCGCACTGATGTTTACCAGTGGACTAATACCACTTCCAAAGGTAAACACCGACAGAAAAACCAGAACCAGTGCCCAGCCAATGGCAACCTTCGACAGCCTCGCAGCCCAGCCAGCACGGCGCTGCAGGTTAAGAAACTCACGTGCAAATAGCATCGCAAACAGCACGGCGGCATTCAGGCACACATAAAGCATGGCAAACTGCCAGGGCTGAAGAAATTCTGGCCACATTTTCGCGAGCAATCCAAGCGAAAGCGCATGGGCTAACGTTGCAGACACCACAAAACCAACATACCAGAGATAACTCAGGTCTCGCAGATTAAAAAACAGCAACAGGTTATAAAGCGCCTGGGCGATCATCACACCAAAAAAGAAGCTGTAAACGTGGATATGTGAAGACGTGAACTGCTGATATCGCGCCTCAGATTGCACAAGAAATGGAAAACGCAGTGCAAAGTCACTCTGTATACGCAGGTAATATATCTGTTCACTGTGAGGTGGCGTAAACAGAGCAAAGGCCAGAATGTCCGTCGCTATATCACGGTTGTTATAGGGGAATAGAGAACCCGTTTGCACCGCCAGGTAGCCCACCACCGATGGTTTGAACAGAGTGAGGTTATGAACAATCGCCAACCGAGTGTTTAATATCCAGCGCAACGGCTGGTCGGTCGTGTTTCGCACCTGCCAGCGCACCCACAATGTTTTTGTGGAATAGCCCAGACCCGTGCCGCCCTGATCAAAAAACTGATAACCACTGTCCTCTGCAAGCTGTGCTGCGAGGGTATCGTCACTGCCCTCAGCCACAAAGTTATACTGCATGTAAGGCCGTAAATCCGTTTGTGCCACCGGCTCGGAAAGTTCAAGCACATCCGTTCCGGCCTCGGCCGGTAACAGCCCTAACCAGAAAGTAAGCACACTGATCCATACGCAGTATCTGACAGTCCTCCTGCCCATGACTCCCTTCATCTCTGATTGCTCCCAGGCCCTGACGTCATCGCCAATATACCACTGAACGCCCTGATTTCAGCTGGCCGGAGTGTGCAGAAAACAGCCAACATTGACAACATACCGCAACGCGGTATAGTGGCCAGCAGAGATATAATATGACTTGAATAGTCCATTACCGCTGCATCAGCTTTAGCCGTCCACGCTAAAGCCTCAATTCCAGTCCTGTTCCTGACATTCAAGCCCGCTGACGGCACGATTACATCAAATTTACTTGTTACTGAGTAATCATACCGCCCTGTTCCTGAGAGAGCCGTCTCAGAATTTCAGCACAAATTACTGGCATTCAGCTTCACACCTGCCGCGACAATACAGGTGGTTTATTCTGAAAGCTGACCTATTACGAATCCTCAAGTGACTTGAGTGATAGCAGCCCGCATACCTTGCTGACCACGATCTAACCTGTACTGACAACACACATCAGGGGCCAGCAAGATCAGATCGCGGGCTGTATTTGAGAGAGTACCCATGCGTCCGTCCCAAAAAACGCCGATTAGCGCTTCTGATATAGAGAAATACAGTAATCCGATCCCTAATCGAGACTTCATTCTGAATGTACTGAATGACAGCGGCAAAAAAATGAACCGCGAACAGCTGGCCCGTGTGCTTGAGCTGTCCGGCAGCGAGCAGAAGGAAGCCCTGCGTCGCCGTTTACGCGCCATGGAACGCGATGGTCAGGTCGCCTACGACCACCGCCACGGTTACAGCCCGATTCGTGAAGAAGATCTGATCAGTGGCCGGGTTATCGGCCACCCTGATGGTTTCGGCTTTCTGTCCCGTGATGATAAAGCCGGTGACGACCTGTTTCTGCATAACAGCCAGATGCTGCAGGTCTTTGATGGTGACCAGGTACAGGTACGCGTCAGCGGCATAGACCGTCGGGGCCGCCAGGAAGGCGCTATCGTCAAGGTAGTTAAACGTGGCACAAGCGATCTGGTTGGCCGGCTCGGCGTAGAGGATGGCGAATACTTTTTACTGCCGGAAAACGGCCGTATTGCCAACGAGATCGAGATTGCAGCCAGCGACCTTAACGGCGCGAAAGAAGGCCAGTATGTTTCGGTCGAAATCACCGAATACCCCTGCCACCGCTACAATGCCAGCGGCAAAGTAACCGAGCTGCTGGGCGATGCCATGGCACCGGGCATGGAGATCGACGTAGCTATCCGTAGCCACGACATCCCACACCGCTGGCCTGCCGATGCGGTGAAAGCCGCCGACGCCATGGGCAGTAAAGTCGCCGACGCCGATAAAAAGCACCGCAACGATTTGCGTAAACTGCCGTTTATGACCATCGATGGTGAAGACGCCCGTGATTTCGATGACGCTGTCTTCTGTGAGAAAAGCAAAGGCGGCTGGCGGCTACTGGTTGCCATCGCTGATGTCTCCCACTACGTCGCCCCGGGCAGCGCGCTGGATATTGAGGCCCGCGAGCGCGGCACCTCGGTTTACTTCCCAGGTCACGTTGTACCGATGCTGCCCGAGTCACTGTCTAACGGCCTGTGTTCTTTGAACCCGAACGTCGACCGGCTGGTGATGGTGTGTGAGATGAGCATCAACCGTAGCGGCAAGATGACCGACTACAGTTTCTCGGAAGGAATCATTCATTCCCACGCCCGGCTGACCTACAACAAGGTCGGTACGCTGCTGAGCGAGCCGGGCTCTGCCCAGGGCCGCCAGATCGCTGAACAGCACGCCGTTGTGGTACCGCATATTAAAGAGCTGCACAAACTCTACGCTGCCCTGCGTAAGGCCCGCACCAAGCGCGGCTCTATCGACTTTGAAAAGCAGGAAGTGCAGTTCAAATTTACCGAAGATCGCAAGATCGACAAGATTGTCCCGGTGGTGCGTAACGACGCCCACAAGATGATCGAAGAGTTTATGCTCTGCGCCAACGTGGCAACAGCAGGTTTCCTCGAACAGCTGCAGATCCCTGCCCTGTACCGTGTGCATGATGGCCCGCAAGAAAAGAAACTGAAAAACCTGCGCGCATTCCTCAGCGAACGCGGCCTGACTCTGGCCGGTGGCGACAAGCCCACGCCCATCCACTACGATCGCCTGCTCAGCACCCTGGGTGATCGCAGCGATGCCCATATTATCCGTACCATGATGCTGCGCTCACTGAGCCAGGCAGAGTACAGCCCGGATAACCAGGGCCACTTCGGCCTGGCATACTCCGCATATGCGCATTTCACCTCACCGATCCGTCGTTACCCGGATCTGCTGGTACACCGCGCGATCCGCTCCATCATCCGCCAGACCGAAAGTGGTGGTGCCTTCCGTCGCATCTTCAAGCGTGTCACCGGCATGGGTACCGATCCGGTTAACCGGATCAAAAATGCCCCGCTGCAGGAACCAGGCCACCACTACCCGTACGATATGGCCGCCATGCTACAGCTGGCCGAACACTGTTCCAACGCCTCCCGCCGTGCCGACAAAGCCAGCTGGGATGTCGAAGCCTGGCTGAAATGTGAATACATGCAGGACTTTGTTGGCGACACCTTTACCGGTGTCATCAGCAGCGTAACCAGCTTTGGTCTGTTCATCGAGATTGAAAATATTCAGGTGGAAGGGCTGATTCATATCTCCGCCCTGAAAGATGATTTCTTCAACTTCGACGCCGCTAAACAGCGCCTGGTCGGCGAGCGTAATCACACCAGCTACGGCCTGGGTGACAACGTAGATATCCGGGTGGTACGGGTTGATATGGACCAGCGCAAGATCGACTTCGAATTCCCGTCCCAGCAGGAACGACCAAAGCCGCGTAAAAAACGCAGTTACAAAAACAAAAAATTCAGCAAGAAAGATAACCGTTAAACAACGGCGCTAACACACCTTGCTATCCCAGCACTGGCCTTCCCTGCGGAACAAAGGCCGGTGCTGGATCTCTAGCGCCACTTTATTCAACTGTAGTGGTCAAGTATTCCCGGACAGTAAGTTGAGTGAGTTTTCTCGCTGTGCA
>OJDH01000494.1_pt1 | contig 12525 bp, 14 predicted proteins | sample 1592761 | NCBI WGS metagenome assembly OJDH01 (sample SAMN05416855, study PRJEB24817) | seawater metagenome | isolation source: Sea water | place: Canada:Atlantic | collected 2013-11
TAGTTTGCCAAAAAACACTCTGAGTAGATCAACTTCTTATACTGATTGGTATTAATTGAGTTAGTGCAAACTATCTTGTCTAACCATGGTGATAAGTTATTAGAGTTTATTCTCTGTGCCGTGCTTCATAACTATAAGGTTCGCTCAAGATTGATTGAGATGAAGTTAGGCCTGATACAGGAATACCTCGTCAAAGAGAATAATCGTTTCTACGAAATCATGCATCTATCCAGCCATGTGGACACTCCCCTTGCAAAGGTGGGATCGCAAATGTGGAACTTTGAACGCGAGGAAGATAAACAGTATTTAGCGAAGACCATTTTGCACTACCAACGAATGAGTCAACACTCCCGTAGCGGTGATTTAGGTAAGGTAATGACTATCAACAACTCGAAATAAACCATGCTTCCGTTTCCATGGCTTAACTTTTTCATGCAAAATTCTGAACCCAGTTTAGGATAATCGCTGCAAACCTATTCGCAAAACGTCAAATTCGTATTTTCAATCTACCTAGGTATAATCTTGGGCTTTCATCCTCACATTAGATCTTCACATGCGTTTATTAGCTTCAAGCACACATCCAGATATCGATTCCCTCGACGGTAAAAGCTTCATTCGAAAAGCTGCACGAGCCATTATTCTTGATGGTGAAAACATCTTAATGTTGTATACCGAGCGCTATCACGACTACAGCCTTCCTGGTGGCGGCGTCGATGAAGGGGAGTCAATTGAGGCTGGGTTAATTCGTGAGCTTGAAGAGGAAACTGGTGCGAGGCATATTGAGATAGTAAACGAGTTCGGCCTATATGAAGAGTTCCGTCCTTGGTACAAAGATGGCTTTGATATCGTACACATGGAGTCTTACTGCTTTGTCTGTGACATCCACCCAGAGCTGGGGGAAACTAAGCTAGAACAACATGAGATTCAAAATGGCATGGTTCCAGTGTGGCTCAATATCCATGAAGCCATTAAACACAATGAGCATACAATCGCAAATAACCCAAAAAAAGGACTCTCTATTGAGCGTGAAACCTTTTTGCTGAAATTAATCGTTGAAGAGCTGCTCCCAGCTTAACATAGGCAGCAATACTAACTAGGAAGCCAACAAAACTCCCTATTAAAAAACTGCCAATCCTAACCAACTCCGATTTATCGTCTATGTACAGTCAATTTTACTGAGTCATGGCGTTAAATAATCTCAATGTTCTCCCGCATCAATTTGATCTACTCTGGTGCTAGAAAGGCAAGTCAAAAATCAACTTCCTACTTAGTCAACATCTGGTGATTATTATGAATTACAAACACATTCTTTTATCCGTTGCCTTAAACAAAGACAGTGACAAAGTATTAAAAAGAGCCGCTCACATAGCGAAACAAAATCACTCCCTACTAAGCTTGATCCACGTAGACTTAGATATACTTAATACTTATGAAGGTATGCTTGGTGTCGATTTTGAAGAAAGAGATCAAGCATTAAGGCAAGAGTCTATCGCTTCGATGAACAAGCTTATCAAGGCACATGGTTATGAGATCAATGAACATATATTTCATAGCGGACATGTGGACGATGAAATTCTCGACAGCGTCAAAAAGCACCATATCGATTTATTGATTATGGGTCACCATAAATCCAGTTTGATTAAGCAGATGTTAGCCTCACCCAGCGAGCCACTTCTGCGCAATATTCCCTGTGATCTTATGTTTATTAAACTCGACGACGATAAAGATTAACAACGTTTATAGCCAAATAAAAGGAGCCTTAGCTCCTTTTTCATTTACTGTTAACCACACATTAAATTAGAAATATGCGAACAAGTTAATGATCATGGCATTGATAATATCGATAAAGAAACCACACACTAAGGGCACAATAATAAAAGCCCTGTGCGCTGCACCATACTGCTGAGTCACCGCCGTCATATTCACAATTGCCGTGGCAGTCGAGCCTAATGTCACCCCACCAAATCCGGAACAAATCACTGCAGCTTCATAATCTTTGCCCATCATTCTAAAGACGATAAAGACGGTAAAGACGATTGAAAGCAGCACTTGCAGACCCATCACCACAGAAATATAGAGTAAGCTGCCTTCAAGCTCCCATATCTTAAGACTCATCAGAGCCATGGTTAAAAACATCCCCAGACAGATATCTTGTATCAAGGACAAGCCCTGAGATGCATCTTTAAGGTAACCTTCACCCTTATCTTTTTTGCGACTCAGTAAACCTCGGCCACTGTTGCCTATGATGATACCGGCCAATAAGCACGCCACAAACATGGGAAGTTTAAGCCCTGCTTCTTGCAATGCAAGATCGATGAAATAACCAATAATCAAGGTGACATTTAACCAAAGCCAGGCTCTTAACACCCCAAAGTAATCAACACTTATGTGTTGTGAATTCGTTTTGTGGCTAGCCCCAATGTCTAAACTATCGTCTTGGTTGGCTTTAACATGATGACGCTTCATCAAGTAAGCTGCGATTGGACCACCAATCACACAGGCCGAGATTAACCCTAGCGTATTAGATGCTATGCCTAACTCACTGGCGTTTGCGATACCGAGCTCTTCAACAAATGTCGGAGTCCAAGCCATTGCAGTCCCTACCCCGCCGATAAGCGAAATCGAGCCCGACATCAATCCTGCTTTTGGATCTAATCCAAACAGGGAAGCAACACTCACTCCCATGAAGTTTTGCAGGAAGATAAATACCGTCGACAGCGCAATTAAAATGAGCAGAGGTTTACCGCCTTTTATCAAGGTGGCAAAGTCCGCTTTTAACCCGATCCCCGCAAAGAAGTACAGGAGCAATATGTCTCTGACCTCCAGATTAAACTCAATTTGCAAGTCAAAGGCATAATAGAGGATGCCAACAATAGCGGCGCAAGCAAATCCTCCAACGACAGGCTCAGGGATACTGTATTTCCGTAATAATTCATAACGGGAGATAATGGCTTTACCGATAAAAAGCGCAATAATGGCTAAGGTGAAGGAAACAAAATCTTTAATCTCGAGCAGGTGTGGTTCGAGTACTTGGGGGTCCATATGAATCTTTTCCTTTATAAGAGTTGCCTTAGTCTACAAAACTAAAACATCATTATAAAGTCAAAAAAACCATATTAATAAATACGTTATAAAATACTTTCATTCGATCTCTATCGAAGCAAAATCCTAATGAGTGTCAACATATTAGAAGATAAACTAGCCAAGATAACCCTGAGACCGTGATGCATCTAATACCTCAATCTTAACTATTGGCGCGTATAAATTCTAAGAATAGGCAGATCTCGAATTCCAAAAGAGAGTGTCATCGAAATTAATTCCCCTGCAGAGAACTCTTGCTTATAAGCATTGGGAGCACGTCCTTTGCCATCAGCAAAAAGAGCATAAACTTGATTTGATTGAAATATACGGCTGCCAGATGAGGTGTTAACCAATGTCACCACCGCTTTACGTCCTCCCTCCTCACTGCTCATGACCACATAATTGACGACCTCAAAATCACTTATTTTAGGTTCAACATCATCATTATTAGCAAATTCAATGTCGATATTGTCAGGTAAAGAGCGATCAATATGAAAGACATTATCGGCTGCTAAGCTATTTACACAGAACAAGACACTGAACAGAAATATTACTTTACTCATTTTCATTCCTTGTTACTCCCTTAGCTGTTATTGAAACTAAATATTCGACAATCAGGCTGTTTTAATAGCATCTAAATCTGCAGGCTCAAAGCGACTTTTGAAACTAAAGGCATAAACAGATTCACCGTGTTCTCTTAAATATTCTAATCGTGCTTTGCCCTCTTCAATACTGGGAATGTGACCTTTTGGGATCCACCAAAGCACATAATTTGCTTCAGACAGCTTTTCAAACCACTCTTTTTTTCGCTTCATAAAGCTGATGTGATGCGTCATGTACATAAACCCTTTAAGCGCATCAGGTGAATGCCATACAGACATATTGACCAGCAGCAATGGGTCGTCAAAAGCCTGAATTGCCGTTGCATCGCCGCTTTCATCCTTTAGGCGCCAAACAAACCCTTCACTCGACTCAGCCATTGCATTGACCGACTCTAGGTTATCAACAAATTCCTTCATCAAAGGGTCATCCATCGTCCCCTTCGCTTTAGCGATATTCAGTTGAGCAAGTTCCATCTCAGTAACGCTATTCATTAATATTTACCTTATTCATATCCGTGAAATCTACCCTATATATAAACACAGCAGGAAATTTCCATCAAGACTCTGTCATGCCATTCATGACCTTTAAAGCCATATCAACGATCTCCACAGGCTGGACAAACGAAAGTGTGCGCTAGAGCAAGGACTGTTTGCCTTACTCAACCTAGAATCTAATGATTAAAATAATAACAGAGCTTTGATTTTAAAATGGATTCATTTCAGTGGGATAGAAACTTCGTCACCGGGATAGATGACGTCGACCTGCAGCATAAAAAATTAGTTAATCTCATCAATCGCTTTGGTTACCAGCTCGCCAGCGATAAAATTGTTATCGAAGATATCAATCAGGTGTTGCAGGAGTTATGGCTCTATACCCAAGAACATTTTCAGGATGAAGAGCGCTTAATGCGCGAGAAGGCGGTAGATATCCGCCATCAGGTTTTACAAAGACAAGCCCACAGCTACTTCCTCAATGAAGTCCAACAGATGCAGGCTTCTGTCTCCATCGACAATCCTGAAGCCCTTAAATACCTACTGGACTTTCTCACTCAATGGCTCGCCTACCACATTCTGGGTGATGATAAGAACATGGCCCGTCAAATCGCTGCCATCGATGCAGGCATGAGCTCCAAAGAGGCATTTGATACAGAAGAGTCTCAAGCCAATAATGCTACCGCTCCCTTGCTTACAGCGCTGAACGGCTTGTTTAAACAAGTCTCTCAACGCAATAAACAACTTATTGAACTAAATCAAACCTTAGAGGAGAAGGTCAGGCTGCGTACTCAAGACCTTATTGACGCAAACAGCCATCTGGAAAAACTGTCTGTGACCGACATGCTGACAGACCTTCCAAATCGCCGTTTTGCCATGGAAAAGCTCAATCAGTTGTGGCAAAAATCAGAGGCTAACTCATCCCCACTCGCCTGCATGATGATAGATGCTGACCATTTTAAGATAGTTAACGATACCTACGGTCATGATGCTGGTGATCTGGTGCTGTGTCAGCTGGCTAAAGCACTCCAACATTCAGTTCGCACTGATGATATTGTCTGCCGTTTAGGCGGCGACGAGTTCATTATTCTTTGCCCAAATACAGATCGGGATGGGTTAACACATATCGCCAAACAGCTGCACATTAAAGTGAATGCCCTGTCTGTTATATTTGGAGCCAGTAAAACTAATTTGAATACCAACGGATGCTGGAATGGTAGTGCGAGCATAGGGTTAGCCATTAAAACCCCGCAGATGTCACAACAAACAGAGCTGCTTAAACAAGCGGATAAAGCATTGTATTTGGCAAAAGAGGCGGGCAAAAATTGCATCAGATAAGCTCATTAAATCACGAGTAATCCATGCATACTTTAGATTATACGCCAATAGTGATGCCGGATTAACACTATCGTTTGCTCGGAGAATTTTACGATGTAAAAACCCTCCTTGCAACCGAAGGCCACTGCAACACTTACTTCAAGAGAAGCATCTGTTAAATTAAATTGACTGACACTATTTGATAAAACAGGGTAAATCCTAAGCTCAAAAATGATAATTGTTATTAATGGATAACAAACTCGAGTTAAAGTTATTTGTTATTTATCTTATAAGATTTTTTATTTAAAAATAAAAGTATCAATATTTTCACGATGAATATAGGGATTAGAAAATTAATTACAATTCAGGCTTTTTTATCTGCTCACTCAGCCAAACAACTCTATCTGGTTGGCTTGGACATAATATCACACCGCTTTTCAAAAACTCATTACGACTTAATTCCCCACTACTATATTGACGAATCAATAACTCAAATCTATTACGTAATGAGCTCTGCATAAAACAACTTTTACCGTATGCTGACGGTATATCCAGCTTATCAATTATGGTTTCGTTTTCTGGATCATTTCCATTACTTGAACTACAACCCGTTAATATTACAGCCAAACACAATATTCTCATCATCATAAACATAGACTTAAAAATTACATGGGATTTAATTATAAATTAGTTAACGTGATCAAGTCGACACATTTAAACACAAATACCACACAAGACATTTAAATGCCTAGTAACATAAGCTTATTCAACTAAGAAAATAAACATTGGCAGAATAAAAAAAGCCAGTACCAGTGCTAAAAATTTAACTTTGAATTTATCTTCAAATTTTCATGAATGGTGTCTTTTATAGTTTGATAACGGTTGGCTAATTGCCTGTTTCTCTTATGTACCATAAACACTTGTTCATAAACGGGTTTACTCGGTGTGTGAATATACAGTTTGTCTCGATGAGCAAAACCTTCAAGTGCACTTTTAGGCAGCACGGTAAAACCAATCCCCATGGAGATTGGTAGTAATATCTGACTAAGTTGATTTACATAACTCACCTTAGTTATCTCCTCTATGTTGAGCTTTGAAAGTTCAGCATCACCGCAAAGATCGAAATACAGAGTCAGATAGTGTGCAGCATCTGGGTGCTGAACGAGACCACAATCGTTAAGTTGTTTTGCGGTGATCGACTTGTTCTGATAATGAAGCGGTAAAATAAGGCATAGGGGCTCAATGCCAGCATTTTCGGCATGAAATTGACTGGCGTTAGGAAGATAAGTAACCAAACCAATATCTATAGTGCCACTTTGAACATCATTAAGGATTTTATCGTTAGGTGCAGCCTCCAGATGAATGCTGATGCTGGGATATCGAGTCTGTAATGCCAGTAACTTAGGGTAAAGGTGCAAAGCTAATGATCCTGAGCAGGAGAGTTTACATTCTCCTGCATAAGGATCATCAAAACTCAAACTGGCAAGTAATTCAGTTTGCTCGCGCGCTATCTGAGTGGCGTACTCATAAACCCGTTGCCCTTGCTCTGTTATCTCAAAGCTTTTATTTTCACGCTTTATCAGGGAGTGTCCGCAGGCATGTTCAAGTTTCTTTATATGTTGGCTCACACCTGGTTGTGTCATATACAGTTTTTCAGCTGTATGAGTAAAGTGACCCACTTCGATCAATGTTCTAAAAGTATGCAGCCAACTTAGATTCAACATAAACACACTCAATTTTCATAACGTAAAATTATTATAATGAGAAAAATTGATAATTTCTAATTCTTATTTGGCTGACGTATCGTTAGTTCAACAAAGGGAGCCCCTTTAAACCCTATATGATTACGAGGTATTTATGACCATGATTTCCCAAGCACTCACAGCAGAACAACCAACCACTTACCCAAGATCCTTTTCTCATATTGGGATTTCAGTGCCAGATTTAGATGCTGCAGTAAAGTTTTATACCGAGGTTCTAGGTTGGTACATCATTATGGAGCCTTCTGAAGTGGTAGAAGATGACAGTGCCATCGGTGAAATGTGTACCGACGTGTTTGGTGCAGGTTGGGATCGTTTTCGCATCGCCCATCTCTCAACCGGTGACAGAATTGGGGTCGAGTTATTTGAGTTTAAAAACCAGCAAAACCCTGAAAATAACTTTGAATACTGGAAGACGGGGATATTTCACTTCTGCGTGCAAGATCCTAATGTCGAAGCATTAGCAGAAAAAATTGTCGCGGCCGGCGGTAAGAAACGCATGAAAGCACCACGTTACTATTACCCAGGTGAAAAACCATACCGCATGATCTATATGGAAGACCCTTTTGGAAATATTCTAGAAATTTATAGCCACAGCTATGAATTGCACTACGGTAGCGGTGCATACTCGGCGAAGTGATCCCAGCTAAATAATACCAATCAGTATAAAGATAAGACACGGTGGTGATATCACCGCTTATTACGCTGAGCATCATGCCCATGATGCTCAGTAAATAATAAAAGTTTACTGCAGTGTCTTTATTCAATTAAGCCATATTATTCACGTTATTTTTCCCAAATATTCTTTAATAGATGATTTGGGAAGTCAGTCGGCTTTTCACAACAACACTGTTGCATGACTTGTTGTAATTGTTTTTTAAGCATATTAATCGTGTGATAACCGCCTTTATGGCCCAGTGCACCAACACCATACATGAAAGTGCGCCCCAAAAAGGTAAAATCAGTTCCCATCGCCATGGTTCGTGCGATATCGGGGCCATTACGAATACCGCTGTCCATCATAATGGTGATCTTACCTTTATGCTTAGCGACAATATCGCTAGTGACACTGATACTTGAAGGACCCGCATCCAGCTGACGCCCCCCGTGGTTTGATACCATAATGCCATCTAAACCAAGTTCAATCGCTTTATCACTGTCTTCAACGGTTGATAAGCCTTTCATGACCATATTGCCATCCCACTTATCGCGTACGCGTTGGACTTTATCCATGTTTAGTCGGCCATTAAAAGTCTTATCCATGAATATAGCCAAATGATGCATGTTCATGCTGCCCGGCATATATTTCGTTAAGGTTTCAAACTGCGGCTTACCATGAATTAACGTCGACAATGCCCACTGTGGAGACTTAATAATCTCATAAAAATTTTGCAGGGTCATCTTAGGAGGCATGGCTAAACCGTTCTTTATCTCTTTAGGGCGGTAAGCAAAGGTAGGCACATCAGATAGTAATACCAATGTCTTGATACCCGCAGTCTTACAACGCTTTAAAATATCATCGGTCACTTTATCATCAACGGGGTGATATAACTGAAACCAAGCCTTACCTTCTGTAATTTCAGCAATTTTCTCAATTGGAGATGTGGATACTGTGCTTAAAATAAATGGCACCTTGTGGTCAAAAGCTGCTTTGGCCAAAATCTCAGGAGATCCTGGCCAAATAAGCCCTTGCAAACCAATTGGACTAATACCAAATGGAGCATCATATGTTTCGCCAAATAAAGTGGTCTTCATTGACACATCACTATAATCACGAAGATAGTAAGGTAATAACTCTAACCTTCTAATATCGCTCGTATTGCGTTTTAATCCTTGTTCAATATTACATCCGCCATCTACGTATTCAAATGCAAATTGAGGTAAACGTTTTTTAGCTTTTAAACGTAACGACTCGACAGATGGATAATTGGTATTAAAATAGTCAATCATAAAGCTAGCCTCACATAATTACTTGTCGCTTAACATACTCACATTACATTAATTAATAGCCACGCTAAATATTAAACATGTTTAATTAAAAAACTATCGTACGATAAAAAACCAAAGCACACTTTAAACTTGAGACTTAAGCCTTTAAAATCTAATTAAATAAATACATTATTTAACGATTCTATTCAATACGGCTAACTGTATATTATTTACGATTTTGATCATTGAATACCTGAGCATGGCTCATTAACTTAACTATCTACTGCAATTTCATTTTCTTCTTATTGCTAAAACACAAAAAGCGCCCTGAGGCGCTTTTGTAAAATGATGGTTCCGCTATTTACTTAGCGTACTCAACAGCAATTTCAGCAGCGAGCTTGGCATTGTTAAAGACCAGTTCAATATTGGCCTTAAGACTTGAACCTTTGGTTTTTTCAGCCACTTTAGCTAACAAGAAAGGCGTGGATGCTTTACCCGATACGCCTTGCTGCTCCATTTGGGCTAGCGCATCTAAAATCACCTCATCGATCATAGCACGATCCAGTTGATGCACTTCAGGAATAGGATTCGCTACCACTACCCCACCCTTCAGTCCCATGGCCCATTTAGCTTTTAGCGCATCTGCGATCTGTTTAGGAGTATCAAGTCTGTAATCAACGCCAAACTCACTCTCGCGAGTATAAAAGGCTGGCAATGTATCAGTTTGATGTCCGATAACCGGCACACCTTGGGTCTCAAGGTATTCAAGTGTCAGACCTATATCCAAAATTGACTTTACGCCGGCACACACCACAGCAACATCGGTTGTAGCCAGCTCCTGTAGATCGGCTGAAATATCAAACGTCTGCTCAGCACCGCGATGCACACCACCAATGCCTCCGGTGGCAAAGACTTTAATGCCAGCCATATTGGCTAAGATCATGGTCGACGCCACGGTTGTTGCACCATCGACTTGTTTAGCGACAATAAAAGGAATATCACGGCGGCTCGTTTTAATGACATCTAAGCCAGCCTTACCTAAATACTCGATCTCTTGTGGGGTCATGCCCACCTTCAAACGCCCTTTTAAAATCGCTATCGTTGCTGGAATTGCGCCATTGTCTCTGATGATCTGCTCAACACGCAGAGCCGTCTCAACATTTTGCGGATAAGGCATACCGTGAGAGATAATGGTCGACTCTAGTGCGACAACAGGTTTACCAGCGGCAAGTGCGGCTGCAACTTCAGGGTTAATATCTAGGTACTGCTCTAACATATAGACTCCTTGATAACGCGATTAACTGACATTTCAGACATGTTCGGATTGATGGTCGCAAGATGTGAAAGCGCCACAACGGCGGCGGCCATAGCAAATGTGGTTGATTGTTCTATATCCCACTCTTGTAGCCAACCATGGGCAAGGCCAGCAAGGAATGCATCACCAGCGCCATTGGCGTTGACCATAGGGATATCGATTGCTGGGATCAGCGCTTGGCTTACACCATCGCTATAAAAAACACCATCAGCACCTAGGCTTAGAAAGATGCGTTGCACGCCCTGCTGGTGAAACCAATCACTTAAGCTCGGCAGCTCACTATGATTTGTGACAGATATTCCTGATAGTTGCTCAGCTTCTTTAAGGTTGGGCTTTAGCGTATGAATCGCATTAAGAAAAGGTTTCAATTTCTTCGCTTTGGCGCAGGACACCGTATCGACAAAAATAGGTCTGTCTGCGAAATTACTCAACAGATACTCCAGAGCAGGTGCTGAGAGATTGGCATCTAAAATCAGCAGATCTGCACGCCTTAACATCTCTTCCTGAGCCTGAAGTACTTCGACACTAAGACGATTTAAAATGGCCATATCATTGATGGCCACATGCATATCGCTATCACCATCGAGCACCGATAAATAAGTCGAGGTCGATGCATCATTGAGCTGTAAACAGCCCAACATATCGATCCCCGCTTGCTGGCACTGTTCGATGATGGCTTGGCCATAAGTGTCTTTTCCCACAGCACTGAGCAGACGGGTTTGAGAACCTAAACGCGCTAAGTTTTCAGCAATATTGCGACCGACACCGCCAGGAGAGCAGGTCACGCTGCCAGGATTGGAGTCCCCTATTTGTAGGGTATCGAAAGGGCGACCAAGAATATCCATGTTCGCACCACCGATCACGACCGCATAGCGAGATTCGGCCAAGATATACCCCTTACCTCGAATAACCCCTTTATGGGTGAGATTCATGATATGACCGGCAACGGCAGAGCGACTTATACCCAGCCGATCGGCTAAATCTTGTTGTGCGATGAGCGGGTCTTTCTTAAGTATTGCCAATATCTGATGTTCACGTTCTGTCATTATTATTATCCAGATTTAACGCCCAAACATTTGTTTGGATACCAAACTTAAGTTTTATCGATGTATTGAAAATATGCTAAATAAAAATAAACTTCAAGAAAAACAATTGAAATACATGTTCAATTCGTGACCACGCTCTGATTAAGCCGAGCCTTAATTAGGCTGAAATTAAGAACAATAAATCTAACGGATAGATAAAATAAGGGAGAATATATGGGAACAAGAACAGAAATGACGCTGATAGAATCAAGATTTAACGCTAAAGACAGCGTAAAGCGATAAACGAGGACAAGGCATTAGATGAAATTTACGACTAAGGAATGATGAATCCTTAGTCGAGGAAAATATACTATCCCTAGTGACCTTCCTCTAGAACAAGCATCCCCTGCTCGACAGGGGGAATACCAATCACATTAAATATATTTTATATTCATATAGTTAATCTAGTTGGTATAATCGTTAACTCTACCTATTGATGTGTAGAGTGAGCAAATGAGTATGACTAATTAGGTGGATAAATAATGAATAAGCAAATTGTTGGCTGCATTATCGTGTTGTTGTTATCAGGTTGTCAGTCCATGTCTAGTGGGGATAACTTACGTAGTTTTATCCTCGGAGATTGGCAAGTTGAGTCCGTTATGGGAACGCCTACAGTGGTGAGTCCTGCTAACCTCAGCTTTTTAGCGGGAGGTAAAATTGCTGGAAATAATAGCTGCAATAATTTTTTTGGGAGCTATACCGTGGAAGGTGACAAGGTTAAGTTAATGCCTGCAGGTTCAACAAGAATGATGTGCCCAGAGTCGCTGATGCGCCAAGCAGGGTTAATTGATAAAGCAATGCCCCTTGTTGCGACAGCTGAAATGAAGACCGATAACCTTGAATTTTTAGATAGCGCTGGTAAGTCAATTTTTATACTTAATAAGCTCTAATACCAATCAGTATAAGAAGTTGATCTACTCAGAGTGTTTCTTGGCAAACTAATT
>OJDH01000495.1_pt1 | contig 12413 bp, 7 predicted proteins | sample 1592761 | NCBI WGS metagenome assembly OJDH01 (sample SAMN05416855, study PRJEB24817) | seawater metagenome | isolation source: Sea water | place: Canada:Atlantic | collected 2013-11
AATGACCTTGCCTCAGGACCGCTAAACTCTCGCTGAGCGATCAAATCTTTATACTCATTGGTATTAGGCTAACGTGCAATAAACTCATTGCCAAGAGGATGGCCTGATAAACAAGCAAATCGAATGAATTAACATCAGGAGGTTAACCATCTTTTAACACTTGTGTAATGGATGAGAAAAATCCCGATGGCCAATAGTTCGCCATCGGGGACTTCAAAACCGTGTTTTTAAAGATGGAGTGTTGCTTATGTTAGTGACTCCTTACATAGGCAAGATTGTGGCGGGGTATACACCATTTACGCTTCAGCACTTCGATGACGTGTAATGAACATGAGTGCTAAAAGGACTGTAAGCAGTAAGCCTGTGCCCATTAAGAGCGCGTAATCCTCAAGCTTGAGTATCGAATAAAGGACACCGTAAAGACTCACTAACATGGCGGCGATAATCCCTCCTTTCTTCACACTGGCAGTGGCACTGCCAACATAGGCTGATATTGATAAAATCGGAATGCTGGCGGCAATAGAGTAGGCATAGTTAAACGCCAAATGCTCAGAGAGTGAGAGCAGCAGTAGATAAAATAGCGTGACAGCACAACCTACCAAAAGGTACTGAATTAAATTAAGGCGTGTGTTCTGACCCAATTCAAAGATCAACAGCACGATAAAGGTAAGGGCGATGAATAACATGCCGTATTTTACCGAGCGTTCAATTTTTCCATAGTGAGTGACAGGTTCAAACAGTTGACTGCTTGCCTGAACCTCGGTGAGATCGACATCTTGATCGCTACTGAACACTTGAGGGTAGTTTCGGGTCAGGTGACTGATTTGCCAATCTGCACTGAAGCCAGTATCGGAAATATCTCGGTTGGTGGGTAAAATTCCGTTGAAACTAGGGTGTGGCCAGTCTGTGGTGATCTTGATATCGGTATGCTCACCCAAAGGCAGTGCGCTAATAGACTGTGACCCACGTAGTGCGATGGCAAAATCGACTTCAAACTTCCCCTGTGTGAGATCCACTGAGATGGGCTGTTGAAAACCGCGCTCTAACCCTTGTAGCCGCTCAAGTCCTGTACCCGGCATTATGCCGTTATCGGCTAGAGTTGATAGCGTTTTACCTTGTGTGTTGAGTAAGCTAAATTGTTCAATTTTTTCAATCGCCTGATTGGCTGAAATACCGAAAACAAGACGTGCATTATCTATTTTAAACTCAACGAGGTTTTCGATGTCCAGCTTAGGTATGACAAATTTAGCTTTGCCAGTGACAGCCGCACTATAGACAAGGGATTGATATATGCCTCTGGAGCGAAAGTCGTGTTTAAGATCCATCGCTAAGGTCAAATTTTTAGGAAGTATGACAAGCTCACTTTGATACTCTGACTTGAATTTTATCGGCTCCCCTGCATCATTTACCTTCTCTTTTATCACCTGATAACGGTAAGGGACGACAAGTGCAGGCCCTGAGACCCGTTGTTGTGGCCCCCAGGATTGGCCTATTTCGTTGATGACCTCGTGATAGAGATATTGGCGGTCAGAAGTCATGTTCATCACGATCCCTAAAGGGATTGCCGATAGCAGTGATATGCCGACCAAGATGATTATTTTGTGGGTGATATTGCTGGCAGCTGTCGTGAATAAGTTGAGCATTGCTGATTACCTTTCCCTTTATTGAGTAATATTTCCTGTCGGTATTGAAACAGAATAGTGCGAGGGAAGGGGGGCAAGGCGATGATCAATAGTGGCAAAAAAGAGGCAATCACAAACAAAAAAGAGCGCCTAAGCGCTCTTTTTCAATTGAGAGTGAGACGATGAATACCGTCTATTCTCGAATAGGGTTGAAGTTATTACTCTGCCGACTCTTCACGCTCGTTAAGCTTCTTCTCAAGTGCATTGACTTGTGCTTGCAGTGCTTCAAGTTTTTCACGGGTTTTTAATAGTACGTGTTGTTGTACTTCAAACTCTTCGTGGGAAACCACATCTAGCTTCATTAGCTGGTTTTGCAGGATCTGTTTGCTCTTTTCTTCGAATTCACCAGCAAACTGCTTCAAGCCACTTGGCAGGTTTTCGCTCAGTTGCTTAGCAACTTCTTCGATTTTCTTTGGATTGAACATGGTCTATTTCCGCCATCGGCTAAATGTATATTAAGTAAGATTGTACCTGAGGGTGTCATTTTAAGAAACCAGCGAGATCACTAATCAGCAAGCTAGTGAGCTAAAAAAATGGCCAGTTCAGTAAACTGAGCTGGCCATTTTCAGATTAACTATCGCTGCTATACAGTGATTTTTAGCTCTTCGTCAAATTCAGGAAGAGGCTCATGTCTTTCAGCTAGGTAGGTGTAGATCACAGGTAACACAAACAAGGTAAATACCGTGCCGATTGCTAAACCTGAGACGATCACCAGACCAATATTGAATCGAGCAACTGCGCCAGCGCCAACGGCGAACAAGAGGGGGATAAGACCCGCTATCATGGCTGCTGTTGTCATCAAGATAGGACGTAAACGAACCGTCGCTGCGAGCTTAATCGCATCAATCTTACTGAGGCCGTTATGGAGTTGCTCCTCTTTGGCGACTTCACACATCAAGATCCCGTGCTTAGTGATTAAGCCCACTAAGGTGATGAGACCGACCTGTGTGTAGATGTTCATCGACGAAAGACCAAAGACGTGTGTCCAAGCAAGCGCGATTAATGCACCACTGATAGCCAGAGGGACGGAGACCAAAATCACTAAGGGATCTCGAACACTCTCGAATTGACTCGCTAAGACTAAGAAGATGATCGCAAGTGCTAAACCAAAGGTCGCAAACAGCGCAGAGCCTTCGGTTACGTACTGACGAGCCTCGCCTAAGAAGTCATAGTCATACCCTTTAGGCAGGTCGTTATCACCAATGTTCTTAAGGAAATCGATGGCATCACCGATGGCAACGCCTGGTGTAGCAACAGCACCTACAGTCAACGCATTCATCTGGTTAAAGTGAGGCAGTGAACGTGGCTCAGCGATCATCTCTATGTCCACTAAGCTAGACAGCGGGATAGAGTTACCATCGGCAGCTTTAACGTAGAAACCGTTAAGCGCTTCTGGGTTGTCTCGAAACTGACGCTCAACTTGTGGGATCACTTCATAAGAGCGGCCATCAAGGTTGATTCGATTGACATAACCATCACTCATCATGGTGGTCAGTGTCACGCCGATATCTTGCATGGTAATGCCGTAACTGCCGGCAAGGTCACGTTTGATATGGATTTTCATGGTGCCAGAATCGAACTTGAGGTTGATTTCAGAGTAGACAAATAATGGGCTATTCTGCACCTTCTCAAGCACGTTACTGCCGATCTGAAATAGGCTTTCGAAAGAGTTCGACGTGGTGATCACAAACTGGATCGGTAAGCCACCAGACGAACCGGGAAGCTCAGGCATTTGGAAGGTGGTTACCGCCATGCCTGGGATCTGTTTGAGTTCATCACCGAGAATCTTCTGCATATCTTTCTGGCTGTTATCGCGTTCACTCCAAGGAACTAATGGTGAGATACCAAAAGCTTGGTTCGAGCTTGGAATACCCACAAAGGCCAGTGAAGCCTCGCTTTCTGGGTGTGACTTGATGATATCGGTCACCAGCATCATATTCGATTGAATGTAATCTAAGTTGGCCGTTGACGGCGCTGTGCCCATCATCATGACCACACTTTTATCTTCATTCGGTGCCAACTCAGAGGGAATGAAACTGAACAATACCGGTAGAGTACCAAATACTATGAGGGCAAAGGCGAGCACCACTGGTCGACGTTCCATCACAGCATTAAGCATGCGTTGGTAACGGTTGGTCATCCCAGAGAGGAACGTCTCTACACCGCGCTCAAAACGGTTAGGTGCTGAGTGTGGCTTGAGGATTTTCGAACACATCATTGGCGATAGCGTCAGTGCGACGATGCCGGAGATAAACACCGCCCCAGCCAAGGTGAGCGCAAATTCCTTAAAGAGTGACCCTGTGATCCCGCCCATCAAAGCAATGGGTGCATACACAGCAGCCAGTGTAATGGTCATCGAGATAACGGGCACCGCAATTTCACGGGTACCGATAATGGCGGCTCTAAAAGGGGTTTCACCTAACTTGATATGCCTGTCGACATTTTCCACCACCACAATGGCATCGTCCACCACTAAGCCGATGGCCAGTACCATTGCCAGCAGTGTCATGAGGTTTAATGTAAAACCAAACATCTGCATGATGACGGTGACACCGATCAGCGACAGTGGGATTGTCACGATAGGAATAATTACCGCACGCAGTGAACCAAGGAAAAGCGTGATCACGATAATCACAATGATCGACGCTTCACCTATGGTCTTGATCACCTCTTGAATCGATTCATCGATAGCCAATGAGGAGTCATAAAGAATACGGGAGTTGATTGATACAGGTAGGTTACGTTGGATATCGGGCATAAGTGCACGTGCATCGGCAGCAACAACAAGCGGGTTTGCTGTCGGTGTTACATCGAGTGCAACAACAACGGCCTCTTGACCATCGGCCAGTGCGCGGTAAACATCGTGGCTTTTTTCAAGGCTCACCTCGGCAATATCGCCTAAGCGAACAACGAGTCCATCTTTACTGGCAATCACCAGCTTCTCTAGCTCTTCGACAGTGGCAACTTGCGTATCAGCAGTACCATTGAAGAGGGTAAATGCACCATTTGCTTGGCCCACAGCCGATTGATAGTTGTTTGCCTGTAGAACCTGCATCACGTCAGTTGAAGAGAGATTGAACGCGCCCATGCGAGCGGGATCGATCCATATTCTCATGGCGTATTTGATACCGCCATAAAGGTTCACTTTGGCAACACCGTTAACGGTGAAAAGCTGAGGTTTAACGACTCGCTCAAGATAATCGGTTATCTGGCTCGAGTTGATTTGGTCACTGGAGAAGGAGATGTAAAGCACCGATGTTTGCGATCCCGTTGACATATCAACAGTGGAGTCTTCGGCCTCTTTCGGCAGCTGAGAGCGGACTGAGTTAACTTTGGCAAGGATGTCTGCCAGAGCGCCATTAGGATCAGTATTGAGCTTCATGTAGACCGTGATCTTAGAGGTGCCCAATGAGCTGTCTGAGGTCATAAAGTCGACGTTATCAGCCTGAGCTAACGCTTGCTCTAAGGGTTGAGTAATAAAGCCCTGAATGAGGTTTGCATCGGCACCATAATAGCTGGTGGATACTGTGACCACAGTGTTGGTCATCTCTGGGTATTCGCGAACCTGCATGCTACTTAGGGAGTTAAAACCTAGAAGTAGCAGTAGGAAGCTTATCGAGGCGGCGAGTACCGGCCTGCGAATGAAAATATCAGTAAAGCGCATTGCCAGCTCCTATTATAGTTGTGGCATAGTGTCGGGAAGATTTAATGCATCATCCTCGGTCACTTTGACTTTGCTGTTGTTACTGAGTCGAACCTGACCTGAAGTCACGATAAGGTCATTGGCGGCAAGTTCTCCAATGACGAGGGCGTTATTTCCGTTACGCTCCAGTACTTCAACATTGATCTGTTGTACACGCTGTACAGTCTCACCTTCCTCTTGGCTCTCATGGATTAGATAGATAGAGTTACCGTAAAGGGTGAAGTTAATTGCCGTTTGAGGCAGGACAAATTGTTGTGTCATTTCAGGCAACAAAACAGAGACTCGGGCAAACATGCCACTGCGCAGTTTCGCATCGATGTTAGGGATGGTTGCTTGTATCTGGATCAAACCACTTTGGTAGAAAACAGCTGGCTCAATGGCTGAAATTTTACCTTCGAATGGATGAGTCGGATAAGCATCCACATAGACGTGAATGGTTTGTCCTTTAGAGATACGTGGCAGTTGGGTTTGCGGCACGGTAAAACGGATCTGCATGGTGCTGATATCTTCTAAGCGAACAATATCGGTTCCCGTTTGAAGGTACTCACCTAAGTTTACGCTACGAATACCCACTAAGCCTGCAAAGGGGGCATCGATAGAACGACGATCTATGGTGGCCGTTAGGCTTTCAATGTCAGCCTTTAAGGTCAGATATTTAGATTCGCTGTTATCCAAATCTTGCTTAGATACTGAGTTGTTTTTATAAAGACGAGTGAGTCTTTGGTAGTCAGCTTCAGCGGCTGGTAACTGAACCATCTTGCTCTTTAGGTTTGCTTTCTCAACGGATGAATCAAGCAAAATAAGGTTTTGCCCTACTTTAACTTCAGTGCCATTTTCAAAGTTAATGCTATCAATCACACCTGCAAGTTCATTGGCTATCGTCACACCTTGGTTAGGTTCAACAAAACCGATGGCATCGATAGTCGGCTGCCAATTTTGTGGAATAAGCGCCATGGCTGTGACAGGGGACTGTGGCTCGGGCATATTGGCAATGGCATCGGCAATCTTGCCTTTAACCATGATGTTAAAACCAATAACTGAGCCGAATGTGACTAGTGCAATGATGAGCATTATCAGGGTCCATTTTTTCATTTTCCTGATCGTTCCTTTTTAAGTTGATTCTGGTTGTTTGAGTAGGGTTTTCCAGCAAAGATCGCAGACGGTAACCAATTCGTTTTTATCGTATTCAATTTGGCCACGACGTATGCTTCGACCTAGCGCCATTGCGGGTTCTAGTGAAATAGCAAACATGACCTTGTTTTGTAAATTATGAAACGTGCCATCGATTCTTCCGGCTTCGAAAATATGATGCAGTCCCAGAAAAGTGTCTTTCTCGAACGTTTGATGAGGATCTGAATCGACACCTGGCAGATGTAAATATTGTTCGTAACTTAGGTTTGCCGGAGTACGCTGTCGTCCAAATTCGATGATGTTGAACCAGATCCGTTTGAATCTCTGTTCTAAGTCACCCTCTTGGCAATCGACTAAAATATGACTCGCCACTTCACGGAGCACATGTTTTCTTAATTCAGAGACTAACTCCTCTTTATCTTTGAAATAACGATAAATAGTTCCTGCTGCCACACCGGCTTCATTGGCAATCTGTTGCATGGAAAGACCTTGCAACCCTTTGCTAGCGATGATCGTTTCGGTGGCTCGGAAGATGAGCTCGCGTTTATTATCCATATTTTTTCAGTATGATGCAGAGTGTGAATGAATGTTCATTCATTATTCTATGTCAGCTGTTTAAAGATGGCAATCATGAAATAGAGGATGTGAGTAAAATTCTGGTATGATCGTCAGTCATTCAATATTGTTTATATCCAGCTCATCTCGAAATACAGGACTCTGCATTTGGGAGGAGATTGGGTACAGTGCTTTGGTAAAAGTTAAAAGATGAAGCTAAACCCCGGACAAAATGACGCCGTTCACTATGTTTCTGGCCCTTGCCTTGTATTGGCGGGTGCGGGTAGTGGGAAAACACGCGTGATCATTAACAAAATCGCCTATCTGGTGCAGAAGTGCGGCTATAAGGCCAGAACGATTGCGGCGGTGACTTTTACCAATAAAGCGGCCCGTGAGATGAAAGAGCGTGTTGCTCAGTCTATGGGACGAAAAGAAGCACGTGGTTTATGGATCTCAACTTTCCACACCTTGGGGTTAGAGATCATTAAGCGTGAGCATAAGGTCATTGGTTTAAAGCCGGGCTTTTCCTTGTTTGATGATCAGGATTCTTTGGCGCTGTTAAAAGAGCTGACCGAAGATGAGTTTGACGGTGATAAGGATCTGTTAAAGAACCTCATGACGGCGATTTCGAACTGGAAAGGGGATCTCATCGTCCCAGATCAAGCCGTTAAGATAGCTGTTGATGAGCAAGCAAAATTGTTTGCTCATCTGTATCAGCGTTATGCCAAACACATGAAGGCGTATAACGCGCTGGATTTTGACGATCTCATCTTAATTCCGACTCTCTTGCTTAGGCACAATAAAGAGGTTCGGGATAAATGGCAGCAGCGTATTCAATATATGCTGGTGGATGAATATCAAGATACCAATACCAGTCAGTATGAGCTCGTTAAGCTGCTTGTGGGTGAACGGGCGCGTTTTACCGTAGTAGGAGATGACGATCAATCTATCTACTCATGGCGTGGTGCAAAACCGCAAAACCTGGTGCTGCTTGGTAAAGATTTCCCCACCCTTAAATTGATTAAGCTTGAGCAAAATTATCGCTCGAGCCAACGTATTCTGCGAGCGGCCAATATACTGATCGCCAATAACCCTCACGTTTATGATAAAGCACTATTTAGCGAACTTGCTTATGGCGAGCCGTTAAGAGTCTTGATTGCGGCCAATGAGGAGCAGGAAGCAGAGCGAGTGATCGCCGAGATGATCCGTCATAAATTTATGGGGAAAACCAAATTTGGTGATTACGCCATATTGTATCGTGGTAACCATCAGTCTCGTCTGCTTGAACGTTCATTAATGACCAACAGAATCCCTTATAAGTTAAGTGGTGGTACGTCGTTTTTCGGTCGAGCAGAGATTAAAGACATCATGGCTTATTTAAGGCTGGTGGTGAATCCTGATGACGATAATGCATTTTTGCGTGTAGTGAACTTGCCTAAACGAGGCATTGGTCCATCCACGCTCGAACGGTTAGGTAATTACGCCAATGGGCGTCATATCTCTATGTTTGAAGCCATTTTCGAGGCGGAGTTGAATCATCATTTAACGCCTGCTGCGATGGGGGCTCTGTATAAGTTTGGTCAATTCGTTATTGATACTGGTGAAAAAGCGACTCGCGGCGATCCAGTCGATGCGGTTAAGCACCTTATTCGTAATATCAATTACGAAGATTATCTCTATGAGACCAGTACCAGCGCCAAAGCTGCTGAGATGAGAATGAAAAACATCTCAGAGCTTTATCGTTGGGTGACTGAGATGCTTCAGGGCGATGATTTGGATGAAGGGATGACCCTACCTGAAGTGGTGACGCGCTTAACGCTCAGAGACATGATGGAACGTAACAGCGAAGATGAAGGCGGGGATCAGGTTCAGCTGATGACCTTACATGCATCTAAAGGACTTGAGTTCCCTTATGTGTTTATGGTGGGGACTGAAGAGCGAATATTGCCCCATCAAAGCAGTATCGACGAAGGTAACGTCGAAGAGGAACGCCGCTTGGCTTATGTGGGGATCACCCGTGCCCAGAAGGAGCTTTGGTTTGTGTTGTGTCGTGAGCGCCGCCAGTTTGGTGAAACCATGCGTTGCGAGCCAAGTCGATTTTTGCTTGAGTTACCTCAAGATGATTTGATTTGGGAGAACCGTAAGCAAGTTCAAAGTGAAGATCAGCGCCAACAGACGGGTAAGTCGAACATAGCTAATCTCAGAGATATGTTTAAGAAGTAACGCTGATACTCTTCCATCACCATAATGGAAGAGTGTTTATTTAACCTGAACTCGGATTATTTAGGCACAAACGAGCTCTGACAATTCTCCAAGGCTAATGACGTCGCCTAAGCCTTGGCCTTGCCCCTGCTCAAATCCTATTTTTTGCATCGCTGCTTTCTGATTTGAAGTACTAATGCCGTCAACGAAGACGCTTAACTCAAGTGCCTGTGCAGCTAAGAAATGCGCGTTGAGTAACTTAGTGTGTTGCTCGCTATCAAGGTGACAGGCATAACTTGGGTCTAGCTTCAAACCTTGAAGAGGCAAGAAGGTGAGGCTGCTCAGCGCGCTATGAACACTTCCATACCCACTCAGGGCTAAATTAACATCCAGCTTAGTGAGTTGTTCAAAAGCATAGATGTGATTGTCGGTATCGAAGAGAAAGCCTTGCTCATCGAAAAATAGCCATATTTGCTGACGATTAAAATGGCTCTGTTTAAGCTTATTCTTGAGCTGCCTTAATCCGTGCTTATGCTTTAAATGTTGCCCTGATATGTTGAGGTGCAAAGGCAAGTGTTCGAGTGTTTTTTCTCGTAACCCTGAATACTCATTATTTAGGCTTTCTAATAGAAAGATATCGAGTTCTTTGGTTAAGTTGCAGTGTTCGGCAATATTGAATAGTTTTGCCTGTTTAATTTTACCTAGGCTAGGGTGGTTCCAATAGAGCCGCGGTTCCAGTGCCAATGTTTCCCCAGTCGATAGGTTTTGAATTGGCAGGTAACTGATTAACAGAGAGTTATTTGAGATGGCGTTTCGAAGTTCTTGCTCTAACTCAATATCTTTATCGAGTTGCTTATGGGACTTATCATCGAAAATAACGTAACAACCTTTACCGTTTGCTTTTGCTTGATACATGGCGGCGTCGGCATCTCGTAACAGGGATTCGCTGGTGTCTGACTTATGATGGTTAAACGCGATCCCGATACTCCCCCCTGATTTAAATTGTTGACTTGCGAGCTTATAGGGTTCTGACAGACCCAGGAGTACGCGTTCTGCAACTTCTTCTGCATCTTGCGTGCTATTGATTTTATCGAGAAGAATGACAAATTCATCGCCACCAATGCGACCTAATGTATCATTTTCTCGGATACATAATTTGAGCCGCTTTGAGGTTTCGATTAAGAAGCGGTCGCCCTCAAGATGACCTAAAGTGTCATTGATGAGTTTAAACCTGTCTAAGTCTATAAACAGCAGGGCGAATCGGTCGAGTCTATGTCTGCGGGTGTGCTTAACGGCTTGAGATAGTTTCTCCATAAACATCGCGCGATTAGAAAGGCCTGTTAGTGTGTCGTGATTGGCATCATGAACCAGCTGTTGCTCCATCCTTCTTCTTTGGGCTATCTCTTTCTCTAAATCTTGATTGAGCAATGCCAGTGCTTGGGTTCGCTCAAGCACCTTATCTTCAAGTTGCTCGTAACTTGAAATTAACGATTCTGCCGATAACTTACGTTCAATCGCATTGGCGATATGTTGAGAGACGAATGTTAGAAGATCGAGATCATTTTCCTGATATCTTCGTGTTTTACTGGTGCTATAGATAGTTAATGCACCACGGACTTGCTCATGGATGAACAGAGGTATGCCAATCCATTGATAGATATCTTTAGTGTTATTCAGCTCGGGAGTTTTCGAGTAGATCTCTCCTGAATCCACTAAGGATTGGATGTCACTATTTTGTAACAGTAATGGTCTACGATTCTTAATAACGTATTCAGTTAGCCCATCACAAATTTGTCTGCTGTCTGGTGTGGGGGTTTCGGCTTGGCTGACATAAAAGGGAAAACTGATCATAGAGCGCTGTTCATTTAGCAGAGCAATATAACAGTTGCTGACAGGGATTAAGTGACTAATTACTCGGTGAAGTTCAGAGTAGAAGGCCTGCGTATCAATATTCGAGGTCGACAAGTCGGCGATTTCAAATAATGATTTCTGTAGTTGTTCAGCGCGACGCCTTTCATTAACCTCTTGTTTCAGTTTGTCATAGGCAACGCTAAGCTCTTTTGTTCTTTGTTTTATCGCTTGCTCGAGTTGTTCCTGATGCTGAAGTCTTTCCATAATATTGGAAATTTGATGGCTAACAAAGCTGAGTAACTCGATGTCCATGTCAGTGAAACTAATGTTTGTAGAGTAACTCTGAATAACAAGTACACCGACTACACTATGATTTATCTTAATTGGCGTACCAAGCCATTGGTGGCAAGGTGCACCAAGACTCTCTATCTGTTTATCTAAGATCAGTTGATCAAACTTTTCCTGATCGCACAGGAGGCTTTTACCCGTTTTGAGCACATAACCGGTAAGGCCGCTAAACAGTTTCTCTGAAATGAACTCTTTGGAAAATATTTCTATGGGGTGGTCGTCTTTCTCGTCGAGAAAAAAAGGCACCTCAAGCACATTGTGCTGTGGGTCCAGTAATGCGACAAAGAAATTATCAGCGGGAAGTAGAATGCTGAGAGATCGGTGCACCTGCGAATAAAATTCGCTTGGTGAGTTCACCTCTGCCGCTAAGTTGGATAACTCCAGCAGCATGTTTTGTGTGACTTCTGCACGCTTATACTTAAGAGCTAAGCTCTTTAAGCGTGCAATCCTTTTTTGCATAAGCTCAGACTCACGATGTGAGTCTCGAGTTGGTTCATCCCTAAACATAGTATCCGCCAATCGCTATTTTATTATTTTATGGAGCTAGGATTTGGACTACTTTTACATAAGTTGTATAAATAGCATGAAAAAGCATCACAGCCAAGGTATTTACTCGATAAGTATTGCGGGAAATTCAGGCAAATGAGCAAAAATAAGCATAATGAGTTAAAAGTTGAGCAAACGAACACGTTAATCGAATATATCTGTAGACGGCAGGGTAAATAATCCATATTATATGCCTCGCTAACAAGGCAGGCACCCATAGCTCAGCTGGATAGAGCGCACCCCTCCGGAGGGTGAGGCCGAGGGTTCGAATCCTTCTGGGTGCACCAAGCACTCCGATTGAATAGAACGCTAAGTTAGTAGTAAAATGTTATTGAAATAGTCAGTGGTGATTGTAGCTCAGTTGGTAGAGTCCCGGATTGTGATTCCGGTTGTCG
>OJDH01000496.1_pt1 | contig 12317 bp, 9 predicted proteins | sample 1592761 | NCBI WGS metagenome assembly OJDH01 (sample SAMN05416855, study PRJEB24817) | seawater metagenome | isolation source: Sea water | place: Canada:Atlantic | collected 2013-11
TTCATAGGAGATATTGACGATATTACTTCAGCAAAAACAGCTTTAGGTATTTTAGAGTGGAAACCTGACTTAGTGGCAGGACAATTAAGGTTTGATCACAATTCACTAGATCTTGGCGTACCCGATTTAGATATTGCAAACGCTGTTGAATTAGGTGTTGGAAGTATCATTATTGGTGTAGCCCCCGTAGGGGGGAAAGTTGATGAACGCTGGTTCGATATTCTCATTGAAGCAGCCAATTCTGGTATCGATATTGTCAGTGGATTACATATTAATTTGCAAAATAACAAACATTTGCTTGATGCCGCAAAGAGTACTAATGCGTCATTAATTGACATTAGAACTCCCCCCAATAATTTACCAATTGGTAATGGAAAAAAAAGAACAGGAAAACGGCTTCTCACCGTAGGAACTGATTGTGCTGTAGGTAAAAAGTATACAGCCTTAGCTTTGACAAAGGCCATGGAAAGCAAGGCATTTAATGTCAGCTTTCGTGCAAGTGGTCAAACAGGAATAATGATTGCTGGAAATGGGATACCTGTAGATTCAGTTGTCGCAGACTTTATTTCCGGTGCAGCTGAAATGATTTCCCCTCAGAATATTGAGACTCATTGGGATGTTATTGAAGGACAGGGATCTTTATTTCACCCTGCATATGCTGGAGTTAGCTTAGGTTTACTTCACGGCTCTCAACCTGATGCCATTGTTGTTTGTCATGAAGCAAATAGAAGCAAAATATCGGGCTTCGAAGAACATTCCGTTCCCGATATAAAAACATGTATAGAAGAAAATTTAAGATGTGCTCGATTAACTAACCCCAGCGTGATTTGTGTTGGCGTTAGCATAAACTCATCAAATTTACCTTCAAATTATAGAGAAACTTACCTAAAAGATTTAACTTCAACACTAGGAGTGCCATGTATTGACCCCTTGATTGACGGCTGTGATGAGATTGTTAACGAACTTTTTAAAAACTTTAATTAATTTAAGGAAATTCCAATGAGAACAGTAAACTTTACAATAGAATCATGGCCTTTTATTGAGCCATTTGCCATAACAGGCCATACTTTTAACGCCTCAAATATTCTTCTTGTAACTATCACTGAAGAAAATCATACTGGTAAAGGTGAAGGAAGTGGGGTTTTTTATGCCGGAGAAACTTCTGAATCAATGTTTGTTCAGGCTAGCAGCATTAAATCACAAATTGAAAATGGCTGTTCAAGAGATGAGCTATTAAAGCTACTTCCACCAGGTGGAGCAAGAAATGCTATAGATTGCGCTTTATGGGATTTAGAAACAAAATCACTTGGAAAAAACATTTGGGAAACTACAGGAGTTATCAAGAAAAAAATTGAGACTGTTTTTACTATAGGCATTGATACTCCAGAAAAAATGGCACTAAAAGCCAAATCTTTACAAACTAAATACATCAAAGTTAAGTTAAGTGGCGACAAACCTGTTGAAAGAATCAAAGCCGTTATTAAAGCACGTCCTGACGCCAAAATTGTGGTGGATGTAAATCAAGGCTGGAGCTTCAAACAACTTACTGAGTTAGCACCAATATTCAAAGAGTTAGGTGTTCTTATGATTGAGCAGCCTTTACCTAGAGGTAAAGATAGTGAATTAGAAAACTATACCTCCCCAGTTCCTCTATGCGCTGATGAATCGTGTTTAGATTCGAATGACCTTGAATACGTTGTTAAAAGGTATCAAATGATTAATATAAAACTAGATAAAACAGGCGGCCTTACTGAAGCTTTATTATTAGCGCAAAATGCGAAGAGTAAAAATTTAGGGTTAATGGTCGGTAACTTTCAAGGTACTTCACTAGGTATGGCACCTGCTTATATAATCGCACAAATGTGTGATTATATCGATCTAGACGGCCCTATTTTTTTACAAAAAGACAGGGAATACGGCCTTAAGTATGACAACGGCGTTGTCAGTGGTTTAACGTCAAAATTATGGGCATAAATATTACACAACTAATTAATTACTTAGATGAATCAGTAGGATTATTTACGGCGTATATCGAGCAAATTACCTAGAAGCTTTGTAGTAAATTGTACAACGGCCAGTCTTTAAACTGGCTGTGACTTGTAGTAGGCAAATGAATTACTTAAAATCTATCTCACTTTGTGATGTGATGGACGCCCCTCCCCATTGGCGTTTATTGAGCCATACTCATATTGATTAATTTCAATTTTTAGGAGAGTCATCATGAGCATCAAAGTTGTCGGGATTGATTTAGCAAAACACTATTTTCAAGTGTGTGTTTTATCCAATGAAAACAAAGTTACTTCTAATAAAAAAAGTAACTCGCGCGAAGTTATTAGATGCAGTACGTCAATTCCCTGAAAACACATTAATTGCCATGGAGGCATGTGGAAGCTCAAACTATTGGGCAAGAACAATTGAAAAAATGGGATTTTCAATAAGGTTAATTCCACCCCAACACGTTAAACCTTTTGTTGGTCACCAGAAAATATCGTAGTGGTGATAAACAGCGCAAAATGTAACCTCCACAGATGGCGAATTAATCGCTTACTCCCAACGAGTGCTTTAGCAATAAGCAATTGATAATCCCAGTAGGCTAGAAAAGCCGAAAAAACTACAAAGATAAGATAGCTAGGATATGAAGGTTCATTCGGCGGGTAATGCCCATTTAAGATCCACCCCAACGTAGCGAGTATCAAAGTGGCAATACTAATAGCACTAATGATATAAAAGCCAATTTTGTCGAACAGGGTAACACTTGAGCCTTTACGAGCCATAGCGTACCAGCCTGTTAACAATAAGTATAGAGAGAATATTGCCAGAAAAAAGGTTAATTGAAGCGAGCGTGAAAACGTTAAATATATCCCGCTAAAGCAAAGTGCTAGCATAGTGAAAAAGAAGGTTTTACCTGCAAACTTGTGTAGTGTTCTACCTTTAGGGAGGAGCATGGCAGAAAATCCCCCCACAACGGCTAAGGTTTCCACAACTAAGTGTAATTGGGCGACAACATGAAGTTCAGTCATTACTTTTCTCCCAACATCATTAATCGCTCTGTGCTTCTTGTTTAAATTTCTCATTTAAAAAGATGTACTCAACGATGGTCAGGTCAATCGCTATTCCTAAGAGTCGATGATAATCATTATGAAATTGGATTAGTACAGTAAAGATGTTTTCAAATTGATCAAACAACAAGAAAATAATTGCCTCAACAAATAATGGTGTAACCGCAGCAAGCGTTATCGCGACAGCTCGGATCATCCATTTGCGATGAGATTGTACATTGCCATTGATGATGTGCCATAACGCCAACGAAAATGTAATACACATAGCAATGCTCATCAATACAAGCACTACATAGCGGTTGCCAAATACATCGGGTAATAACACATGATGCATCCAAATAGCAGATAATCCCATAACATAACCAGATAGCAGTGCAATTCGTCCACCTGCTTTATGCAATTTTAGGTTTTTAATCCGTATGGCAGGTGAAAATTGAAACGGCATCGTTAAGAAAAACAAAATACCCGCGCCGCCATGAACAAAAACGGCGGTTGGCGTTCCAAAATGTAAGACGTTAATCATTGATGAAATACCATCGCCAGAAGATGGCCCTATAGCGACGAAGGCCAGTAGAAAAATAGCTGGCAAGCCGGGAATTCCGGCCATAAAAAGTAGAAAACCAACAACAGGCCAATTAAAAGGTTTATTTTTCATTTTTATACTTTTTTTATCATTATCGAATCAGACATTTTGTTTATTCTCTCACCAACTAGCTAAGAATATGTGAATTATGTAGAATGCCTTTAGTAATGTCGTCCGAGCATATTGACACGAACCATTCACATTCCTTGTCCTGTAGGTTCGGACTTTTATAAAACGCTAGAAAGCCCCGTATTTTCTGGTTTACACATTAATAGAGATTTTATTGTGATAGAGAATTCAGGGTTACTTGCACTCAATATTTCCACCCTAGTAGTCATAGCTTTTAGTACAAATTTACTTATCTTACGATCTTTTGAACGTCAAACTTACTTACCACTAGCCATCTGTTTAGTCGCTATTGATATGGTAATGTGTCAGCCAACCTTAGCTGTTTTTTTCCCATTGTTACAAACAACATTTTTGATCCTTTCGCTACCTGCATTTTTACTTATTAGCCCATGTTTCTGGTTTTATATTCAGGGACTCACTTCTGAAACACCATGGCGTTTCAGTCGAACATCTTTACGTCATTTTATTCCCGCTGGTGTAGGCACCCTTATTGCGCTATTGACGATAATCATACCTGCTGACATCAAAAATGCCTTATTAGTTGAAGGAAATGATAAAATTCTTACCAGCACGCCGTTCCCACTGCGCTATTTACTCTACGGAATACTAACTACCACTCTTATATTAATACTTGGCTGGATAGTACAATCAGGGCTTTACTTTGTTAAGGCAATTCAAAGGCTTAATAGTTATCGTCAGCATTTAAAAGATTTATTTGCAAGTACGGAATCAAGAGAAATAAAATGGCTCAGCTGGTTACTCTTTGCTGTAGGTGCAGTTTGGGTGGCTACGGCCGTCTATATTGTGCTAGATAACCTATTTTACTCGGTCAAAATAGACCCTATTTTGACGAATTCAGTGATATTAGTAATGCTCTGGAGTATTGCCATTTGGGGGCTTAGACAAAAACCTGGTTTTGAAGAGCTCTATGAAAGCCAAGATGATATCAAGGAAGTTCTCTTACAAAGCGATAACCCGCAGCGTAAATATCAACGCTCAGCATTAGATGAGCAACAATCCTCACTCATAGCAACAAAAATAGAAAAAGCGATGCGTGAAGACGAACTCTATTTAGATGCATCTCTGTCCATGCAAAAGCTGGCTAAACACATTTTCACGTCACCGAATTACATTTCACAAACATTAAATGAATCGCTGGGGATGAATTTTTTCGACTATGTAAATAAGTATCGTGTAGATGCCGCGAAACGTATGTTACATCAGAGTAATAATACAGTTCTAGATATAGCTATGAGTGTTGGGTTTAACGCAAAGTCGTCATTTTATACTGCGTTTAAAAAAGAAACAGGGCAAACCCCAAGTCAATACAGAAAATTTTCGAGCTAAATAATATACTACATCATTTTAAGCTGCTTATGTTTCGTTCTAGTTATCCAAAACTGCGTGCCAAAATTATTTAGGTTTGCTCTTTGGCACAAAGCTATTCCTAGGAAAATATTTTTAGTATTTATAAGCGTCTACAAAGTGGTGTTAGTTAAGAGGTGAAATACCAACTGCAACTTAAAGCTTCAGCAATCCTCTAGCATGTAGTGCTTATTGGTCAAAATTGCCTCTGATATATTTATTATTTTACAAAAGCTAATGACTGCTTTTGGCTAGAAGACGAAGTATTAATCTAGGAACTCGAAGATTCAGCATAGCGCACAGACCGAACATATAACCTAGTTCGGTTTGTGCCCCAAACCGAGATAGCCAAAAGTTCTGTTTTAATGAATTATTAGGCTAATTGTTGCGTTCATTACCCAAATACAACCTTCTATAATAAGATTTCAGGAAGTATAGCTGCCGTTGTACCTGTCAAATTACTTAGCCACCATAGCTACCAATCACTTTTAAATAATTAACGATCGTTTTGTTGCAAAAGCAGCCCCGCTTATCAAACAGTCCACAGCGGTTCCCCCAAAGTTCGGCAATATCACTGTTTTTTAAACACGGTATCCCAAGCGTCTGCATGAAGCTAGGTGGTTAATCGAGCTAACAATATATATTAAAGCCTCAATAAATATATAATTAGGTGGTAAAGAATCTGTACTTAAAAACAGCAGAGATGCCATTAAACACAGTGATATTAGGTGAGTTCGAAATGCCTGTTTCATTCCAATATCTATAAAGAAAAATTATATACTTTCAAAAACGTAATACCCTAGATTGGCAATCAGTGAATGAAATCTGTTTCATTAAGCTTTAATATTGTCGATTAAATTATCATCACAATAAACTATTCTTTATCATTTTAATTTTTACTAACGAGTAAAATATAAATATTTACATGAACTTTTTCTAAATTCCTCAAAAAGACAATTTCATAAATTTAGTATAGTAAGTGTAGAGCCTAAGTGTATGAAAAATCGGGGATGGGTAATTGTATTTTCACATTAAAATCAACAAATTATAGGTAAATTAATTTTTATTCATTATATTAGTAGCTAGTAAGAAAGACGTTACCAACAATTAACTAAAGGTCTTAACTAATTGCTGTTGATTCTAACTCTACTCATCAAACCATATTTTATAATCAAGCTATTCATTAGGTTAGAGCACAAAAGCCAAAAAACTTAAAAAAAAATGAAATTACATATAATCTTAAATTTTGAATCAGTAATAATCCCCTCAGTACACAGCTTTTAAATTTTGAAAAATACTCACATTGCTAATAAATAGCAAGTAGCCATATTGCTTACTTTTTGGACAGCCGAACTTTTTATGCTACCTTTAATTGTACAAAAAGTAAACGATTATTTTTTATTTATCAATTTTTACTAAATGTTAGGTTTATGAGGAATGAAATGAATAACAAATTTAATGCAAATAAACATAGAAGTAATCATGTCTTTCGCTATTACTCGAAAAAAAACGCCTGCTCAATTAAAGCCGAATCTTATCTCGAGTATATCTATTTCTGTATCTTCGAATGTGATCCGAAGGTAGTCGCTTATGCGAGTCAGCCAGAAAGCATCCATGTACCACATAATGGGAAAAACATCCGTTACACTCCAGATCTACTTATCCAATATATAGATGACTCAGCTGAGTATATAGAAGTTCATCATTCAAATTTTTCAGATGATGCTTTCAAAAGGAATATCGAACACTTTTCGAGGCATACTATGAGTAAGATTAATATCGCTATTCGAATAGTTTCTGAGAAAGGATTGTGCAGAATGACTGGTATTAATTATGAACTAATTAGCAACTGCATGTCCGTAAATATTACCGATAAAATTAATACTGATCGTCTTGCAATATCTATTACATTGCACGACTTAATAACAAAGCTAGCTCCATTCACAAATCACGCAATAGCAAATGCTTATTACCTTATTGCAACTGGTTTTTATACATTTGATATGTCTAAATTATTACAGTCAGAAACCATTCTAAGGAGGGTTTCCTGATGAACGGCTTTAATGTCAATTCTAAGCTCCATAATAGTGCGGGTGGTATTGAGACGCTGATTTTCTCAGATCTGTACAATTACATCTTACAGGATGATGAAGACCCTACAAAAATAAAACATTATTCGCGATCAAATTTTGAAAAATTAATAGATAAACAAAAGTATATACCAAAGTTGGTTGCCTCCCCCAATGTAATACTTAATGAATATCAAAAACAAGACAGGGATATTCGATTAAAGTACCTAACTGTACTGAGAGATTTAGTACATGAAAAAAATTTAAGACCAACAGTGTTAAGCACTTATCATACTCTAATTGAAACGGTAGAGAAGAAGCATCCTGAAACACAAGCAGCACATCATCCAGCTCACAAAACAATCTGCAGTCACTGGCGAACATGGGTTAATGCAAACTTTGATAAAAATGCTCTAGCAAGTAAATGTAGAAATGGCTCTGCAAGGATCAACCTAGAAAGTGAAGCTGAGCTAAAACATCACATTTCGACTTTATGGTCTGATAGCGAATCAAAACTTAGAAGTGCTCATTACAGCGTATATAAGAGAAATGTAGAAGAAAAAGCTAAAAGCACCTCTTCAATCCATGTCGTCAGTAAGCGTACTTTCTACCGAAGAATGAACTCATTGAGTAAAACAAGTGACAAACTTAATTCTTCTCAAACAAGCCAAGCCGAAAGAAACCGATTGCTTTTAACATTAAAAGGCAGAATAAAAACACACTATGCTATGCAACGTGTTGAATTAGACCGAATGACTGTAAACATGTGTCTTTTGGATGATGATACAAATAAGCCAACACCACCGATTTCGATTTACACTGCTATAGATTGCTACACGGGGGTTCCCGTTGCTGCTGTTGTTGACTACAGTAAAGGAGAAAATAAAGAAAATGTTTTAAACCTTCTCAGACAAATATACATAACTGATGAAAACCTAAAAGCTAGTGGGAAGCCTACTGTTTTAGTAATGGATAATGGTCCAGGTTTCAACTGTGCATCAACACAAAAAGCTTGTGAACGTTTAAATGTAACTGTCGTATATACCCCGTCAAACCAACCTTCTAAAAAACCATATGTCGAGAGCTTTAATCAAACGTTAAGAGAACAGTTGTTCCGCGGGATGCACATCACAGACTCCAAAGGTAAATCTACAGTAGGTTTTAATAGTTATAAAGGTAAAAGAACAGATAAAAACAATACTACACTTGATAAAGGCCTAGAAAAATATGCAGATATTACTGTCAGTGACTTTTTGTGCATATTAAATAAATTTTTGACAGAATATGTTCATCAAGTCCATAAAAGAAGGGGTGTTGCTCCTATAATGTCATGGAATGAATCTATTAAACGAGTTCCCCGTCCTCATTTTACATATGATCAAGTAAAAGAAAAATTTCATGTCTTTAAAGCTCAAGATGGCAACAAGCTGCAGCCGAATGGCACAGTAAGATGTCTTAAACAAGACTTTTACAGCAGCGAATTAAAGCAGTTTTATATTGAAATGAATGGATATAAAAATAATGCTAAAAACCCTATTGTACATGTTCATTTTGATCCCTTTGATGCTCGTTATGTAAGTGTTTCATTTAAGAGGCCAAATTGTGCTGAAACTTTTGAAATAGTCGCAACCAACTGTGATATAGAGAGTATTTCAGAACCCACATCATTTGATGAACTCAATGGTTATCAACCTAAAAGTTTCAGCGTTTATCAAAAGGAAAAAATCGAGATAACTGGTCAATTTGGATGTGAAATCCCTTCATTTGGACATAGAAAGTCACGCAAGAACCGTTCAGGGCAACCAGTGTCATCGTTTAATACTAATGTAGCATCAGAACTTAGTACTTCTGAACGAATTAGTCTTTCAAATAATGCAGAATCAAAACTTACAAAGGACATTGATGCAAATATAGAGTCCACTTCCGCTGATATGTATAACATGCCAGCAATAAAAAGAAAAACAAATAAAAAACATACACCTAAAGGAAAGAAAAGAGAATGGTAATACCACCAGTAGAGATTGAGACGCAAGCAATGAGTATTCCGGCTACACTCGTTCTGCACGATTCTTTAATTATGGCTTGGGACAGAATATGCATAGTCCATAGGGTGCATGACTGCTTGCATGCTAAAAAGTGTCTATTGATATTTGGCGAATCTGGTGAAGGAAAAACCTTTTTGGTGACTGAATATCTAAATTTATATCCGACTAGAGAAACGCTTGAAAAAATAATAACACCTGTACTTTACTATCGATTTAGGGAAGCTAAAAAGTCGATTGAGGATATTTTAAAATTACTGATTAAGGCATTAGGGACGACCCCACCGAAAGGAAGAACAGAGCCTGGCGAGCTTGACGAACAATTCACATGCCTTGTTAAATCAATGGGAGTGGAATTGATATTCTTGGACGAAATTCAACAAATATTGCCAAAATCTGACTGCTTAACAGCATTCAATACTTTAAAGTATTTTTGTGCATTACTCGATGAGCTTAACGTTTCTATTGTTTTTGTCGGTAGTGAACGAGCTATGAAACTATTGAGTTTCGGACAATCTGAGAAAGTTGCTGAAGACAATGAGCAATTAAGCAGGCGAATGTTACGCCCAGTCAGAATTGAAGGAATAGAGCCCCGCACACGTCAATGGGTTGACTGCGTCAATTTTTTTCTGTCAAAAATAAACGTATGTCCATTAACCACAGACGATGGTGATTTATTAGACCGCATATATATCGCGTATACAGAACGAAGTTTTAGTACATTAGAAAGTTTATTTCTAACAGAGGATATGACGAACATAAAGAGTAAAAAACAATTGCAAAAAAAACTTAAAGAAAAGTTCCAGATATATGGGAAGTCGGATATCAATCCTTTTGACCCTAATCACCTGTCACTTGCTGAGGTAGACGAAGCAATAGAGCATCATTTTGAATATAGCAAATATTGAGGTATTCAATGCTAAAATTATCTGTCGTACCTGCCTCCTATATTGATGAAAGCCCGATTGGCTATACGCTAAGACTGGCGAAATCAAATGGTTTTAGATATATAAATGCTATGATAAATAAAACCATAGTAAATAAAATAGTAAAGAATCAATTGTCTGAGTTTAAATTTAATGATTGTAAAATTAGCCATTTATACAAAGAAAATGATTCTCACATTAGAAATCCTTTGTTTAAACATAACCAAGCAATAAATCCTAAAGTTTGCTTATCCTGTATTTTTGAAAATAAGAAAATTTCTTATTATTTTCAGTCTCCTTATTCATACTTGTGCACAAAACATCAATGCCCTCTCATTGATACATGCCCTCACTGTAAACAAAGTTTATCATGGGAATTATCATTATTAGATGGGAATTGTACTAACCCGCAGTGTGGTTTTAAATTGAAGCAACATTCATTCATTCACCCAGAATTAACTGAAAAAGAAGATGTATCAGATTGTCTTTTAGCTGGTTACTTAGCGAGTAACCCAGCAACTTTCTTTTTAACGCAAACGAAGTGGGCATCCCACTCATCTCAACTGAAACTTATCAACGATGGATACAAATTACTCAATAACAAAGATGTGGGACAACAATGGATAAAAAAATTGATTAACAACTTACCTTTCTATCCAAAGTCATTTGCATCAATCCCTTTCAAAATACTTGTTAAAAACATCAATAGTGCAGACTGGCCTTGTATCGATATTATGAAAGATGCTTTATTGAAAGAAAATAGCAATAAAACAAACCACGAATGTAACCTAGTTACTCAAGCAGGAGTAGCCATGGACCTACTAGGTGTTGATTTATTTAATCTTAGACAACTTAATGAGAAAAATTTAATCACAATCAGAAATAATGAAAGGTTAACTAAAAAAACACTTGTAGATATTTCCAACATTATAAAAAAATTAAGAAAACTAGAATATTTACCTTCTATGACCCCTCTGTCTGAGCAAAAAAGTAAAATGGTATTTTATGATATCTCCCCTGCTAAGATTCTTATATCAATATTAAATGGTGAACTATCTGCCGGATATCGACCTTCAACAGATTTAATATCATCAATTTTAATTGAGCCAGATGAATTGAAAAATTATGCTATAAAGTACTTCGCTAAGAGGCTAGGTAACAAGGTAACACTGGAACAGACTAAAGAGATGACAGGGCTCCCAATAAAGACACTTTATAATCTAAAAGCAAAAGGAATATTAAATACTCCATCTTGGTATAGACCAGGGTGCAAACATTTTTGTGTCTTTGAAGATATTTTAAAACTAAGGGAGTCTCTCAGCGATACTCAATTATCATTGAACTTGTAACACGTTAGATATTCAATTTGACTTACTATCTCACCAACTAAAGTTCTTACCAAGAAACGATGGCTTTATATACAATGTAACAACAAACGTATATAAAGAGACATATCAAGTAGCATCTTACCAAAGTGTTGCTTGATGGTCATAAAATACCTACTCACTCCCCTACTTAAATTAAACATATAAAAATTAGCAAGCATTACTGCTACTATTTGCTGATCCCAACTGAATAAGATATGTTATTCGGTCGAAACAATCGGATCAATTAATACACATACGGTTTGTAGTCAAAAAAACAAACTTGAATGGATAAACATGTATAATATTTACTCGAAAATAATTCTCAAAATAAACGCCACAATCGCGGATAATTCTCAAGTTGTGTGGCACTGTGCGAAAGCCAAGTATTGCTAAGTAATTGTTTTGTTTGAGTGCCAAGTGCCTCAGATTCTCAATTTAAGTGGCACTCTCCATTTGTGGCGAGTGCCACTTAAGTTGAGAATTCGAGGCAGATCGAGAATTTTTTAAATCACATTTTAGAAATTAGTTACTTTTTACCAACAATTAAATAAATTTTGTCCTCAGAGTACCGCACATATTGAGAGCACCTTAAAAAGTAAGTTGTTGATTATGTTTAAATTTTAATACAAAAATAATCCCCCCCTCCTTTTTAAAAACAATTACTGGGATTATATTCAGACTGTAATTAATCACACATATCGAAATAGAAGATAATTAATCACGTGTGGTTTTCAGTTTAAAAATTAAAAAATCCGGCATGGTTAAACTTTCAATATA
>OJDH01000498.1_pt1 | contig 12160 bp, 10 predicted proteins | sample 1592761 | NCBI WGS metagenome assembly OJDH01 (sample SAMN05416855, study PRJEB24817) | seawater metagenome | isolation source: Sea water | place: Canada:Atlantic | collected 2013-11
AACGAACGTTTTCGATGCCCAGTTCGAGAAAAGCAGATTTTATCGTATCTTGTACAAGTGATTGCCCATCAATAACCAAAACATTCAGTTCTTTAACAGGTGGCTGCGGGGGGATCTTAATCAAACTAAATCCATTTAACGATGCTCATTTCTATCTTGTTGTTATATACCCAACGTTATAATGAACGATGAATAAGCTCAATCACTTTTTTGGGCATGGATATCTATTCAGAATGTGAAGTGGCGCTTGTGTATTGCAGCCCGTTTAATAACACCAACCTTTAATGTAGCTAAGAAGGTTTGATATAGCTAAAAAGGGCTACTTTTTATTGCGGTACATGGCGGCATCTGCGCGCATAAAAAGGCTGTGCTGTGTGTCATCATCTTGATAAATGGCACTACCAATACTGCAACTAATGCTGTGCTGAGCAAGCAGACTATCTTCTTTAAAGGCCAGCTGAATACGTTGGGTTATTTGCTGGCAGGAATCTATGCACGTGTCGGTTAACAGGCAGCAAAACTCGTCGCCACCGAAACGAAAGGCAAAGTCAGTATCTCGCAAACAAGCTGAGATTGTCTCAGCACAGGTGACGAGTATTTTGTCCCCTTGTGAATGACCAAATTGATCATTCACCTGTTTAAATTTATTAAGATCAATAACCAGTAAAGCGAACTGACAAGGTTGGCGTTTCGCCTGGCTGAATAAACGGTGCATGGTGTCATCGAAATTGCTGCGATTTCCCAGTCCCGTCAGGTTATCTCGGGTGGCGGCCAATTTAATGCGCTCGTACTCTAAACCGTTTTTTAGGGGGTTCTTAAACAGCATGTGCAATTGTTGTAGAATTTGCCATTCACGCACGGCCAAAGTGCGAGACAATGAATAGTGGATCATGGCGATTTCTTCGTCCCCTTGACGCACCGCTAAGCGCTTATTATAGGGTTGACTGGTGAGTGTACCGTGGGTGATATCACTGTGATTCCACTGGATTTTTAATCCGCACAGAGGTAACGTATTTTGCAGTTGTTGGAAAAACAACTCGCTAAGAACAGCTAGGTCAATGGTGGTTAACCACTTTTGAAAGAACGCACTGAGCTCATGTTGATTTAAAACCGGCGCGTAATGGCTCGGATTAAACACATTTTCACCCACATGTTGTTCATAAAGTTGATTGAGTTGTTCCACTATTGACTCCTGCCAAAATATTGGCGTTTTCGCTAAAAATAGCGCACCGATTACGATAACGGTGAGTACTAAGCAGTATTCATGCCCAAAAATGTAATTGATTTAGCTAAGAGGTGGTAACCCTTGTAATGCATGGGATTTTTGCAAATATTTTAATCTTGATGGCGGTGGCGGTGGCCAGTGTCTGGTTATTTAAACGCATAAATTTGCCGCCTATTTTAGCGTACCTCTTTTGCGGGATCCTCGCAGGCCCCGATTTACTCGCTTTATTTGAACATCCTGAAGACATGCAAACATTTGCCGAGCTCGGGGTGGTGTTTTTGCTTTTCTCTCTTGGTTTGGAATTCTCCCTGCCTAAAATGATCGCCATGCGCCAAATGGTGTTTGGTGTGGGCTTAGGCCAAATGCTGCTGACTACTCTTGCTTTTATGGGGATTAGCATGCTCTTAGGTGTAGGGCTACCTGCTGCCATTATAGTCGGGAGTATTGTTGCGCTATCGTCTACAGCCATTGTTATTAAGCAAACAAATGACATGGGGATCTTAAATACATCTCGCGCCCAAATGGCGGTCAGTATTCTACTTTTTCAAGATTTGGCCGTTGTGCCTTTACTTATTGTTGTGCCTCTTTTGGCAATGGACGGCGGGCAAAGCTTAAGTATGGCGATAGCGCTTTCTATCGTGAAGGGCATAGTCGTCGTTTTCATTCTTATGTCTGTGGGTAAATGGATCCTGCCAAGAGTCTTTACTGAAGTCGCGCAAACTCGCACGGATGAGTTGTTCGTATTAACCACTATTTTGGTGGCGTTAATGGCGGCCGGTCTAACGTATTCTTTTGGGTTGTCGATGGCCCTAGGCGCATTTTTAGCCGGCATGATGTTAGGCGAGAGCCAGTATAAATATCAGCTAGAAGCGGATATTCGCCCGTTTCGCGATATTTTGATGGGGCTGTTCTTTATCACCATTGGGATGCGCCTAAACCTGACAGATTTGTTGGCTCAATGGCATTGGGCGCTGCTGGGGCTGGCTGCCATGTTGTTAATTAAGGTCATCATTATTCGTCTTGCCGGTGGATTATTCGGTGTCCCCAAAGAAGATGCATGGGCTGCAGGTTTTAAGTTATGTCAGATGGGTGAGTTCAGTTTCGTTATCGCTGCTTTAGCGGTTGATCACAATATTTTATCTACTCAAGTGGGTTCGTTGATCCTCAGTATTGGGATATTGAGCATGGCAATGACCCCTTGGTTAGTGACCCGTAGTTCTGATTTCGCTAAGCGTATGGTGAATGCCCCCCCAGTTGAATTCGAAGGTAATGATTCGGTTGCTGCAAAGCATGAACTGATGCATGACCATGTGATCATCATGGGGTTTGGCCGAGTAGGTCAGTCAGTGAGTCGATTACTTAAAAGCGAAGCGATCCCTTATTTAGTGGTCGACGCTGATCCCGTGCGCGTGCAAGAGAGCCAAAGTGCCGGCCAGCCAGTCTACTTTGGAGATGTTCGGCAAAACGATATCTTAAAGGCGGTGGGTATAGAGCGCGCTAAGTTAGTGTTGATTACGTTTGATGAGCACAACAAAGCCATGGCGGTTATCCAACTCATTTCTAGTTTGTATCCTGATTTACCGATAGTGGTACGTACCCGTAAAGATTATCGTATGAGTGAGCTATACAAGGCTGGAGCAAGTCAGGTAGTACCTGAAATTCTCGAAGGGAGCTTAATGTTGGTTTCCCAAGTCTTGCATTTATCCGGGATCCCTATGTCGCGTATATTGAAGCGCGTGCGCAAAGAGCGAAAGGGGCACTATGGCAATATGCACGGTTTCTTCCCTGGCGAAACCACCGAATTGAGTTACGAAAAGCAAGACAAGTTAGAGTTTTTACATGCTGTGGTGGTTGCGCCTAACGCCTATGCAACAGGTAAAGCTTTAGTTGATCTCAATGTAAATCGCTCAGGAGTAAAAATTAAAGGGCTGCGCAGGGACAATATTGAAATGGAAAGTCCCCCGATGAATATGGTGCTAAGAGCAGGCGATGTGCTGGTGATCAGCGGAAAGCCTAGACGAGTCGAACGCGCTGAACGTTACTTACTTGAAGGCGATTGATGACTGCCTTGTTATGTAATCACCGGAAATCAACTTGCTATTAAGCGCGGTTCCCATTTACCTACACCCGCTTTTATAGTGTTTTTTACCTTTTATTGAAGAAGTCTTATGTCCCATTCCCATACTATTACCGCCAGTTCTATCGCTGTTGTAACTAACATTTCTATTGCCCAAGGGCAAACCGTTACCCAAGGTCAACCGTTGTTGACTTTGCAGGTCATGGGAACGGCTTTGCCTGTGGTGGCTACGCATTCAGGTGTTATCAAACGACTGCACGTAAATATAGATGATGAAGTGGTAACCAAACAGATATTGTTAGAAATTGAAGATACGCCCCAAATGGCGTCCTCAGAGATCGAAGCATGTGCTATGTCGAGCACGCACAAGGCGCTGCTTGCTTTTGAAGCTCGCCAAGCCATGACATCGGACGAAGCTCGAAGTCAGCATATTGCCAAGCGAGAAGCACTGGGTTTTAGAAGCGCTCGGCAAAACGTTGATGATTTGTGTGAAGGTGCTCACTTTATGGAGTACGGCCAGTTTGCCGTAGCGGCGCAACGTCAGCGACGAGATTATCAAGAATTGAAAACGGCTACCGCTGCTGATGGCATCATCACAGGTGTGGGAAAGGTCAATAGTCAGACTTTGTCGTTAGTTGAAACGAGTGCAGGTTTTAAAACGGCGCTCATCGTTAACGACTACAGCGTGCTGGCAGGCACCCAAGGGTTCTTTCACCATCAAAAGCTAGACCGTATTTTGGCTGTGGCGCAAGAGCAGACTCTTCCTGTCATCATGTTTACCGAAGGCGGTGGTGGGCGGCCCGGTGATACTGATATCACCATAGTTAATTCGGGACTGCAGTGCGCGTCATTTTCAAGCTGGGCGGCATTAAGTGGTATTGTACCGCGTATTAGTGTTGCTAATGGTTACTGTTTTGCCGGCAATGCGGCATTGTTTGGTGCGGCAGATATTCGAATCGCAACCAAAAGATCGTGGATTGGAATGGCCGGTCCGGCCATGATCGAAGGTGGCGGCTTAGGCGTGGTCAATGCAAAAGAAATTGGCCCAATAGAAACACAAGCTAAAAATGGCGTGGTGGACATAGTTGCCGACGATGAAGCTCACGCCACCTATCTAGCAAAACGCTGTTTGGGGTATTTTCAAGGCGCTATCACGTACTCAGAGCAAGAGCAGGCTGAGAAAGACGCCCAGCAAACCAGTTTACGAGACGTACTGCCTGATGATCGCCGCTTTGTGTACGATATGCGAAAAGCGATCGATATACTGGCTGATAACGACAGTTTTACTGAGTTACAGCGCCAATTCGGTGGAGCGATTATCACCGGCTTTATAAGACTCGAGGGCAGGCCCGTTGGCATATTGGCGAGTGATTGTAAGGTGCTCGGGGGAGCGATAGACGTAGAAGCCGGAGAGAAAGCGGCTGAGTTTATGCAATTTTGCAATGGCTTCTCAATTCCGTTGTTGAGTTTATGTGATACCCCAGGCTTTATGGTGGGGCCTGAGCATGAACAGCGCGGGGCCGTGCGCAGGTTAGCCAAGTTGTTTACCTCTGGTGCTAAGCTCACTGTGCCGTTAGTTGCTGTGGCAATACGCAAGTGTTACGGCCTAGGTGCTCAAGCGTTGCTAGGTGGTAGCACCATGAAACCTCACTATATGTTGTCATGGCCTAGCGGAGAATTTGGCGGGATGGGCCTAGAAGGGGCCGTTAAATTAGGGTTCAGTAAAGAACTCGCGGCGCTAGATGACCCTATCGCACGCCAAGCGTTATTTGAAAAACTCGTTGCTAAGCAATATGCAAATGGTCAAGCTACAGAAGTAGCCAGTGTGCTTGAAATTGATGCGGTCATCGATCCGGCTAATACCCGTCAGGTCATACTCCAGACGTTATTTTCGTAAATACAGTTTATTCTTTAGTGCCTACAAACGGTTTTGATCGTGCTTTAGCGGCAACATGCGTATGATAGCGCCAATTAAAGCTCGATGAACACATTGAGTCCAGTGAACAGATAGGAATTCCCATGATCAATAACGATGTGATGCGTCGTATCCGCTATATTTTCGATTTTAATGATAAACAAATGCTCGACGTGTTCGCTCAGGCTGAATACCCGGCCACCACAGCGCAATTACACAGCTGGTTGCGAAAAGAAGAAGAGCCTGAATTTGTTCGCATAACGGATCTGCAGTTCGCGTTATTTTTAAACGGTTTGATCAATCTGAAACGGGGTAAGCGCGAGGGCGCACCGGCGCCGGTAGAGCGTGTGCTGACAAATAATATTATTTTAATGAAACTGAAAATTGCGCTTAATCTGCAAGCAGAAGATATTCTGGCTATTATGGAAAAGAGCGACTTTCGTCTGTCTAAGCATGAATTAAGCGCCTTGTTTCGTAAGCCCGGTAACCGCCATTACCGAGAATGCCAAGACCAGTTCTTACGTAATTTTTTAAAAGGGTTGCAGCTAAAATTACGTGGCGAAGCCGAGCAAGATTAACTGGCAGCTCAACGTAGCGACACGTGGCTTCCTCAACGATAAGCGCGCTATATTGCCAGAAAATGCCGGATTTCTTCCGCTCTTGCTAGGCCATCTTTAAAGCCTAGCTCGATTAACTCTTTACAGTATTCTTTTTCAAACAGAAGGTAACTGAGTATCGAGGAATCCGCATTATTGTGTAATCCCATTATCTTAAGCAGTGATTTTATGCCTGATGGCATTTGATGAAAGTGCTGTGCGGCCATGTCGTTAAAGGTCACACTAGGATTAATCACTAAGCAATCAATCGTCTTGAGCGCACTCTTTTGGCGTTGCTCGGCATCTAATTGTTCCAGCGTTTGATTGATGCGATGCAACCGCTCCAGATCAGAGCGTAAGGTGTCAGCGAAAATAGTATCGAGTAAATGCCCAGCAATTTCTAAGCTACTTGGGTAATGAATAACGTCAGTAAAGCGCGGAGCACGTTCGGGTTGTTCCACACCTATCACGAATATTTTTTGGGCGCCAAGATGGATAGCAGGGCTGAGAGGCGAAAGCTGGTGGACTGAGCCATCACCTAAAAATTCCCCGTCTAACTTAACAGGAGGGAACACTAACGGAATGGCTGATGACGCCATTAAGTGCTCGCTATGCAGAGCGGTTTTGATTCCTCTGCGCTGCTGCCTCTGCCAAGGCTGTATATCTTGATGTCCTTGGAAATAGCTAATTGAATCGTGGGTGCTATAGCTTGATGCACTGATACTGATTGCCCGTAAATATCCTCTTGCCACGTTATTATCAATGCGTTTGAAATCCAAACGATGACGAATGAGTTTACGCAGAGGTTGGTTGTTCAATAAACTACTGGCTTGCTTTTGATTTAAGGTGGACTGAAAACTGCGGAAATAACTTTGTGCTAGATGCGAATACACGTCACGTATACCACTTCCGTACACTTGCCGAGTGGTGAAATTTTTCCACACATGTTCTAACTTGCGAATACCTAAATGATAACAAGATGCATAGCATGCGAGTCCCGTAGCATTAATTGCCCCAGCTGAACTTCCGCATACGATAGGAAAGGGGATCCCTTGGTTTCTAGGTAAGTAAGCGCTGATAGATTTCAGCACGCCCAATTGGTATGCGGCCCTTGCGCCGCCGCCGGATAAAAGCAACGCGTAATGATTACGTTCATGCATGGTAAATTAGGATCCTGCCTTTTCTATTACAAAGCGATGCTCATACCTTCTGCTGCAGCGAATAGCTCGAGATCAGCTTGGGCTATACCCACTAGCTCTTGGCAGTGTGCTTCTACGGCAGCAATATTATCGTCGGTGCGTGTGTGATCATGACTATACAGAGCTAGACGTTTAGCACGACATGCCATGGTCAATTTTACCGCTTCTTCGGCCACTGAGTGACCCCATCCCGCTTTGCCTGGCATATCCGCCAGCATATATTGGGCATCATGAATGACTAAGTCTGCATCACGGGCGAATTCCACCCAATCAAGAAAGTCAGTGCTTTTCTTGTATGGGGGATACAGTTCATTGTCGGTAATGTATACCACTTTACTGCCATCGGCGGTAATACAATATGCACTGCCTCCACCTGGATGATTAATTTTTTGGCGTTGAATTTTTGCCTCACCGATATGCCACTGGCGCAGGTTATCAGGCTTTGCCTCAAGAGAGATAGCCGAAGGTAAGCTATGAAAAGGAACGGGAAAGTAGCTACCACTCATTTGGCGTAAAATATTATCGTGCTCAGCTAAAGTCGTTTGTCCTGGGGTGATAAAAATATTGCGCTGGGGTTGGTATATAGGCGTAAAAAAGGGGAAACCTTGGATATGATCCCAGTGATTGTGGGTCAATAACAAATGTATATCCCCTTCTTTAGCGGCAAGTTTCTGGCCTAATGTGCGAATACCTGTGCCCGCATCAATGATGATGTCATTGCCGTCATTTAGCTCGATATGTACACAGGCTGTATTGCCGCCATACTTAATATACTCTGCACCAGGGGTAGGTATTGAGCCCCGAACGCCGTAAAAAGTTAATCGCATCTATATACTCAATTATCCAGTGTTGCAGGCGGGTGAAATGGGGATTAGCCCAGCAAGCAGCGAGTTTTTCACCGTTGATCTTGTTGAAGATTAGCACTAAACCGTGCTTTCAATAAGCCTTAATATTATACGCGGGTATGTGGTGAGTTCTTAATACCAACTCCATTAGATAATTAGCCACTCAGCGAAAATTTGAAGGAATTGGTATAAGCGGCGCATTGGAAAAAGCGCAATAAAAAGCGCAGTGTGAATGCGCTTCTATTGTTTAATAGTTGTCCGGCATTTGTTCAACATTGGGAATATTGAAACCCGTGGTTGAAGTATGCTTATCTTGGCGATTACAGCGTCGCGATGAATTCCGCCAACTGCGGAATATCAATCAGCTGCTTTTCACCACTACGACGATTTTTATATTCGACTTTTTGTTCGTCAAGGTTGCGCTCACCGATAACAATCGTGTGCGGTACACCTACTAATTCCATGTCGTTAAACATAACACCTGGGCGCTCTTTACGATCGTCGAACAATACTTCGACTCCAGCAGCTTTGAGTTGGGCGTACAAGTCTTCTGCTACTTGTTGTATACGATGGGATTTGTGCATATTCATCGGTACGATCGCGACTTTAAAAGGTGCTATTGCATCAGGCCAAATAATGCCGTACTTATCGTGATTTTGCTCAATCGCCGCGGCAACGATACGGGAAACCCCAATGCCATAACAACCCATATTAAGCACTTGGTGTTTACCGTTTTCATCTAGTACACCGCAGTTTAATGCTTCTGAGTACTTACTACCGAGCTGGAAGATGTGACCAACTTCAATACCACGCTTGATCTCAAGAGTACCTTGACCATCTGGCGATGGATCTCCGGCTTGTACATTGCGTATGTCTGCTTCTTGGAACTCCTTTGCATCGCGCTCCCAGTTAGCGCCTGTGTAATGCACGTCATTTTCATTAGCGCCGCACACAAAGTCTGCTAACACCGCCGCGCTGCGATCAGCGATAACAGGTATGTTTAAATCAACTGGCCCAATAGAGCCGATTGAGCAACCGATAGTGTCTTCAATTTGTGCTTCACTGGCCATAGTAAGCGGAGCATAAACGCCGTCTATTTTCTCTGCTTTGAGTTCATTTAATTGGTGATCCCCACGCAGTACCAGCGCTATAAGTCCTTGCTGTCCCTTGTCATCCGCTTCGCCCAGTACGATCAGGGTTTTCACGGATTGTTCAGCAGGCATGTTAAGCAACGCACTGACTTGTTCGATGGTTTTCGCATTTGGCGTGGCCACTTTGGTTAGCTCAGCACTGGGAGCGGGGCGTGAAAATTGTGGGGCTAGCGCCTCCGCTTTTTCGATGTTAGCCGCATAATCTGATGCGTTACTGAAGGCAATATCATCTTCACCTGAGTCAGCCAACACGTGGAATTCGTGAGAGGCATTACCTCCAATGGAGCCGTTATCGGCAATCACTGGGCGGAATTCTAGATTGATGCGCTCAAACACACGGCAATATGCTGCGAACATGTCATCGTAGGTTTTATTCAAGCACTCATCGCTTAAATGAAACGAGTAAGCATCTTTCATAGTGAATTCACGACCACGCATCACCCCAAAACGCGGGCGAACTTCATCGCGGAATTTTGTCTGAACTTGGTAAACGTTCAATGGCAATTGCTTATAACTGCTCACTTCATTTTTGACTAAAGCGGTCACCACTTCTTCATGAGTTGGGCCTAATACGAAGTCTCGGTAATGACGGTCTTTTATGCGTAAAAGCTCAGGGCCATACTCGTCCCAGCGACCAGACTCTTGCCACAAATCGGCAGGTTGTACGACAGGCATCAATATTTCTAACGAACCGGCACGATCCATCTCTTCGCGCACGATTTGAGCGACTTTGTTTAACACACGCAAGCCGGTGGGTAACCATGTGTAAAGTCCTGATGCTAGCTTGCGAACCAAGCCTGCACGTAGCATAAGCTGGTGGCTGATGACTTCTGCATCAGCAGGTGTTTCTTTTTGGGTCGATAATAAATATTGGCTTGTGCGCATTGGCGTGAGCTTCTCAATTAGGTATAGGTTAGAAATCGGCGGCTATTCTACCAGCCACACAGGCTGGGCTAAAGTCCCTAAACAGTAAATCTTGTTAATCTTTATGCGCTTGCGGCTCGTGATTGTGCGTGATACTCACCACATAGTTGGCCTTAGCGCTGACTCGCCAGCGTATGTTCAGATCATAAAGGCTCATACCATACTCTTCGTCGCTGTCTTGCTCAGCTTTATAAGCGGGACGTGGATCTTGCGCCAGTACTTGCTCGATCAGTACGCTAAGCATGGGATAATTGGCTTGCCAGTGGGCCAACTGCTTGGCAGATTGGTTTTCAAAATATACCGGCATCAGGGTAGGGCGCTCGGCGGCAAAACCACCTATTGCCTCAGGGATGCTGTCAGCCCAAGGTACATAAGGTTTAATGTCGATGATTGGCGTGCCATCAAGTAAATCGACCCCTTTGACATGCAGGCTTAAGCGCCCGTTTTTGTGCTCAACTTTATCATATTGAACAACAGACATTCCGATAGCATTTGGCCTAAAAGTGCTGCGTGTGGCAAGCACGCCTTGTTTCTTGTTTCCACCTAGACGAGGAGGGCGCACCATGGGGGACCAACCTTTTTCTACGGTTTGGTGAAATTGAAACAGCAGCCACAAATGACTGAATTGCTCAATACCCCTCAACATGTTCGGATCGCTAAACTCCGTGTGAAATACAATTTCGCCACTGGCGGCATCAACCAGATTCGGTTGCCTAGGAATAGCGAACTTCTGTTGGTACGGGGTGCGAATTACGCCCAATGGCCTTAGGTTGATGTGATCCTGTACCGGCAGGGTTTCATCTCGATTCATAAAATGGGGTCACTTTGTTGCAAAAGTTATAAAGATTTTATCTATGGTAAGCGCCCAGAGGCGCTATCTCAAAAGTTAATTTTGTCCTGAAGCCAGCACGGGAGCTTTACTATGAGGATTGCTGCGGTTAAAGAGCCGCAGGTGTTGAAGCCTGGAGCAATGCAGGTGGTATTTACTCTGCGCTTTGGTACCATTCAGCTCTAATTACTATTTAGGTCAAATACGTGTTTGAATTTAGCCCGCACTCTAAACAATTGGCGTCTAGCCTCTTCCTTGAACGTTTGATTGCTGATCAAACGTTCGATCAGTTCCATTTCATCAATGATCGTATTGTTAGCACGACTGTTCACGAACATTTCACCCCCAGCAAGCTCAACTTAAAGGGCTTCGATTTAACCACAGAGCACAGCAGCTTGGTTATCTTCGCTGAGGGGTTGAGCCTCGCGAAAGTCTTCGCTGTATCCCTGGCGTTTGCGGATAAGTTAAACGTGCTGTGTTATCAAGTTTTGCGAGGTGTACCTTTATCTGGCGTGGGTATCGTTCTGCGCGTAGAGCGCCTGAGTAAAGAAGACCTAAGGCCATTGTTAGAGCGTGTGGCGAATGAGCATGCAGTAGAAATGTGTTTATTTTCCAGTGCGCCGCGTTTGGATGAACCAGGTTTATTGCTAATGGACATGGACAGCACCGTCATCAGTATTGAATGCATCGATGAAATTGCCAAGCTTGCCGGGGTGGGGGAAGAAGTCTCCAGTGTCACAGAGCAGGCCATGCAAGGAAAACTTGATTTTGAGGAAAGCTTACGTAGCCGCGTAGGGTGCCTAAAGGACGCCAATGAAGATATATTGCAGCAGGTGCGCCGAGCGTTGCCATTAATGCCGGGTATTTTTAACTTAGTGAGATTCTTAAAGCAGCACCAGTGGAAATTAGCGATTGCCTCTGGTGGTTTTAGTTATTTTGCTGACTATTTGGCTGATAGATTGGAGCTTGATGCTGCTGTGGCTAATGAGCTTGAAGTAGTTGATGGTAAACTGACAGGGCAGGTCTCAGGGCCAGTGGTGGATGCTCAGGTCAAGGCTGCTACATTGCTAGAGCTGGCCAATGAATTCGATATTACTGATTGTCAAACCATGGCCATGGGGGATGGTGCAAATGATTTGGTCATGATGAACGCTGCAGCACTTGGTGTTGCATTTCACGCAAAGCCGGTTGTACGTGCCCAAGCGGATATTTCTATTCGAAACGGCGGTTTAGATTCCATATTGTGGGTATTAGCAGCGGCCACGCCGTGTAATACCAATCCGCATTAATAAGTGCCCGCCTCAGAATGCGTCCAGCGGTTTTTGATTAAGGCGTCGCTATGTAAGTAATGGTTGTTCCCTTTCAAATAGTGAGAACGCAGAGCAAAAGCCGCTGGGGC
>OJDH01000499.1_pt1 | contig 12143 bp, 15 predicted proteins | sample 1592761 | NCBI WGS metagenome assembly OJDH01 (sample SAMN05416855, study PRJEB24817) | seawater metagenome | isolation source: Sea water | place: Canada:Atlantic | collected 2013-11
ATACGAGATCAGCCTCGGTCTCGTGGGCTCGGAGATGTGTATAAGAGACAGGCCAAGACGAATGGCAGTGCCCCCATAAAGGAGATATCAGCATCGCCATTGCGCAGCGCCTCGACGGCGGCCGCATGGTCAAAGGTCACAAATCCGCTGACTGGCACCCCCAGTTGCTCTGATAACCAAGCGCAAATCGTTTTGATATCGCCCAACAGTTTGTCGGGGTTTTCCTGGGGAATGAAGGCTAATTTCAGGCCATCAGTTTTTGCAGCCAAGACAGCCTGAGTAGGCAGGGTCAGGCCGAGGGCCGTCATTGCCAGAAAAGTACGACGTGACAGCATTAGAACATCCTCGCATCATATTCGTTTTGCAGGGTCTGGAATTCCTGCCATCGTGTTTCAGCCTCTTTCCAATCACCAGTGGCCACAGCATCACCGACAGCGCGTAGAGTACTTGCCAGTTGATAGACCTGAGGGCGCGCAGCAAGATTGTTCATAGTGCCAGCATCCGCAGCCAAATCAGGCGCCACAGTATCGACTAGAATGGCAATGTTCTTGGTATCGCGGGCAGGCAGTAATGTATTAAGTGTGGACGCAAAGGTGGTTAACTCTTCGAACGCCAGACGGAAGGTACTTTCTTTGCCTTGGAAGACTTGGTAGGGCTCTTCGCCATCTCCAACATCTTCAAGATAGGCGGTGAGGTCTGCGCGTTGGTTAGCATCAAGTCCAAGAGATTTACTGTCATTGAACCATTCCACCACACGCGCCAATGTCGGCAGCGACCCATCATGCATGTAGGGGGCGGTAAAATTGATGTTGCGAAGGGTCGGTGTCTCAAATGCCGTTGCGGTCCCATTTTCAAAGGGAGGTTCTGAACTTCCTATGTCATAGTTTTTTCCATCACGAAAATTACGGTCTGGCGTATGGCAAGAAGAACAGGCGCGCCCGTTTAATCCGTCAAACGGGGTGTTGAACAAGTCTTGACCACGCAAAGCAGATTCTGAAGCGCCATCAGTCAACCGACCGCTGCGATCAATTTTTGGATTTGGCAAAAAGTCGAATTGGCGCATATAGGCCACCAAGGCATCAAGCTGGAACGGAGTAGGCTCTTGCCCTGCGAATTCCGTAACGATTACATTGCGGGTAAAACGACGCAAGCTGGCCTCACGCCCATCACGGCCATAAGGGGCAGTGAAGCGGATACCGCGCAGGGATGGTGTATCCAAAGCATCATCGTTGCGATCGTTAAACAGTGGATTGAAAAAGGCGCTATCCACATCCATGCCGCCAGCACGATGGCTAAGACCTGGAATGAAGAATTCACGGTTCACGTCAGAACGGTTGTGACAGGTGGAACAAGCAATGCCTAGTTCGCTGGCTGGTTTGCCAAAAATCACCGGGCTATCAAATAGCATATCGCCATAAGCAACCAACGGAAGATTGGCTTCGTCTTCGCCGGCTTCTTCAAACTGTAGGATCAAACGCGGTAGTTGCTGTTGATCTGCAATGTTGGAACCAGGTGGCAGGGACGCAGGTAGGTCGATCTCATCAGCCCGAGAGATTGCGCTCTCAGGAATGGAACTCAATTTTGCTCGATCAATGAAATCATCGGGGGCGTAATTGGTATTCAAATAAGTTTCGATGGTCTCACGTGCTGAATTAAATAAACCCGCATCTGCTTTAAAAGACCCGGACCCCAACACACCTTTGGAACCGAGGGCAGAATTTATTTCCAACCAAGCCCGACCCAATGAACGGTAAGCTTTGGGATCAGCAGCCTTGATACCATCTTCAAATGCGCGAAACAAAGCCTGGGCCCGAGCAACATCCAGAGCTGCTTTTGGCGTTCCCATGTTTTTATCTGCAGCATCTAAATGCTCAAGAACTCCCTGGTGGATGGTCTTGGTGGCGGCTTGAAACACAGCTTGGCGATCTTCGCTAGAAAGTGCGCTCTCAAGCGCGTTTCTGTCTGCTGCGCTCAAAAGCGACAAGGCAGGAACAGCGACAGAAGCGCCACTCACAGGTTTCTCCCAACTGTCTTCAATTTTTTGCCAGGGAACAGGACTGAGGTTTCCCATAAACAAAGTCAACCGGTAAGCGGCAGCTTCGGGTGCCCAGGGAGCTTGCTCTACGACGGTGGCAAGACTTATTGAAGGCGCAAAGATGAGCGCCAAAGCAGTTAGGATACGTTTCATGTTAGCTCTATGATTATAATTTAGCCATGGCTACATTAATTAGCACTTGCTGTTCAAATGTCAAGTTTAGAATTCATCTAAAAGCAGTAAAATTTATGTGAATATTCAGTATTTTGAAGTAATGGAATTATTTTTAGGGGAGTTAATTCCTATATCGTGATGCTTATGCAGCTTTAAAGCACTCTATATTCTCTTTCAAATGCTCAATCTTGCTGGTTCCTGTCAGGACAATACCGGAAGGAACGGTATTTTTTATAAAGCTGAATGCCTTGGTAATTTCGGCATGGGGAGAGGCGTTGTTTTTGATCATATGTCCCATGTTTAGGGGGCGATTAATAATGGGCTTAATGTTGGTTTCGTCCAATAATTTAATGAGATCTTTTAGAGCGTCATTTTCAAAATTAAAGGGGAATTGCAGAAAGTCATATTTCCTGCTTGAGCAAGCTGCTGTTGCACTTTTAATATCCGATATACTCGCGCCAAAACGATGAATGTCGAGCTTTTGTGCATAACTCAGGGCTTCTTGAATATCTGGAGATTTCAATACGATATCTGTCGCTTTATGTACTTGTAGAATATCAATCTTGCCGAGCCGATCCATGCTTTGATCTAGGCTTTCTTTCAACCTGTTAAAAGAATGATCAACAGTGGTAGATTTGGTGTTTTCGCCCCAATACTCCCCAAATTTGGTCGCGATGGTTATGTCGTTTAATCCGCCGTGAGCTTGCAAGAATTCCCCAAAAATTTCTTCACTGGCGCCATAGGCTGGGGCTGTGTCAAAAAACCTTATTCCCAGAGTATAGGCTTGTTCTAATAAATAGAACGCTTGGCTTCTGGAGGGAGGTTCTGTGTTTGATGCGCCCTATTGCCGACCAATTGAAAGAAGGCCGAGACCGAGATTTAAATTATCCATTCTTTTATCGCTTCTTGGGATGGAAATAGGATTGATCATGTAAGGTGATTTCGGATAAAACTTCACCAATAACGGCAACCTTTCCCGTATGAATGGTCTGGTTTCGAATGAGGCCGCGCCCTTTGACGACGGCAGCTCTGAGATCTGGGTCTTGTCCGCTAAATGGCTCTCCGGGGGCAAGGATACAGTTTTGAACTGTAATGGAGCCTAACACTTGCGTGCCGTCGCCGAAGGTGGAAGTTCCAAGTAAGATTGGTCCAGCGAGATATCTGCCATTATCGCCAATTTCGATCCGTGTGTCGGGGGTGTTTGCCTTAATAGTAACGCCACCTTCTGGGCCAAATTGGTTACCACTGCCAATCTCTATAATACCACATCCCTTTTCTTGGGTAGCATTTTGAAGACTATCATGGTCTGGGCCAGATGCTTCTATGTAGGTCATAGGATAAAAGGTGTTTGAGTTCCTTATCCTAACGGCCGCTGACATATCGGTCCGCACAGTAACGTTGGGATAAAAAACGTTATCGGTACCAATTTTCGCATGGATAGAAATTAAGGTTGAAAAGGGATCAAGAACTGTGTTGCCCGTTTGTGTCAGAGCCATGGTATCGCTTAGAGACAGAAAACCGTTGTCTCTTCTTTGGGCATCAATGTCAGAATGTAAATTTTGCTCAGGCACGACTGGGAGCTTTCTTGTATCTTCATCATGTTGTGGAGTGAGAGGCGGCTGTTTATTCAGTCGTAGCAAGTCGGATACCAAAACCAACAAAGACTGTGCCGGCAAAGGCTGTGAGGCCACGCTTGGCTTTGGCTAGAGCTTGCCCCATGACCTGAGTGGTAAAAGCGAAAGCAACCAGCGCGTACCAGCAGAGAGAAATCGAGACCATGATCAAGACCGATAACGCACCGTCACTCCAGACATAATTTTCAGGAAGAGCGGCGGCAAAAAGGCTGGTGACGAAGACAGCCTTTTTCGGATTTGCCAGATTTGTGGTCAGGCCTTTAGCGAAAGCCCGTTTGAGAGATTTAACCTGTGATTTTGATTTTTCAGACCCTTGCGACCAATCCATAGGTTTTCTTGCCGCCCAGATCATCTTTGTGCCCATCCAGATCAGATAAGCCGCACCAACAAACTTGAGCACGAGATACAACATCGGGGCTGCCGCAAAAAGAGCAGAAATCCCAAGCCAGCCCGCTATTCCCCAAATCAAAGTGCCGAGGCCAATGCCAAGTACCGTCATAAGGGCAAAGGCTCTGTTTGAGGTCGTCGCCGCGCCCAGAACCATAAAGAGGTTCGGCCCCGGCGTAATCGCGGCAATCATCCATATGACCCCAACAGATATAAGAAAGCTCATATTCGGTTCTCCTCAATGACAGGTTATATCATAATTCATGGACACAGTTTTGTATCATTTTGAGAGGCCGTAACTCTTAAAAATTGTCCCCCAAAAGGGTCGTGAACTGAAGAAGTTACTTTAATATGTTGGCGCGATACTGTCGGGCTCGTCGATGAATAGAATTTATTAATCTCAGTATTTTGACAGGTATGCGGGGTGTGGTAGTTCCCGACATCCAAGACCTTTTCTGCCCACTGGTTTACAAGCTGTATGAAATCATTTTCGTTTATATAGGTCGGCATGTTGTCATAGGGATTATCAAAGGCACAACTGCGATAAGTCTGATCTTTCTGATTAACATCATGCACTACAATTTCCATGGGAAAGCGTTTGCTTGCCCAGATTGCTGAGGTAAATGTAGAAGATGATTTTCCCATGGGTATTCGGGTTAAATTCGCTGTATCAGGTATTCCTGTTTTTTCCAGTGCGTCAAGGCATCTATCAAAGAGCATATTCTTCATGGTTTCAATGGCGTATTGACGGGTTGCGTTGGAGGGCAGAGGGATATTGATTGTAAAACTGTCTGTTAACAGTTCACGTTTCTCTTGTTCTTCCGGCGACCAAAAGCGATTTAGATTATCGTGTAAGGCTCTGCCAAATTTGGACTTCGTTATTTGAGGTAAAAAATCCCCCTCAATATTAAGAACTTCTAATTCACCCGTTTTGCTCTGCTTGACCGTTACAGGAAGAGTTCTTTCTTCCTCAAATTGCTCTGTGATGGGGTGCTCTTTCAGAGTGTCTTCTATTATCTTGATAATTGAGTACCAAGGTCCGCTCTCGTAACTTGAATACTGCTTATTCCAAAACCAATATTCCGTGGTGGTGATTGTTATTGGCCGCCATTCCTCTGCCCCGTTGGGAATAGGAACTGTTCCCGTCGCAGAAGCCGTCGTTGAGCAAAGTAACTCAATTATAAGATAGGTTAATATCGTTTTATAAAGAGAAATCAATTGAATTTGTGTCCATCGAAGGGCTGGGGCGAAAGGTTTTCTTAGTGCTACTTATGCTTATTGTGAATTGATCTGTCTAATTTTGTTTGAATAGCTGTACGTAATTAATATTACATAACGAGCATGCCATAAGCGGTTAATAAATCCGATGCTTGGGATTTTGAGATAATGGCGCCGCGAAAATTTGCAGCGTCTCTCAAATCGACTAAGCCAAGGTCTGCACCGCGAAGATCAGCCCCTTTGAATTTCGCGGCTCTTATCGATACACCGACAAGTTTACAGTCCTCAAACTCAGCGCCGCAAAAATCACAACCACCAAGATCGGCTTCGGTTAAGTTAAGGGCTCGAACGGTCTGATTTCTAAACGAAAACCCCCTGATTATTGCAGAAACGAGATTGCATTCCTCAAACTTTACACCCATATTCCGGCTATTCGAAAAATTAGCTCCGAGTAGCTTACAGCCTACAAATTTAGTATGTGCGAGCTGTGTGCCAAGCCAACTTGATCCAGAGAAATCACATGACTTAACCGAATTATCGACACAATTGGCATAGGCTAAGGATAGTCGATGCCCTTTGCATCGTAACCAATGACAGTTATCAAGATTGGCATGTTCCAATGAGGCGTCTCGAAAGTCACAGTCTTCAAAGATCGCGTTTGTCAGAGTTATGTTTTTCAGTATCGCTTCGGAGAAATTGCAGCCAATAAAATGCAGATCACTCTTGGAGCCCGAAATCAAATCGCCAACATTGCCCTGATTGATTGTCTCTTCCTGTATGATGTGACGGGAAGGTACTGTTTTTATATGATTTTCCATACTAAAATTTTCTTTTAGAATTAGGTGCTTTCGCTCTTCAAGGCGGGCGTTCCTACAACACCTCGCCAAGATATGGAAAAGCACACCAAGACAGCAATGCAAAGAGGACTAGATTTGCAGATAAGACTAAGCGGCGCGATTTTTTGATATGGCCCATAACTGCCAATGTTAGCGCCAGTAGAAATCCGATGATATTCTCCATCGCAACAAATTGCGCGTATTGGAGACTTTGGTATTTTACACCAAGATCCCATGCATTCTGAAAAAAGATATAATTCAGGATAGCAAACCCCAAAATCAATATAATAATCATCTTGGCGAAGTGCTTGGAATTGGAAAACAATTTTAAGACGAAGATATAAAGGATGGGCGTTATGAAGGGGAACACGTACTTTCCGCCACTAAAAATTACAATAAGAAATGGTAATGGGTATGGGGCCAATATGTTTGGAATTCCAAACGCTTTTATTAAGAGTGATATGAGTGCCAGAAGCCCTGCACCACCATATAACCAGAGCTTTTCAGGCATGTTTATAACTCCCGTGAATTATGTTAAGTGAATGTCAATTTATAGTTGAATTGTGAAAGATCAAGCTTGAATTCACCCGCTCTCAATAATCCCTTTGCGTTGCTTGATCCGCTGGACGAAAAAATTAATAAAGGTGCGGATGCGGGGGACGCGGCGGAGGTCTTGGTGCATGAGCAGCCAGATGTCGCGGCTGCTGACGGTTTGGCCGGGGGTGAGGCGGACGAGGTTTGGGTCTTGCTCGCCAATGAAACAGGGCAGGATGGTGGCGCCGATGCCAAAACGTACGGCCTCTAAAAGAATGGCGACTGAATCTATCCTCAGTCGGCACATCTTGTCAGGGATTTCAGGGGCTAGTTTCGGCCAGCTTGGTGTTGCAGAACCATCGTCCCAATTCAACCAAACCATTTCATCGGTGCGCCCCTGCAAGCTCTCGACATAATCCCGTGCGGCGTAAGAGGCAAAGGTTGCTGTGGCAAGCTTACGGCCAAACAGTTCTTCTCTGGGATTGTTGGTAGCGTACAAGGCGAGATCACCGGGCAGGCGTTTGTCGTCAATTTCCTGGGTCCGAATACGCAAGTTTATGTCAGGGTATTCTTGCAAGAACTCTGAGGTCACAGACATCAATAAGTGGTTGGAGAGGATATCTGTGGTCACAATGTGAACGGTGCCGCCCTGGTGTTCATCGAAGCCGGCAATGTTCTGGTTGATCTCTTCGACTTCTTTTTCAAGCCGTGCGGCACCTTCAAAAATCGTTTGTCCCGAGGGGCTTAAGGTGTTGCGTTTCGCCGTCCCCATAAAGAGGTTGAGGCCCAGCCGTTCTTCAAAAGCCTGTAGCTTGCGCGATACCGTGCTCTGGTCGAGGCCGAGTTTCTGTGCGCCTGCAGTTATTGATCCGCTACGAGCGACGGCCAAAAATATACGAAGATCGTCCCAATTTTCCATATATGCAATATAGCATGGTTTTTATGCATTTCCATCGATTTACTGTGTTTATGCATTGTGTGAATGTGGCTTCAGTTATCAACACTTGGGTATCATCACCAAATCATCACCAAATCATCATTAAAGGAACGACACCATGTCTGCATACCTCGTTGCGCACTTTGCCGTTAAAGACCCCGCTAAACTGGCGGCCTATTCTCAGGCTGCTGGGCCTGTTATCGCTTCTTTTGGTGGCGAGCTACTTTTTAAGGGCGGCGCAGATGGCGTCTTAACCGGTACGGATGCCTTGCCCGGAACCGCAGTATTCCGCTTTCCGAGCCAAGACAAGCTCAAAGCTTTTTATAACTCTTCGGAATATCAGGCCCTGACATCTGCTCGCGAAGCTGGCGCCGATATGGTGCTGTCTGCTTTTACAGCAGCGTAAGATTTAAACACAACTAAAGAAAAGCCAGTTGAGGGTGCTCTGCTGGCTTTTCTTAGGAAGGGAGAAAACATGTCCAGATTGCCTGAGGGGACGAATATTTTTGTGATCGATCTGCAATATATTACGCCGTTTGAGCAGATAGATCCGCTTATCGAGGACCATAGGGCTTTTTTAGAAAAGTATTACGAGCAAAAGGTTTTCATCGCATCGGGGGCAAAGGTCCCAAGAGAGGGCGGTATCATCCTCGCCATTTCAGACACAAGAGAGAAAATCGCAGCCCTGATCAAAGAAGATCCGTTTCATCAAAGTGGCGTGGCTAAATATTCTATTACCGAATTTATGCCGAGCATGACGGACTTCAATTAAATCGTAAGCGTCCGATCTTCCCGCCTATATTTGAAGGCTATAAAGTGCCAATACATCCTGTTCACGGCTTAATGCATCGGTTGTTTCAGGTAATATTAACTCTTGGAACTATATGTTATATTGATCTCCTAATGTGCCCGCTTAAGATGAGGTGTGGAAGTGGAAAAAGGGTCTCGTACGTTTATTGCAATACTCCTTTTTCTTTGGCCGGTTTCCGTTCCGGCGCAAGAGCCGCTTGTCTTTACCGGTATTGAAAATTCGTCTTATGCAACCATTAGCGAACGCGTGATGAGGGAAGCTTATGGGCGTTTGGGCATCGACGTTCAATTTCCCCGTTTACCTGCGGCCAGATCGTTAATTGTTGCAAATTCAGGAAAAGTCGATGGAGAATTATATCGTATTAAAAATATCCATTTAAAATATAAAAACCTCATTATGCTGTCCGTACCCATCGGGATCATGGAAGGGGTTGCCATTACAACAAATCCAAAAATATCTTTGAAGGGATGGCAAAGCCTGGAGCCATACCGCGTCTGCATTCGCAACGGTGTAAAATTTGCCGAAGCGGGGACCAAAGAAATGGAGGTCGATGTCAGCAACTCGAACGATCAGCTTTTTAATAAGTTAGGCAAAAATAGATGCGACGTCATTGTTCTCGCTCGTCTTACAAGCATAGCACTCGCGCAGGATTTCGAGAAGAAAATGAATATGCCCGTTCAGTATAATGTGGTCCAGACATACCCGTTATTTCATTATCTGCATAAAAAAAATAAGCATTTGGTTCCAAAGTTGACAAAAATATTGAAAACAATGGAAACAGATGGAGCCATTGCAAAGATACGGGCTCAATACATTGAAGAAATATCCTCTGCAAAATAGGATTTATGGTTGGTCCTCTGGTTTCTTATCCCCTTTAGTGTAATTCTTTAATCATCATTAAAGAGATTTTTCGAATTAGGTGAGGGGAAATCACAAATGTTTTTCAAAGGTGAAAACGTATTTTATCGCCCTCTGTCTCAAGACGATTTAGCCGCTCTATATAGGTGGGCATGTGATCCAAAGATCACGAAATACAGCTCGTCATGGTTTGTTATCCCAAAGCCCTTGGAATGCCATAAGGCTTGGTTAGCCTCTCTCAATGAAAGGGATACATCTATCGACGTGGCGATCTGCTGTAATGAAACTCAAAAGATAATTGGCTACGCGGGGATTACGTCTATTAATCACATTAACCGCTGTGGAGAGTTTTACATACTCATTGGAGAACAAGACTATTGGGGCCGAAGTATTGCGACAGAAGCAACCAAAATCATCACAGAGTATGGTTTTAAGAGCCTGGGTTTACACAGAGTAGAGCTCACTTCCTTCGTCGATAACCCTGCCGCCATCGCAGCCTATACAAAAGCAGGTTATAAACATGAAGGTATAAAGCGCCAATCCAGCTTTCGGGACGGGAAATTTTTGGATAAGGTAATTATGTCAGCTCTTTCCTCTGAGTGGGTGCACTAGCGTAAATTATCCATCTCCTTCCATCACTCCATCCCGACGGGCCTCTTTCATGATTATTCGTAAGGCACAAGAAAACGACTATCTCTCCGCTGTTTTACTCTACGCTGAATTTGGCGCATCGGTTCCTGTTATTTCGGGCGGGGAAGGGAAGCGGCAATGGCTGAGCTTGCTTGAGCACTCGGGGACGACGGTTGTGGTTGCAGTTGAAAAAGGGGCCGAAGGCGCAGGGGGGAAAGAGGGGCAGGTTTGTGCTATCGTGACCTTGCATCTTTTGCCCAACATGACCTATCTCGGTCGGCCTTATGCTTTGATTGAGAACGTAATCACTGCTGAGAACTGTCGGGGGCAGGGACTGGGGCGACAGGTGATGGAACACGCCATTGATATTGCCTGGGACGCCAAGGCCTATAAAATCATGCTGCTTACCGGGAAGGGCAGACAAGACGGCGGCGCCAAGGGCTTTTATGAAAGCCTTGGATTTTCAGATGATGATAAGTACGGCATGACCCTGCGCAAAGTTCCAGCCCGTAAATAAACGTAAATAGAAGGTATGGGCCTCTAAAAAGAACAGCCGGATCCCTCTGCTACGATCACGGGGAGGTCGGTGCAGCCATAGTCAACACCGACCAAACTCAGCAGGCAGGTTAACTGTCCCCTGTGATGGGTTTGGTGCTGGAATATATGGTGGATGATGTCGATGGCTTTTTGGCTGACATGATCACCTTGTGTGCTCTGATAAGAAAGTACGGAATTGATATCCTCTGTAGTTAAGGTCTTGCACCAGTTATGGAGAGTGTCGTCAAGCTTGCGACGATGGATAGTGAAGTCCTCAAGATTATCGTAATAACGATCTTGTGGAGAGATCGCGGTTGGGAAGTGATCAAGAGACTGAAGTTTTGAAGCGTTTATGTTCTGAGCTCTCATGCGGGCCAATAAGACAAGATCGCCGAACATGATGTGGTTCCAATAATCCAAAATAGAACTGAACAAACTACCAGTATCCCGATGGAGCTGTTTTTGGGGTAAGCCCGCACAGACAGACAAAAGCTGGCTGTTCATGCGTTGGTTATAGCGCGCCATCATGGTGAAAATAGCCGTTTCGTTCATTCTGCTTGCCCTGGTTACTGATTTTTATCTCCAGATGCTATCCACAATTTCTGGGTAGATAATATTCAGAACACGCCAAGGACGAAAAAAATCACAAAAAAGGCGTGAATGAGATATCCGACCAAAAAAATCAACCATTCGTGTCGGCGATAAGAGAGAAGTCATCTCAAAAATATGCTTATTTAAAAACAACAGGTTATGAGGTGGTTAGATGTTTCAGCGTCGGATTCCCGAATGGCTTCGCCATGCCCCAACGCCGGGCGCAAAAGGCTTTGCCGTACTCTCTGGTATCGAAGCGATTTCTCGCGGTATTTTGATATCAGTTTTTCCCCTAATTATGTATAGGGCCTATCAAGATACCGTTGTGGTATCGGAGATATATTTCTATGTCGGGATCATATCCCTGGTTTGTGGCCTGCTGGTGCCATGGTTGACCCGTTATATCCCCAGGCGGTGGATGTATTCCGGTGGTGCGGTGCTTTTTATTGTCAGTGCTTTCCTCGCTATTGAAGGCTCGGCGATCGCCATCGCTTTGGCGTTGTTTTCCTATACCGTGGCGGTTGTTGTGCTCTTTGTCTGCTTCAATGCCTATGTGCTCGACTATGTGGCAAAGGTGGAGCTGAAAAGATCAGAAACCCTGCGATTGTTTTACAGTGCGGTGGCCTGGTGTGCAGGTCCCGCGGGCGGCGTGTGGTTGATGCAGTGGTGGACACCTGCGCCTTTTCTAGTCTCTGCTATTGGGGCGGCGGTATTGCTCGTTGTCTTTTGGTGGATGCGTCTGGGCAATGGCAAACTCATCACTAAGGCCCGTGCCCCAGCCCCAAATCCGGTTGCATTCTTGATGCGGTTTTTTGTTCAACCCCGGTTGATTGCAGGGTGGCTTTTTGCGGTGATTAAATCCTGTAGCTGGTGGGTTTATATCGTCTATTTGCCGATTTATGCGGTTGAGTCCGGTCTTCATGAAAGCATTGGCGGCTGTCTCTTATACACATCTCCGAGC
>OJDH01000501.1_pt1 | contig 12103 bp, 11 predicted proteins | sample 1592761 | NCBI WGS metagenome assembly OJDH01 (sample SAMN05416855, study PRJEB24817) | seawater metagenome | isolation source: Sea water | place: Canada:Atlantic | collected 2013-11
TCAGGACCGCTAAACTCTCGCTGAGCGATCAAATCTTTATACTGATTGGTATTAAGCGGTTAACTGATCGTTTTATTTAATAAGGGTTAAACTGCTCATTTGGCACTTCTTATCTAATACTCGACGTAAATCTTGTGCTTCTTCGACACTCACCTGTTTAAACTGATATCGATCGCCCGGCCTCGATTGGGCAAGCTTCCAAAATGCCGCAGAAATTACGGTATAAGGATTAATAAACCCGCCCATACTTGGACCATCACTCACTAAAATAATCGGTGTTTGACCTGCAAGATTGATTGCCCCTAAAGGGTAACCGTGATCAATGATATTGGACGGTTCACTACCATGCTCAGGGGCTTTGTTGTGTGCCTTGTCCGTAAAGGTCCAATCAGGTCCATCTAACCGAAAACCAGTGCGATCGCTTTTAGCTGAAAGCACCCATTCACTGTCTAAAAACCGTTGCTGACCCGCTTGATCAATCCAATCATCGTTAGGGCCCGCCACCACCTCTATCTCCCATGTTTTATCTTTCGATAACTCAGGCATACATTCTGGTTTAACCCGACGAGAGATCACTTCTCCTTTGTCAGCTAAAGGCAAAACCTCTCCATCTTTAATTGCATGACCTGTCACGCCACCGACTCCGGCTTTAGTGAACGTAGACTGAGATCCTAACCAAGGCTTACTGTCTATTCCCCCTGAAATGGCGATATAGCTGCGCGCACCACTAGAGGCAAAAGGCAAAGTGAGCACATCCCCTGACTTCACTTGAATGCTTTGCCACATCGCCACTGCAACACCATTCACTGTCGGTGACATATTGGCTCCCGTCACAGCGATAACCCTGTCATCGGTAAACTTGATACTTGGCCCTATCAATTGACACTCTAACCCAGCAGCCCCAACGACATTTCCAACCAATAAATTGGCTAGCCTAAATGACCAAGAATCCATCGGGCCCGATTGTGGGAACCCTTGGTTCCAAAAACCAATTCGACCAGGATAATCTTGAATAGACGTTTCTAAACCACCTTTTATAACTTCAATCATCATTCGCCCCTAGAATCGCTTATCTGTATCGATGGAGTTCAACCAGTTTTTATACTGACTCACAGAAAATTTTTGATAATCCACTACGTTATACACGTAACTTTTATCAGCCACTCTTTTCTCTGTATCAATAAACTCTTGCTCACTAATGGGCACAAATTTGACTCGGTCTCCCGGTTTAAATAAACAGATGCTCTGTTCAAACTCAGGAAAACTAGCTTGCGTGTCCCAAATAGGCACTGGTGTTCGTCCAAATATTTGATAGCCGCCAGGGGTTGAAACGGGGTAAATGGCAGTCGATGCCCCTCCCATTCCTACCGCCCCTTTGGGTGTCCACGTTCGTGGAGGATTGTACTTCGGTGCCGTTAAGCGACATCTTGGGTCAAGGGGCATCATAAAGGGCAGTCCAGGCCAGAAACCTAAAGAGGCAACCCAATATTCAGTGCCCGAATGAACCCTTACAAGTTCATCCACACCACTGAGGCCATTTAACTCTGCAACAAATTCAGGATCTGATTGTTTGTCATGAATCTTTTCTTGGTAGTCTTCAACACACTCTCGAGTCCAAGGGTCTAGGTAGCAGCATGGTAAATAAAACAGTCGGCTGGGCAGTTCAATGTCTTCAATTGAGCCCAGTCCATTAATCAGGGTTGACAACTCTCTGACCAAATCGTGATAGCCAATTAAATCAGGATCGTAATGCACTAGAATTGAAGCGAATGCCGGCGCCGTTTCAATGACCCCTTTGATAGCGGATTGCTTGATCACAGCCCCTAAGCCTTGGCCTAGAAAATTCAGCTCTAAATTCATTTCATTGCCAAATTCCACAAGAATGTAGCGATCTCCTCCAGGAGAAAATTTTGCTTCTGGGTATATCATCTTCATCTCCTAAATAAGATCATTTAAATGTTCATCGACAAAGTGAGTTGAAATCATGCCATCAATAAACTGAGGGTGTTTTAATGTCGCCTGTAAAAAAGCAATATTGTTTTTAACTCCTTTAACCTTAGATTGATTAAGCAGATCCATCATTTGCGTAATGGCTTGAGTACGATCTTGTCCCCAGACAACCAATTTGGCTAACATAGGGTCATAATGAATCGTAACGCTGTCTCCGACTCTATAACCGGTGTCAATGCGGGCATTTTCATTCGCGCCAATCGTAAATTCAGTCAGCTCACCTGGTGAGGGAATAAAATGAAAACTGGGGTCCTCGGCATATAAGCGACATTCAATTGCAGCCCCGGATGTCATAATCTCACCTTGTTCGATAACGGCTTGTGTGCCCTCTGATTGACTGATTTGCATTTTGACCAAATCACGGCCTGTCACCATCTCAGTCACAGGGTGTTCGACTTGAATACGAGTATTCATCTCTAAGAAGTAAAAGTTCTGTGTATCCGCATCCAGTACAAATTCAACGGTACCTGCTCCTTGGTAATTTTGATGCTGAGCTAAACTCACCGCCGCGATGGCCATTTTAGCGACAACATCAGCAGCTAGATTCGGGGCGGGAGACTCTTCGATAATTTTTTGAAACCGCCTCTGAATACTGCATTCTCGTTCATGTAGATGAATTGCTTTGCCATTACCAAAGCCAAATACCTGAATTTCTATATGCCTTGCATTCGCTACATAGCGTTCAAGGTACAGGGTACCGTCGCCGAATGCTTGCTCTGCTAAATTAGCCGTTGATTCGACCACAGCGGTTAACTTGGTGGGATCAGTGACTAATTTCATGCCAATCCCCCCCCCACCCGCTGTGGCTTTGACGAGTAACGGAAAGCCAATTTCACTCGCAAGCCCAAGTAAATCCGGTTCATCATCAATGGTAAACCTATCGGTACCTGGCAACACCGGAACATTCGCCGCTTTGGCAATCTGACGTGCACTGTCCTTATCACCCATTTCATCAATACAATCAGGACTAGGGCCTATCCACAACATGTTCTCGCTGACCACTCTACGAGCAAAGCCACTGTTTTCCGCTAAAAAGCCGTAACCAGGATGAATGGCATCAACATTCGCAGACAATGCCACATCCAATATCGTTTGTTGATGCAGGTAACTCTCTTTGGGCGATGCTGGTCCAACACAGAAAGATTCATCAGCAAGTTCACAATGCAAAGACCCAAGATCTGCCTCTGAATATATTGCAACGGTCGATATACCCATGGACTTGGCGGCGCGTATGACTCGACACGCAATTTCACCGCGGTTAGCCACAAGTAATTTTTTTATTTTAGTTTTCATAAGACGCTCTTATTATGTTGATAGTTGTTAACTGTCTGACTAACGGCCAGTCCGATCTCTTTCGCATTTGGGGTATCAGAATGAATGCAAATACTCTGTACGGTGACCGGAATGACAACGCCGTTAATTGAGCTGACGGTTCCATCATGTAACACCCGTTCCATCTTCTCCCTTACTTGCTCTGGGTCGATATGATGGTGTTCTCGAGTAATGATTAATTGACCTTTATCGCCATAATCAAGATCAGCATAAAACTCAGCGACAAACTCAACCTCATGCTGTCGGCAAGCTCGTTCTAAAACCGTGCCTGACATGCCATAAACGGGTACCTTAAATTTTAGTGCGACATCACACAGCACATTCGCTGTATCTTCATCAACGGCTGCGCGGCCATATAAAGCACCGTGGGGTTTGATGTGGTTTAAGGGCATGTTTAATGTTTCTAAAAAACCTTTTAACGCCCCTATCTGATAAATGAGATCTGAGCGTAACTCCTCACAACTCAACTCAATGAAACGACGCCCAAAACCTTGCTTATCAGGGTAAGAGGGGTGTGCACCAACCTTAACGCCATATTGTTGAGCCAACAAAACCGTTTTATGCATAATCACAGGATCTGATGCATGAAAACCACAAGCGACATTCGCAGCAGTAATCAAGCCCATTAACTCTTCATCATTGGCGAGCTTATACAATCCATAGCCTTCACCCATGTCGCAATTAATTTCAACAGTCATCATCATTTCCCCATTCTTTGTCTAAATTGATCTGCAAGTACGGCAATAATTAACAGCACGCCAATGACGACAGTTTGAAAATATGATCCAACCTTGGCCAAGTTCATGCCGTTTTGAATCAAACCGATAAATAAAGCGCCCATCACCACACTGGGAAGTCGCCCTACACCACCACGTAGTGACACTCCTGCAATGACACACGCTGCAATGGATTCAAGCGGCAAGGAGGCACCAATATTGGCTTCACCAGTTTCTAAACGCGCTGTTAATAACAACCCACTAATGGCCGCTAATAATGCACACAGAACGTAGGTGCTAAATAACACTAACTTGGTATTGATACCTGAGAGCCTTGCCGCCTTAACATTGCCACCAACAGCGTAAAAGTAGCGACCACCCACCGTATAATTTAGAAAAAACCATAAAAAGACAGCAATAGCTAATGTGATAACAACAGGCGTAGGAACACCGAGTATTTGACCAAAACCAAACAGATCACTAAAGCTTTCTGGCATACCATAAACCGGAGTACCTCCTGTCAAATATAAGGCAAAACCTAAGCCTATCGAGGACATCCCTAAGGTCATCATGAACGGAGACACTCGGCCATACGCCACTCCAAGTCCATTAATCACACCAATAGACATCCCTGCGAGCAACCCTGCAACTGAGCCAACAAAAATGGCCAGTTCGACTTGTCCAGGCCAATGCAAGTTAGCCCAAGCCATCACCATTGCAGCGATAACGGATGTCAGCGCAATAATAACGCCAACAGACAAGTCAAAACCTCCGGTGAGCAAAGCAAACATTTGTCCCATTGCAACCAAGATTAAATAAGTTGATTGCCTTGCTACATTAAGCAAATTATCTGTGGTTAAGAAATTTCCAGATAGTAAGGTAAATGTCACGACTGCTATTAATAACAAAAATGGCAAAACACCTAACCGATAAAATATATTGCTAATGACTTTCATCGCACTATTTATTCCTCCTGAACTCATATGGCGAATGTTGTTTTGTATGTTAGACATCATGCTGCTTCCCCCTTAGCAAAAAAATGGCTAAGAACGCTCTGCTCGTTAATCTGTTCTTTTTCTAAATGCACCGCGATTTGTCCTTCACAGAACACGTAGGCTCTATGTGTTAAATGTATTATTTCAGGAAGATCTGACGAAATAAGTAAAATGGCAGATCCCTGTTGGCAAAGTTCAGCAATGAATTGGTAGATAACTTTACGAGTTGCCACGTCAACACCGACCGTGGGCTCATCGAAAATAAACACCTCAAATTGCCGAGAAAGAGCCTTAGCTAGCAAGACTTTCTGCTGGTTCCCACCACTTAAACTGTTAACTAGATGATGAGAATCATCTGCTTTAATCCGCAACCTTTTCATTAACGTATTGATGCGCTGTCGTTCATTACCTCCTTTTAGTACATAGCTATAATCAAAACTAAACTCATTCGTTTTTAAGGCGCTTAACGTCAAGTTATGACCAATACTGGCATCAATGACTAAACCTGAATCATGGCGATCCGGTGAGCAGTAATACAACCCTGCCTCAATCAAGGTACTCGGAGTCGCAACTGAGATATCTTTAGCACAAACCTTGATTTGACCTTGGGTTTTAGGGGCTAACCCATAACAGACTTGAGCAAACTCAGACTTACCAGAACCAATAAGTCCAGCCAAGCCCACTATTTCCCCCTGCTTGACATGCAAACTGATGTCATCGATCCCAAGCTCCGAAGATAGATTGCTCACTTCAAACATGATGTTTCCAGCAGTAGACTCAACATTAGGAAATACATCTGATGCCGACCCTCCAGTCATCATCTCGACTAAGCTATCTTCATCAAGATCACAGGTATTTAAACGCCCAATTAACAAGCCATCTCTTAGCACTGTCACTCGATCGGAGATTTGGCGAATCTCAGCCATCCGGTGAGTAATATAGATAATGCCAACCCCTTGGGACTTAAGCTTGTTCACTAATCGAAATAACTGCTCCGTTTCATGCTCTGTTAACGACGCGGTAGGTTCATCCAAAATAAGCACTGAGACATTGGCACAAAATGCTTTTGCAATTTCCACCATCTGTTGGCCTGCACGAGGTAACTCACCCACTATTTGATCAGCGGTTAAATCGAACTCCAACTCATTAAGGACTGCATTGGCTTTATCATTCATTGCCGCTTTATCTAGTACATAACCACTTGATAACTCATTACCAAGAAACATGTTGTCTGCAACCGTTAATTGCGGAACTAAAGAAAACTCTTGGAATACTGCACATATCCCCAATAACCGCGCCTCTTTTACTGATGAGAAAGCCACATTCTTGCCATCGTAATTAATCTGACCTGAACTCGGCTTATTCGCACCAGCTATTAATGAAATTAGAGTTGATTTCCCCGCACCATTCTCACCAAACAATACATGCACTTCACCTCGTTCTAGCTCAAAATCAATAGGATGAAGAGCCGTGTTTTGTCCGTACTTCTTGCCTACTTTCGATAATGACATAATGATGCCATTATCATCGTTCAACTCTGAATTCATGATTGACTCCACCTTTTAATCAAGATTAAAAGTAGGTTTGAAGTTCATCGGCGCTAATGCACCATCACGATTGAACGTATCGATGTTGCTTTCATCGACCATAAAGAGCTGCGGCCCCACATGCATACGATATGGAATGCCCTCAAGCACACGAACAGCCTGATCTACCGCTATTCGACCTTGTATCACAGTTGAATCTGTAGGCGCCGCCATGATCCTTCCTGACTTGATGCCATTTTCAACACCTGGAGTAAAATAGTAGGAGATGACTTTGATTTTATTAGCCAGTCCTCGGCTTCGTAAAATACTGGCGGCTGCTTCAGCTGTAACAGCGGTTCCAACGATGTAGTCAACATCTGGGTGAGCCTGCAAAGTGTCTTCAACCAATTTAGTTTGAACCTCTTTTCCAGTGTCACCATATTTGGTTTCAAGCAGCTCAATAGCGCCATTTGCAACCGCAGCAGAAAAACCTTTATGACCCGCTTCTACCCAGCCAGCACCTGAAGGGCCAGGAAACCAAGCCACTTTCATTTTTTTCGTTCCATTTGGGTGCATAGCCACTAGATACTCACCCGTTTTCCCACCCATTTCGCCAAAAGAAACCAATGACTTAGCGACAATGTCCGTTGATGAAACACCGTTAATCACATCAATCACAGGAATGTTTTTATTACGCGCCTCACTAATCACATTATTCAAACCTTGATACGAAATCGCTCCCACAATGAGGGCATTGGCACCCGAAGAGATACAGTCTTCAATTTGTGAAATCTGTTTACTTAAATTGGTGTACCCTCCAGCTTCCACTAAATTTATCTTGACGCCTAACCGCTCAGCTTCATTGATAATCCCGTAATTGACCGCAGTCCAATAAGCGTCTTTCATGTGTGGAAATGACACACATAACTGCCATTTCTTTTTCGCTTTCTTAAGAGGCACGTATTGCAAACTTGTCTTTTCACTTTCCATATCAAAAGGCGGGTTCAGTACATCAACTTCATAGGGGTACCAATTTCCATCTTTACTTTCAGAGCCATGACTTGGGCTTGCCGATAAAACGAGTGCCATGAAAATAAATATTAAACGTGTAAATTTCATTTTAATCTCCATCTTTATTGTTATTAAGATTTGTAGTGGTATTGAATTAATCCAAAATAAAACTGGCTTTGTTAAAAACTTGTTTTATCTTTAACCCTAAGCGAACATTTGTGAATTTAGAATTTCAACTGATTAAATTCTGATTTTCAGAAGACTATAAAAATGAAAATATAGCTTTTAATAGATTGATTAATAAGTAAAACTGAAATTAACAAAAACAAGAGGAGAATATTAATGTCCATTACACTTAGACAAATAAGGTATTTTGTTGCCGCTGCGGAAAGTGGAAAAGTCACCGAAGCAGCAGCCTCAATTGGTATTTCTGCTTCAGCAGTGACCAGTGCAATTCAAGAACTTGAATCGATGCTAGGTGTATCTTTATTTGACCGACACCATAAAGGATTGAAACTGACTTATAACGGCTACCACTTCTTACAGCACTGCCAAAATATTTTATCCGCCGTCTCTACCGCGATGCACACATTCAAAGACAGAAAACAATACTCAGGGAAGCTTAAGTTGGGGGTAAGTCCGACAGTTTCGGGTTACTTTCTAACTCCGCTACTCTCTCGATTTGGTCGGGCATTTCCTAATGTAAATGTCGAAATTTTAGAATTAAAACGACAGATTGCGGAATCAAAAATAGCTAACGACCAAATTGATATTGCGATTTTATTAGTCTCCAATGCTGAAGAGAGTGACCAGTTATCCAGAGAAGTATTAGTCAGTTCAAAGCGCAAGGTATGGACAGCAACCGATCACCCCCTACTGCAAAAGAAATCAATCAGCCTTAATGATATCGCGACATACCCCTACGTGCAGTTAACCATTGATGAAGCCGCTAAGAGTCATATGAATTATTGGGAGATGTTTAATTTAAAACCCAATATTGTATTTGAAACCAGTGTGATAGAAGCCGTAAGAAGTATGGTTGCCACCGGTGAAGGCATCACCATTTTATCAGATATGGTGTATCGTCCTTGGTCGTTAGAAGGTGAAAGAATAGAGTCGCGCAGTATTGTTGATGACATACCAAGTATGGATGTCGGCCTTATGTGGATGACAAAAAAAGAGCTTCCTGAATTAACTCAAGCGTTTATTGAATTCTGTAGAATGGAATATAATTCAGGACAGGCAAGATAAAAAATTAGATATATATTATTTAAGCTCAACTTCTACAAATGAAAAATCAAAGTCATTAATATTAACCACATTGTGTTCAACGCCTGACAGACGAGAATAAGATTTACCCGCTTTCAATTCGACAATATCATGTCCATGCCTTGTTTCTAATAATAAGCATCCATCCATACCAGGGATCACAATATAATCTAAACAGTGATGATGCCAGCGAGTTTCGGCGCCAGCAGAAAAACACCACTGCTTAACCAACACTCTTTCATTATCAATTTGAACATTTGAAATTGCTTGCTCTCTAACTGAATCCATAAACACCTCAAAAAAACCACTTAGTCATCCATAAAACTAAGTGGTTATGAATCGTAATATTACATTTAGTTTAATCTTCTACGCTAGAAAAAATACACAGCGCCTAAGTTTAATCCTAGATTATCAATACTTTGATTTTTATTGTTTTCAGATTCATACATGGACACTTCAGCCACCAAGGTGAGTCCTTCAAACAAGCTATGATAGGCGCCAAATGTTAGCTTTTCACTTTGCTTAAGGTTCACTAACGGATCATTGGCATTTCTGTCCAATGTTGATATTCCATAATTAATGCCGACACGAGTGTCTGTGAAGCTATACATAGCCTGCACAAAGTAGCCATTCGAGTTTCTCGCATTACCTTGGGCATCAATACCATCGAAAAACAACCCTGAGTGACCGACACCTTTCGCATCATGATAAGAAGCCACAAGAGAAAGCGCCCCAAAATTCATTTTACCAGTAACATCCCAAGCAAAAGCGGTCTCGTTAACCTCATTATTATCAATCTGCTGGGTTAACCAAGTGCTAGATATAAACCCCTTTTCAAACTCATACTTTAATTTCCCGTGAAAACCTGGCGTTTTAGAGCCTGAGTCACCTACAAAGGTGTTTTCAGCCCCTAAGGTCGATGGATCTAGCGGTTGATATACCCCGACAGTCGCACTCAGACCATTTTTGGTAGGAAACGAATAGTTAATTTGCGCGAGGCGATCGACAAATATATAACCATATCCAGAACTTCCTAATGTGGTGTTTAATGGGGATTTTATAATGGCTGAAGCCCCAACGCCCAATAAAGACATATCGGACAATATGACATCGATTCCAAATACACCGTAGTCTCGCCCAATTTTAACCTCACCGTAATGGTCATTTGCAACGGTTAAATATCCTCTAAACGACTCAGTTGTACCTCCGCCATTAAATGGTCCATTGGTAACGGTTCCCCCTTCATAAGCAAAATGCACGGCAACATGGTAATCATTAACCGTTCTGGAAATACCGAAATCGATGCCTGTTGGTAAATATCCATTCGCAACAGAGGTTGCATCATCGCCTGTACATAATAATGGATTACCCGCGACGACATTAGTACTGTTATCACACTGCACGTAAGAGAGGTGGCCATTAACATTACCATTAATATTTAAGGTCCATGGATCAGCTTGTATTTCTATTGCTTGCACACCATAACTAGCTATACCAGCAGAACATCCAAATAATATTGATACTATTAATTTTTCTTTACACTGTTTCATTATCTATTCCTATTTAATTATTTTTGTTGTTTCTTTGAACAAAACTACATTCATAATTAAATTTGTAAATTCAGAAATACTATTTAGAATATTCTGAAAAATAGAATCCGAATAAATAACCATTAGAAAAACAAATCAATGGCAGAATATAAACAGTTCGATATTAATCGCTAAATAGAGTTAATCTAAAAGTACATTAATGAACATGGAAGTGGATAAAACAAGAAAGAAATCATTCAATGATAGAAAGCAAAAAAAAAGCCGTCAAAGACGGCTTTTTCAACAATATGGAGGTATTAATCGCCCGATACAGGATCAATAATTCTCTTATTGCTAAGTGAGTATAGACGCCATTCTAGCCTCCAACTCATTTATTTCTATTTTTTACTGTTAAGCTTAAGCTGCGCTTTCTTAAGGTTTTCTTTATGATCACGGCGGTTTTGAATCACAGCACCGACATCACTACCGATATGAGCTTCACCACGCTTGTCTGCGAGTTGCATCTGACGCTCTCGTTCTTCAAAGCGCTGACGCTGCTTATCTGAAATAGTGTCGATACAATGAGGACAACTGACTCCCTGAACAAATGCTTCACTGGCTTTTTCAGCCTCTGTTATCGGCATACGACAAGCGTTGCATTGATCGTATTGGCCTTTTTCCAAGTCATGATTAACCGCAACGCGATTATCAAACACAAAACACTCACCTTCCCACAAGCTCTCTTCTTGCTTAACCTCTTCAAGATATTTAAGCACGCCGCCTTCAAGGTGGTAAACCTCATCAAAACCTTGCTCTTTGAGGTAAGCCGTGGATTTTTCACAGCGGATCCCACCCGTACAAAACATGGCCACTTTTTTATGCTTCGCAGGATCGAGGTGTTCTTTTACATAAGCAGGGAATTCACGAAATGTGTCGGTCTTAGGATCGACAGCATTTTTAAAGGTTCCTATTTTGACTTCGTATTCATTACGGGTGTCGACCAGTAACACCTCAGGATCTGAAATAAGCGCATTCCAATCTTTAGGCTTAACATAAGTGCCAACGACTTTGAGTGGATCAATACCCTCGATCCCCATCGTCACGATCTCTTTTTTCAATTTCACCTTGGTACGATAAAAAGGCATAGTTTCATCGAACGAAAACTTATGCACTATGTTATCAAGGCCCGGCTGTCCAGCGAGCCAGATAAGTAGGTTATCTATCGCCTCTTGTGAGCCAGCGACAGTACCGTTAATCCCTTCGTTAGCCAGCAACAAAGTGCCTTTTATGCCTGATTTTTCCATCTCGGCTAATAGGGGTTTCTGGATCAATTCAAAATCAGGAAGGGAAACAAACTTATACAGGGCACAAACAACAACTTGGGACATACTAACCTCTACTGCTTGCTGGAGCTTAATCTCCAGTGCATATTGACTCAATGAAAGACTTGCTCAAAATCGTGAGCAAGTTGGCAAAAACGGCGAGAATCTTACATGAGTAACGTAAACACAAACAGGGATAAAAAGTAGGGGTATTAAGAAAGATTCTGACTTTAGTTACCCCAATTCAACTTGAAATTAAATCTTGATTGTTTTTTGATAAGAAAAGCCACAACATAATAAAGAATTCAAGCAACTTACCAGAGAAAATCATGTCTTTAGCCACTCTCTACTCATTTAGACCTGTCTCTTATACACATCTCCGAGCCCACGAGA
>OJDH01000503.1_pt1 | contig 12064 bp, 7 predicted proteins | sample 1592761 | NCBI WGS metagenome assembly OJDH01 (sample SAMN05416855, study PRJEB24817) | seawater metagenome | isolation source: Sea water | place: Canada:Atlantic | collected 2013-11
TGTGTATAAGAGACAGGCCCCGGCCCGCCCATCACCACCGGCGACAAACCCGACTTGCGGGTCTGGTGCCTCAGTGATGGCCGACCGGGGCACTTCAACCAGAGCAAAGGGTTGCTGCAGGCACTGGCCCAAGGCTATGAGGTGCAATGCGACTGGGTTGATGCCCAGCTGACGTTCAAGCCACTGCGTAAACTGCTGCGCGCAAGCCTGAACCGGCAACCCGGCCGCAGCGGCTGGATTCGGGCGTTGTATCGCGCCAGCCTGCCCACAGCACCACCGGACCTGATTATTTCCACGGGCGGCAATACCGCGTTTCTCAATGCTGCCCTGGCCCAGCAGCTGGGCTGTCAGAACTACTTCATCGGCTCCCTGCGCGGCCTCAGGCCCAGCCTGTTCAGCAAGGTCCTGACCATCGAGCCAATTGGAGCGAACAATAATATCGTGATGCCGCTGGCGCCGGTACCCAGCGACCGCGAGGCTCAGCACACGGCAGCCACGGCGCTGCGCCATGAGCAGCAGATCCCCGCTGAGCAGCCCCTGTGGACTTTGCTGATCGGCGGTGCCACCGATGAATATTCCTATCAGGCAGAGGACTGGCAGGCACTGGCTGGCGAGCTGAACCGGCTGGCCCGGCAGCACAGTATTCGCTGGCTGATCACCAGCTCTCGTCGTACCGGCATAGAGGTGGAGCAGCAGCTGGCCGCCGCGCTGGCTCCAGAACTGATCGCCGATGCCACCTGGTATGGCCAGCAGCCGCGCAAAGTGATGGCTGCCTACCTGGGTGCCGCCGACGCGGTGTTCTGCACCGAAGACAGCCTGTCGATGCTGACCGAAGCAATCGCCAGCGGTAAGCCCGTCGTTGCACTGCAGCCCGCCCGGATGCAGCCCGCCGCACGCTATGAAGCGGCGCTGGAGCGACTCAGTCAGCGCCAGTGGTTAAGCCGACAGCCCGTTACGCAACTGGCCCTGCCTCCGACAACAGACAGCAGTATTCCTGCCCCCGCCGAAGCACTGTGGCAGCAACTGCAAACCGACGGCCCGCTCAGGCCAGAGCAAGCCTGAGCGCGTTATTGTTAACCTGATAATCAACCCTGACATTTGCGAGCGACATAACAGCATGAAAATCATCAATACCGTACTGGGCGATGCCACCGGGGGTCGCTGGCAGGTGGTTATCGACTACTGTGAGATTCTGCGCGAACTGGGCCACGAGGTCATACTGGTCGCTGAAGAGCGCAAGATCAGTGCCGGTACAAAACTGCCTGACGGTATTGAGCTGGTGACCCTGCGTAACAGCGGCCATTACGATTTGCTGGCCACTCTGCATGGCTGGCGATTGCTACGCCGGTTCCCGGCCGATCTGATCATCGCCCACTGCAGCCGCTCGGTGGCGCTGTTCAAGCGTGCCAGCCGGGGCAAAGCCCCGGTGATCGCGGTCAGTCACAGTAATAATGTCAAACGTATGGCCATTGCCGACGGCTTTATTAATATCTCCAGCCATATCGGCCGCGAGATCAACCGGCTGGGTGGCGCAGGCAAGCCCGCATTCCAGATTCCCAATATGGGTAATTTCAGCGCCGATGTGCAATACCAGCCCCGCCGCTGGCAGCAGCCACCACTAATCGGTGCCATCGGTCGACTGGACCCGGTCAAAGGTTTCCATATTCTGCTGGAAGCGCTGGCGCTGCTGAAACAGCGCGGCATTCCATTTCGGGCAGTACTGGCCGGTGAGGGTGAGCAAAAGGCAGAACTGATCGCCCAGATCGATCAGCACCAGCTGGCTGAACTGATCGAGCTGCGCGGCTGGACCGACAACCCCAATGGTTTTATGCAGGAACTGGACTTGCTCTGTATCCCGGCACTGTCCGATGCCTTCGGCCTGACGCCGCTGGATGCCGCCGCGCAATCAACTCCGCAGGTGCTCTCTACTGCACCAGGGCATCTGGATATGTTTGAGGAGGGTGTCAGTGCTTTGTATGCCGATAAAGGCGACGCTGTCATGCTGGCGGATAAATTGGCCGAAGCGCTGGCCGATGAAGCACGGATGCATCAGCTGGCTGCCGCCGCGTTTACCCGAGTGACCGAACAGTACACCCGGGCACAGCTGGTCAGCCGACTGACTGCCGCACTGGATCAGCTGGTCTGATAGCACGATCAGACGCTGACCACTGCGCCTGGAGAGCCGGTTCACTGTGAACCGGCAACCGGCTCATCAGGCCAAAACAGAAACCAAACAGGCTGAAGGTCTGGGCCGAAAACAGCTTCATATCGGTCAGGCCCTTAGCGGCGGTATAACACAGCAACAGGAAACCGAGCAGAGCCAGCGGATCAGAACGCACCGCTGACCAGTCGATATACCGACCCAGCGCCCGAAACAGCAGCAACAACAACAGACACCCCACCAGCCCCGCTGAGAACAACGCTTCCAGATACAGGTGATGAGGGTAGAGGTACTCAACACCCGCGACCTGAGCCGCAGGCAGATACTTATAGGTACTGAACCCCCAGCCCAGCCACGGCGCATCCAGCCAGCTGGCCAGTAATGCAGTATAGATCTCGGTACGAGCTACCAGACTGCCTAACTCCAGCCCCGTTAACTGCTGTGCCAGCTCAGGGGTCAGATAAAACAGATGCAGCAGGACCGTAAGCCCGGCAATGCCGAGCCAGGCCAGCAATTGCAGACCCCGACCGGCAAACAGAATACAGCCTGCTGCCAGGCTGATCAGCAGCGCAATCCATGCTCCTTCAGAGCTGAGCCATAACAGCAATAGCACAACTGGCAACCCGGTCACCAGAGCCAGCATTCGGTCCCGTCGACATCGAGCAGTGATCCCCAGCACCAGAGCAGCAATCAGTACGCCCGCCATGACATTGACCAGATTATGCAGATTACCAAACCAGTCGTACGACAGCAGGAGAAGGCCTTCGTAATGATCGGTGGCCGGGGCAATCTGGATCAACAGGCCCAGTGCCCCGATCGCAACCAACACCACCAGCCCCTGTAATGTCCGATAACGTATCGGCGCAGGCACCAGCGGTGCCAGCAATAAAGCGGGCATAAACATCGACAGCCCACGCAGAATATGAAAGCCGCCGGTAAACGCTTTAGCCGGCATCACCGAAGCAGCCACATTCACCACCATCAACAAGGCCCAGCAGCCCAGTACCGCAGCATAATGCTGACGTACAAGGCTGAATGCCCCCTGTCGCAAGGCGATGATAAACGCTGTTAACGCCGATAGCGGTACCAGTGCAGTATCCCAGACCGGCAGCAATAACAGGCTGTACAGACTGGTAATACATAAGATCCAGCGCTGTCTTTGCGTCACTCGGGTGCCCTTAACCTGATAAACATAATCACCTGTAAATGCACCTGTTCCAGCTTCAGCTGCTATAACCCTGCGGGTTTTGTTGTTGCCAGCGCCAGTGATCGCTGACCATCTGTGCCAGGTCACGCTGTGCCCGCCAGCCCAGCTGCTGCTGGCTGAAGCCCGGGTCGGCGTAACACTGCGCAACATCACCTTCACGACGGGCCACCACCCGGGTCGGTAAGGGCTTTCCACAGGCCTGTTCAAAGGCTCGCACCACTTCCAGTACAGAGTAGCCCTGGCCCGTCCCCAGGTTATACGCCTGACAACCATGACCAGAGGTCAGTACCGCCATCGCTTTGAGGTGCCCCTCAACCAGATCCATCACATGAATGTAGTCACGTACACCGGTGCCGTCCGGTGTTGGGTAATCATCGCCCAGCACCTTAACTTCCGGTAATCGGCCTACGGCAACCTGAGCGACAAACGGCAGCAGGTTATTCGGCACACCGCCAGGGTCTTCACCGATCAGGCCACTGTCGTGGGCGCCAACCGGATTAAAATACCGCAGCAACGCGATCTGCCATTCATCATCGGCTGCCGCGGTGTCTCGCAACATCTGCTCGACCATCAATTTGCTCTGGCCATAAGGGTTCACCGCCCCCAGCGGCGAGTTTTCCGTCAGCGGCATCTGTTTTGCCGCCCCATAAACGGTGGCCGAAGAGCTAAACACCAGCCGTTTACACTGGTGATATGCCATCGCCTGGATCAACTGCAGCGAACCACCGGCGTTATTGTCGTAATAGCTCAGCGGCTGCTGTACCGACTCCCCCGCCGCTTTCAGGCCAGCAAAGTGCACTACCAGTTCAAATGGATAGCTGTCGAACAGCCGATTCAGACAGCCGGCATCACGAATATCACCTTCGACCACGGTCACCGGCTCACCGGTAATTCGCTCAATGCGGCTGAACACCTCTGGCTGGCAGTTACTGAAATTATCCAGCACCACCGGGTGCCAGCCCGCCTGCTGTAACATCGCCACCATATGGCTGCCAAGATAACCACCACCACCCGTTACAAGAACGGCGGGTAACTGTTGCTGATTACTCATGTCGGTGCCTCTGCTGATCATTGTGAATAGCCCTTAACATTCCCTGTTAAATACACCGTGGCGCTAGCAGCCTGTCGGACTTAATACTGATCTACGTTTATCGATACGTTAACGGTACAGGTGGTTTTTGCCCTTGGGGTGGGTCTTAAAACGTCGATGGACCCACATATACTGGGTCGGGTGCTTACGGATCAGCCGCTCCAGCTCGGTATTAATCCGGGACGCATCTTCAAGATCATCACCAGCGGGGAAGTCGTCCAGTGCTGGCCGAAATTCTACTTCGTACTGGCCGTCCGCCAGCCGGTGGAAGCCCAGCGGCACCACCGCCGCACCGGTCATCTTCGCCAATCGGGCGGTCGACGTAACCGTCGCGGCAGGAACGCCGAAAAACGGCGCATAGATCGAGTGGGTCGGACCCTGATCCTGATCCGGTGCAAACCAGACCACGGTGCCCTTACGCAAGCGGCGGACGATGTTGCGCATATCATCATGGGGCAACATGTCATCAGCAAAGCGCAACCGGCCCCGGTTTGCCCAGTAATCAAACAGGGCATTGTTCTGCGGCCGATAGAAGCACTCAAAACTGGCATGGGGGCTAACCAGCGCGCCGCCCATATCCAGCGCGCTGTAATGGCCACCGAGCAAAATCACCCCGCGTCCAGCCGCTTGCGCCTGTTGCAGGTGCTCCAGCCCGATCACCGTACAGCAGCTTTTGAAACTGTCCGCCGGTGCCCACCAGGTCATCGCCGTTTCCAGCAGCCCGGTGCCATTATGACGAAACACATCTTTAACCTGCGCTTTACGCGTCGTTGCATCCAGTTCAGGAAAACAGAGCTTCAGGTTCACATCGGCGATATGACGTCGGCCTGGCAACAGGTAATACAGGGCCAGGCCCAGCCCACGGCCCAGCCGGTACTGCCAGCGTTGCGGCAACAGCATCACCAGCCGAAGCAAACCAATCAACAGCCAGGTCGGCCAATAACGGGGATATAAAAATTCAGACTTGAACGGGTTACTCATTCATCTACTTACTATGCCAGCGTTTGCCGCCATTCTATCCCGTCAAACCAGGCAGCAGCCAGCAAAAAACCCGACGAATTCTGTATACTCGAGGCCATTGCACGGTCCGAGAACAATTCATGTCTGACGCACAACCCAACTCTCAGCAATCCGGCTGGGATATCTACAAACGCCTGCTCAAGTATGTCGTCCCTTACTGGTACGCGTTTGTAGTCAGTTTTATCGGCTTTGGTATCTACGCCGCCACCCAGATGGGCTTTGCCAAATGGATGGAATATATCGTCGATACTCTGGAGAAGGGCCAGCTCGATCAGCGCCATATGGTCGCTGGTACCGTACTGGTGATTTTCGCCTTTCGGGGGGTGGGTACGTTTCTGGGCCAGTACGGCATCGCCTATGCTGGTCGTCACCTGGTCCATAACCTGCGCACGGATCTGTTTGAACAGCTACTGCAGCTGCCCTGTAACTATTTCCAGCAAAACGCCTCCGGCCAGATGCTGTCACGGCTGACGTTCAACGTCGAACAGGTGACCGGCGCAGCAACAGATGCGCTACGTGTAACCATCCGTGAAGGCCTGACCGTGATCGGCCTGTTTGGCTACCTGCTGTATCTGAACTGGAAACTGACCCTGGTGGTGATCGCCATCGGCCCGGTGATCGTACTCACCGTCAGCATCGCCTCAAAACGTTTTCGCAAGCTCAGCAAGCGGATTCAGGAATCCGTCGGCGATGTCACCCATACCGCCTCCGAAGCGATCAAAGGCTACGAAGTCGTCCGTATCTTCGGTGGCAAAGAGCACGAGCGGGCTCGATTCGAAGCGGTCAGCGAACATAACCGCAGACAGTTTATGAAGATGATCGTCACCCAGGCGATCAACACCCCGGTGGTACAGATGCTGGTATCGCTGGCCATGGGCCTGCTGGTTTACCTGGCCATGAGCCCCGACCTGCTGGCCGATATGAGCACCGGTGAGTTTATCGCCTTTATTACCGCCGCCGGGATGATCGCCAAACCACTGCGCCAGATGACCGAGGTCAACAGCATCATTCAGCGTGGCCTGGCCGCCGCCCAGAGCGTGTTCGAAGTAATGGATCAGCCGCGCGAAGTGGATCAGGGCCAGCGTACCCTGACACGGGCTGAAGGCCAGTTGAGTTTCCGCCAGGTCGACTTTCGCTATGACCGCAGCGATCGGGATATCCTCAGCCAGATCAACCTGGAGATAAAACCCGGCCAGACCATCGCCCTGGTGGGCCGTTCCGGCTCCGGTAAAAGCACCCTGGCCAACCTGCTGCCCCGTTTTTATGATCAGACCGCCGGAACCATCTGCCTGGATGGCATTCCGCTGCACGATTTCAAGCTGGATAACCTGCGCAGCCAGATCGCGCTGGTCAATCAGCAGGTGGTGCTGTTCGAGGGCACCGTCGCTCAGAACATCGCTTATGGTGCACTGGCCAATGCCAGCCGTGAACAGATTGAAGCCGCTGCTCGGGCCGCCCATGTCAGCGAATTTGCCGAGCGCATGCCCGAAGGCATGGACACCCTGGTGGGTGAAAACGGTGTGATGCTATCTGGCGGCCAGCGCCAGCGTATCGCCATCGCCCGGGCCATCCTCAAAGACGCCCCGGTGCTGATTCTGGATGAAGCCACTTCGGCGCTGGACACTGAGTCTGAACGGCATATCCAGGCCGCACTGGAACAGCTGATGAAGCACCGTACCACACTGGTCATCGCCCATCGGCTATCCACCATTGAGCATGCCGATATGATCGTGGTGCTGGATCAGGGCCAGATCCTGGAACAGGGCAGTCACCGCGAGCTGCTGGCACGTCAGGGCGCTTATGCCCATCTGCACCAGTTACAGTTTAATGACGGCGCTAATCACGCTGACACACCTGACAACCCATGAGCCCCGCACGATGAGCACTGCCCGTTTGAAAGCAACACTGAGCCGCTGCCTGTACAGCGGCCTGTTTTATCTGGGCCTGCCGCTGGTGCTGTGGCGGCTGAAAAAGCGCGCCCGCCAGGCACCGGCCTATGGCGAGCGCATTGCTGAGCGTTTTGGCCATATTGCCTCACGACAGGACCGACCTCTGTGGATCCATGCCGTATCCGTGGGTGAAACCGCTGCCGTCGCTCCGTTAGTGGAGCAGCTGCTGGCCGAACAGCCCGAGCTGCCCCTGCTGATCACCAGCACCACCCCGACCGGTTCGGCGCGGGTCAAAACGCTGTTTGGTGAGCGGGTCAGCCACTGTTACGCGCCCTATGATCTGCCTCACCTGCTACACCGCTTTCTGAGTCGGGTGCAGCCCCGTGGCCTGCTGATCGTCGAAACCGAACTCTGGCCCAACACCATCGCCGCCTGCCATGGCCGTAATATCCCGGTATTGCTGGCCAACGCCCGGCTATCTGAACGCTCTGCCCGTGGCTATCAGAAGGTACGGGCACTGAGTCAGCCAATGATGCAACAGCTCAGTTGTGTCGCCGCTCAGGATGCCGACAGTGGTCAGCGTTTTGTCGAGCTGGGGCTGCCTGCCGAACGCTTAACGATCACCGGCAGTATCAAGTTTGATCAGACAGCACCCATTAATGCTGCCAGCCAGGGCCAGCAGCTGCGCCAGCAATGGGGTACAACACGACCGGTACTGGTGGCCGGTAGTACTCGCGAACTTGAAGGAAAAACGGAAGAAGCCAGTCTGCTGGACGTTTACGCGGCACTGAAAGTGCAGCACCCCACGCTGATACTGGTACTGGTGCCGCGCCATCCCGAGCGCTTTGAGTCAGTCTATCAACAGGCCGTGGCGGCTGGCTGGCAGGTAGCGAAGCGCAGCGACAACAGTTGCAACACTGATACCGAGGTGGTGATTGGCGACAGTATGGGTGAACTGGCCAGCTTCTATGCTGCCGCCGATATCTGTTTTGTCGGCGGCAGCCTGGTAGCAACCGGTGGCCACAATCCGCTGGAACCGGCCCTGCTCGGTAAGCCAGTGCTAATGGGGCCGCACCTGTTCAATTTCAAAGCCATCAGCCAGCAACTGCAGGCATGTGGTGGGCTAAGCATTGTGGATAACTCTGAACAGCTGAGCACCGCCATCAATACGCTACTCACCCAGCCAGATCAGGCCCGACAGCAGGGCCTTGCCGCACAGCAGTTTATTCAGCAGAACCAGGGCGCACTGGCTCGGCTTTACCGGCAGGTATGTGACACTTTCAGGCTGAAACAGAAGCAATGATAATATGAACAAAGCAGTACTACCGGTTCATGGGTCAGGATAAGCCGAGCTTCCTGTTTTATGTTTACCAGTTCAGCTACAGCACAGACTGTACGAACAATAAAGTTGGCAGCCCCAAGAACAACCACAGCAACGCCAATCTGATCACCCAACCTGATTGGTTTAGATCTTTCTCACCATACTACCTGTTCTGGTAGTTCTTGTTGGTGTTGGCACTACCAGATTCAGTAAGCATTGACAGATCAGATCACTATTTGTGATTATCTTCGACGCTTTTTAAGCACGCTCTCTAAGAAGGTTTTCTTTATCGAGGGTGGGCGCAGCCAGATGACCAGAGTTCAAATCTGATTACAGGTACTGTACCTGGAATTAGCACGTAGAAATGGCTGGTTGCAGTTTCAGGCCACGGACAGGCTTTTCCTTCCCCTCCTTTCCGTTGATGCACCGTCAGTCAGGGTAAAGCCTGGCTGTGCTTGCACTGAATACTGCCGCTAGATTTTCAAGACAATTAGCCAGGATGCAAAAATGTCTACCTCAGTATTTATTGATCAGCTGTACAGCAAATTTCTTTACCGTGATGCCGATGCTGCCGGAAAAGCCTGGTGGGTAAACGAAGTGGATAGTGGTAATGCAACGGGCGCGGAAGTAACCGCTGCCTTTGCCCAGAGTGAGGAATTTCAGAGCTCGGTTGCCGCAGTTTCCAAACTGTACTTTCTGGTGTTTGGCCGTACGCCTGATGCCGATGGCATGAATTTCTGGGTAGATGCACTGCGTGCCGGTGACACTTTTGAGGGAGTTTCATCTGCCTTTGTCGCGTCCGACGAATTCATCGCCGCGTATGGCGCCAGTCCGAGCAGTGAATCCTTCCTGACAACCCTGTATCAGAAAGCCTTTGCCCGCACACCGGATGATACCGGCAAGGCATTCTGGCTGGCAGAAATGGACGGCGGTAGCGATATGGCTGCTGTGGTGGCGGCATTTGCGGCCTCGGATGAGTTCAGTACTCATGCAGGCAACAATGTGCAAATTTCAGCGCTGTACTACGGCATTCTGGATCGTGCGCCGACCACCGATGAGCTGACGGCCGCTGCCAGCACAGATGCCCCTGTACTGATCAGCCAGTTATACGCCGATGCCAGCTACAGTGGCGAAACGGTGCCCGGTGTGGCAGCTACCCTGACGGGTAAAGTAATCGACGGCTACGTATCCAACTCCACCGTCTTTATGGACCAGAACAACAACGGCACCCTGGATAGTGGTGAAATCTCCACCACCACCGATGCCAACGGTGACTACAGCATCCTGAATAACGGTGGCACGCTGACCGCTTTCGGCGGCACAGACATCTCCACCGGTAAAGCCTTCCAGGGCGTGATGAGCGCACCAGACGGCTCTACCGTGATCACCCCGGTTACTACGGTAATGAACCAGCTGGTTAACCGCGGCCAGAGCATCGACCAGGCACAGAGCCTGGTTGCTGAGCGTATGGGGCTGGACAACAGCATTGATCTGCAAACCTTCGACCCGCTGGCCGCTGCCACGACAACCGGTGCTGATGATGCGGCCGTTCATGCGGCGATGCAGGTGCAGAGCGCCAACCTGCAGCTGATCACTTCCATGACCCAGACCTCCGGTGTACTGCAAGGCGCGGCGGGTAACGGTTTGACTCTGGATCAGGCCTTTGGTGCTGCAACGGATGCACTGGCCGAGACCCTGCTGGGCCTGCCGGCACAGGACCACGATGACACAACGGTATTACTGGACCTGACCAGTGCCAGTACTCTTGAAAGCCTGGTAAATGGCGCAGCCACCACGCTGGTCGGTCAGGCTGATCTTGGTGTGACACTGCCGGATAATCTGGTTGATACCATCGCCGGTATGGCTGATGAAACCGCTGCCATAATAGCCGAAGCCAACAGCGATATTAATACTGCCCTCGATGGTGCTACCGCAGGCACCCTGCTGGATGCGCTGCGTGATGCCACCCAGACCCAGTCTGTCGCCCTGGGTGGTGCGCTGGATGCCCTGATTGATGGAGCCGGTAATGGCGACCTGACCACGATTATCGATGACTTCACCGGTGATGCGCTGGACCAGCTGGCAGACCAGATCACCCTGGACGACGACGGCCTGACCGGCGGTGGCGACTTTGACCTGCCGGGTGATCTGATTGATCCAACAGATCCGATTGATCCAACAGATCCCGGCCCGGTTGATCCGGGTACGGGTGGCGGTGGCGGTGGTAGTACGGGTGGTGGTAGTACACCAACCCCGACACCTGCGACGTTTACGGTTAATGACTCCGCCTCAACCGGAGCCTTCGTGATTTCCACCGATAATGGCGACGTGACGGTGACTACCACCGTAACAGACTATGTATTCACCCCGACGACGGGCGATTTTGTGACTGTTGTTAAAAGCGCTGTTGATTCCTTGGTCGTCGAGAGCATTACGCTGACGGGAACAGCGGCTGTGCTGGCGGGTGAAACGATCACTGGTACTAGCGGTACTGTGGCAATTACCGCGCTGGATGCAACACTGAATGCAGATTTAAGCTCGATCAGTGCAAACCTGGTAACAGCGGCAGTGGACAGTGATGCAATCTTTATTGGCAACCTTGGTAGCGCCCATGTGACAGTGGCATCGGGGGCAACCCTGACAGCAGCGGCTTCAGTGGTGGACGGTAAAGCTATTGGGGGAGCGGGCGCACTGAGTGTAACAAGTGTTTCAGGGAGCGGTCTGGATCTGTCAGGCGTAGCCGTTACCGGCGATGTGACACTGGCAGACACAGGTGCTGTAGCCAGCATTGCAGGACAGACCTTTACCGTTGCAGCTAATGGCGTGGCAGTTACCGGGGCGGGTAATACAATCGTCACCGGTGCGACCGGTGACCAGACATTTACCGTAGCAGGAACAGGCACCAACACCATTGCGGGTGGTTTGGGGGCTGATGTTATTACGCTGGGTAGTGGTACTGGGGTTGACACGGTTGTTGTTGGGGGAGGGGTTGCCACTCCAGTTGCCGAGGTCGATACAGTAACCCTGGCAGGCACCATTGAAGCCGGTGATACCTATACACTGACTGCAGGCTCTGATGTATTCACCTATACAGCAACAGGCTCTGAAGCCGATGCTTCAGCCCTGGCAACCGCGATTGTCGGTGCGCTGGATACCGCTGCTGGAGATAATACTGATGGGCAGTATACCGCTGCCACAGCAGTCAAAGCGGCGGCAACAGTAGTTGCAAGCTCAGGTACTCTGGTACTGACAGGCGCAGCAGATGGTACACCGCTGGCGGTAACGGCTGCGGCAGTCAATAAAGCAGCCGTTGCTGAGGTTGATACAGTAACCCTGGCAGGCACCATTGAAGCCGGTGATACCTATACACTGACTG
>OJDH01000504.1_pt1 | contig 12016 bp, 14 predicted proteins | sample 1592761 | NCBI WGS metagenome assembly OJDH01 (sample SAMN05416855, study PRJEB24817) | seawater metagenome | isolation source: Sea water | place: Canada:Atlantic | collected 2013-11
GATATTTTTGATCTTTCAAGTAAATATTTAGGTGAAATAAACGCTATTTATGATCGTGCTGCTTTAGTTGCCTTACCCACTAAAATGCGTCAGCAATATACCTCACATTTGATGAAAATAACCCAATATGCTCCGCAATTATTAATTACCTATGAATATGATTCATCAAATGAAGAAGGCCCACCATTTTCAATAAAGGAAGATGAATTGAAGGCTCATTATGATGCTCAATACCACTTAACTTCTATTGCAAGTGAAGAAGTAGTCGGAGGTTTGAAAGGAAAAATTGAATCAACAAGCCGCGCATGGTTGATAGCCTAACTTTAAACAGAATCATTATTAAAAAGAGAAAAATATGAATTTACTTACAAAACATGAAGATAACATTTACGCACTTTTAAGAATTATCTCAGGGGCTTTATTTACCTTTCATGGTATTCAAAAAATATTTGGTTGGCACTCAACTCATGACATTATATTTGGCTCACAAATGTGGTTTGGTGGTGTTATTGAGCTAGTTGGCGGGCTTTTTATTATTTTAGGATTCCAAACACGTATTGCCGCATTCATATCCAGTGGCACGATGGCTGTTGCCTATGTGCAATTTCATTGGAAGTTTCAATTCAATGAATACTTTTTTCCTGCGATTAACCATGGAGATGCCGCTTTACTTTATTGCTTTGTCTTCTTATTTATAGCAAGTAAAGGTGTTGGAAAGTGGGGAATAGATAAAAAATAAGTGTTATTTAGCCTGTTACTTAATATTTTATTAACAAGCAAATAAACAACTAAGCCACTTAATTAACTACCTCCTCCTAAAACGACTTAAGTATGGAGGTGATTTATTCACAATAGAGAGAATTATCATGAAAAAAATTCTTGCATTCACTGGCAGCAATAAAAGCGATTCGATTAATCAAAAATTGCTCGATTTTGCTACTAGAAACATTACATTGCATGACGTTACCGTACTAGATTTGAACGACTATCCATTACCTTTATATAGTTTAGATATTGAGAAAGAAGGTATCCCGGAACAAGTTGTAGCACTCAAGAAAGTGATCTCTGAATGTGATGCATTAATCATAGCAAGCCCTGAACATAATGGGTCAATGCCTGCCTTTTTAAAAAATGTGATTGATTGGTTATCACGTTTAGCAAAACCAAAAGAATCCCTTTTTGGCGTCAAAGGAATGCCAGTGTTGCTATTAAGCACATCACCCGGTGTTAACGGTGGTGCAACAAACATCAAAACGATGATGGAGTTAATACCTTGGTGGGGAGGGGAAGTTAAAGGAACATTTTGTCTAGGCAGTTTTTATGAAGTATTTACTGATGGAAAATTCAGTACAGAAACTGAAAACATGATCAAAGAAGTGATTATCGCTTTTGAAGATAAGTTATAAGGAGATAAGACATGGCTTTTCTGCATAATGGCAAACTGGTTCAAGATGACGCTTTATACCAAGCGAACAAAAATGAAATCCCTAATGAAATAGCAAATTTAGAAAAAAATAGGTATCACCTGTATGTATCTAATACTTGCCCTTTTTCTCAAAGAGCTATCGCTATTACTAAGTTACTAGAACTTCATGAATACATTTCCATCTCCGAGGTATCACCCAATAAAGATAAACATAGTTGGGAATTTGACGAAAATTATATTGATCCAATAAATAACAATCAATATTTATATCAAGTGTACCAAAGTGCAAAAGTAGATTATTCAGGAAGAATAACTGTCCCCGTCTTATGGGATAAAAAACTCAATACGATTGCGAGTACAGACTCTTTAGCAATTGCAACCTGGTTATCTGAGCAAGGTAAAACTATTGGCAAGCTAGATTTAATCCCAGAGAATATAATATCAAGCATAAAAAAACAGTGCGACTGGATCCACAAGAACATAAATGTGTCTTTTGTACAAAATTTTAGGTCCAACTTTGTTGGCAGCCCGCAGCATCAATTTTTTAATAATTTAGAGCTTCTAGATATAAACTTTAAGAATGAGAATTCTTATTACAATGATGACAACATTACACTGACGGATATTATATTGCTCCCCACACTTATCCAGTTAGAAAGCGCTTATTCCACTAAATATAAGCATAAACTAATTAAGTATAGAGATTTTGATTACCTCAATAAATATTATCTAAAGTTAACGTCTCAAAAAGAAATCAAAGAAGCGTTTAATTTAAATTAGAAGTCTTTCTATATTTTCGTGTTTTGTTGAAATAAGTCAATCTACTATGTGAGTGAGTTATGAATTTTATTATACCTTGGCAAGAAATTATTGGTGGACTGATATTAGGTTTAGCCGCTATTTTGTTATTGATTGCTAATGGCAAAGTCTTAGGTGTTAGTGGTGTTTTAGCCAAGATACTGACACCTATTAAAAATGATTTTTTGTGGAGAATTGTTTTTATTTTTGGCTTAGTTATTGGTGGTCTAATGGGGGCTGAAGTTTTCGATAGTTTCTTCCCCCAGAAACTTGATGCCCCACTTGTTTTAATTATCACATCTGGCTTACTTGTTGGGATGGGTACTCATCTAGGTAGCGGTTGCACAAGTGGACATGGTATTTGTGGTATAGGTAGATTATCTAGGCGCTCTATAATTGCCACCTGTGTTTTTATGATTTTTGCTGCAATAACCGTATTTACACGCTTACACTTACTTTAAGATAGTGAATTTTATGTTTTATTTTGTCGCGTTAATTAGCGGGATCCTTTTCGCTCTAGGTCTATCGATATCCGGTATGGTAAATCCAGAAAAAATCATCGGATTTTTAGATATTTCAGGTAACTGGGATCCTAGTCTTATCTTTGTTAAGGGAGCGGCTTTATTCGTATTTATACCTAGCTATTTATTCTTAGTCAAGCCAATGCAGAAGCCCTTATGTGCTCCTTCTTTCGATTTACCAACTAAAGAAGCTATTGATAACAACCTTTTAATCGGTGCTGTATTGTTTGGGATCGGGTGGGGATTATTAGGCATCTGTCCAGGGCCTGCTATAACTTCAATTGCAGTGGGTAACTTGGATATGTATTGGTTTATTACAGCTATGTTTTTGGGAGTGAAATTTAGCTCGGTAATAAAGGGATCTTAAACTAAAAAGTTGATCGTACCCATGGAGGTGATGATAAATTTAATTCATTAAAAATAGGTGGGGAAAATGGTTATAGAAAATAACAAGTCACTACCCTTACAACATGCAGATGCACTAAAAAACACCTTAAATAGTGATGAATTAGACTCAATAATAATAGAAGAAAGAAACTATCAATTTATCAAAAGACATAAAATATCTACTCTATTTGGAGTGATTGCATCACTTAATTTAGCCTATTTTCAGTTTGGTAGTGTTAATTTATATACACTGACAGTATGGTGCTTGCTTGTTTTAATGGTGAATGTTTTTATTTTTTTTTGGTGTTCTTCAAATTTAATTAAAGTTGAAAACAATGAAAAATCTGCTGGTATATGGCAGTTAATTGCTCTACAACCTATTTCAGGTTTAGCTTACAGTAGCTCCATTTTTTTGATAACTGATTGGAACAATCCGATTTCAGAGTTTTTAACGCTTCTAATGTTGAACGGCATTGCTTCAACCGCTTCTATTCTTAACATTCCTGTACGCAACTCTTGTAATTACTTTAATATTTCAATTGCATTTCTGCCCGTCTGTTATCTAATTTACAAACATGATATTACTTACTTAAACCTGCTAATAGCGATTATTCTATTATTAGTGACTCTTCATATATTAATTGGTTTATCCACAACACAGTACATGTTTGGGCTAGAACAAAGAGTATTATCTTTGACTCTATCCAATGAACTTAAAAAATCCTGTGAAAAAATAAAAAGGGAGGCAAACATTGACCACCTAACTAGTGCTTACAATAGACGTCATGGCTTTGAACGAATAAAAAAGAAACTAGATGAGTCTGATATTGCCCACAAATTGATTTCGATGATAATGATTGATATTGATAATTTTAAGCAAATTAATGACACCTATGGTCATCCTGCTGGAGACCAAGTTTTGAAATCCTTTTCAAAAAATATTTTAAAATTAGTGAGAGATGGCGATATTTTTATGCGGTTTGGCGGAGAAGAGTTTCTACTGGTTTTACCGGAAACTGAGCCAGAGGGTGCCATCATTTTTAGCGAACGGTTGCGTATGGTAATAGAGAACATGGCAGTTAACATAGATACGCTAAATGAGCCTACTACGATTAAAATAACATGTTGTTTTGGGGTGACCCAAATATCATCTACACAATCTTTCCAAGAGGCTTTATTGAAAGCAGATAAGGCATTATATAATGCTAAGAATAATGGAAAGAATTGTGTTGAAGTGTTTTTATAGTTTTCTGAAGGTGAATTCTGCCGTTTTTGAGCTATATGAACAATAAATCTAATGTTCACTTTTCTTAAGTTAGTGAACAAAAATATAAATTGTCTCTAACAACTAGACTCTCAATAGTTAGAATACTAATTTAAAACCTATACCGCTTGAGTTATCACTTCGGTTTAAAATTTCTATGACCGTTTTGGTGACTTAGCTGCCAGGAACACGGTAGATTGATCACTGTAAACAGCTTAAACACCTATTTATGTTAAAGTCCGGTTTCGTATCTTAGCTGACTTAAATTTAGGTGAGTATTTGTCACCATTGTTGACCGCTTCAGGCTCATTACTGACCTAATCAACTGTATGATTAGGTCAAATCCGAAATTGAAAAGTGTTAAACTAAGTTTGGACTACAGTAGCTTATATTATTACTAACCCCAATCAAGTAGCCTGTTTTGTCCTTCAATTTTTAAAATGTCTGTGATGTCTTGTGACATTTCAATCACGCCTTTGTAGTTATTGTCTTTATCTCGAATGGCAAAGTAACGAATATGAATTTTACGGTCTTTAAAGTTGATCCAAAACTCCGCTTTGTCTTGGGTTCCTTTTCTAAATTCTTCTAAAATTTGTAGCACAGTGCCAACTGATTTAGGTGGATGACAAAATTTCACTTCACGACCTATAACACCAGCCGAGCGCGGGAAAACTCTATTCTCGCCACGGTTATAAAAAATAACCGTGTCATTTTCATCAACATAAGTGAGATCAACAGGCATAAATTGCAACATCAAATTAAGCTGCTCACCGGTCATAAAACCTTCGTCTAAGTGAATTCTATCTTCGGTAGAAAAGGGCAGTCGTTTCTTTCTTCTGTCTTCTCCTGGGTGAATGTATTCAACTGCAGGGTAAGGTACTGGCTCTTCACTTAGCATCCAACCAATTTCTAAGTCGCCCTCGCGCATTTCCTTCCAGTCATCTTCGGAAAGTAAATCTAAAGCATTAGGAAATAAACGCACTTCTTCGATATGCATTAAGCCCTGTAAGTCATCAGTAATGCTATAAAGCAGTGCGTCAACTGTGGTGAACTCTTTGCTTTCTAAGCATTTTCTTAATGCTCGAAAATTGTCTCTAATTTTGTCATGAAAAGCCCACATGCCTTGACTAGGGCTTGTCCAGCCATGCTTTTCTAAATAGGGAAATAATTGATTTTCTTTGCGAGTAAAGCGCTTTTCTATCGCTGATAATTGATTGAAAATATTAAAAAACGTTTCAAAGTCCTGATGATGTCTATATTGGCTAATTGCTGCAGTAATGAATAGGTGAGAACATTTTCTTCAAAATAGACTTTTACTGGGTGACCGTCACTAAGCTTGTCGGCAAACTGGGGAATTGCATTCATTGGAGTCAAATAACATTATATAGGCTGTGGTGTTATTATCTCGAAAAAGCATTTTAGCCGTATTGCGTAAGATCATTAATAGCGCAAACACAGTGCATTGGTTTTACGCTATTTAAATGAAAAATGGCAGTCAGTGCATTTATGTAAATGTAACTGTAAAATTTTTGAGTATTAGCTTCTTAACGTTAATGTGATTAAGACAATACCATGGTCGGTACTTTCGCCGTCACGGTCAAAAATAGGATTTATCAAATGTCGATCGTAAGTGTCATAGCCACTTACTTGATAAAGACTGTCGTGATAACTGGCATCAAATTCACATGACAAAAGCACATAATCAAGCACTGAACTACTGGTGCCAAAATAATGCGTTGGTGCTCGTGGCGCGATTACTTTCCGACTAGTTTCGTTCTCTTCATTGCCTTCATTGCCTTCATTGCCTTCATTGGTTAGGGCAACTTCAAATAAATTCCAGGCATCATTTAAACAGTATTTAGCAAGGTAAGCGTCACGGTCAATGGTAGAAACAAAGCGTAGAGTATTGGTGAGCAAATGATTCAACACCCCGTCGGTTAAGGTGCTATTAAAGTCGCCCATTAATACCATTGGGTTATTCGTCACTTCGCGTCGTTCTATCATTTCAATCATCAACAGTGCGGCTTCACTACCGCGTTGTATGGTTGAGCCCCAACCACCAGCCACGCTTGCTTTTAGGCTTTCAATAATGGTTTTCTCTGGTGACCAATCATGGCGGCTTTCATCGACATCAATCATCGAACGTTTAGATTTAAAGTGCACTACATAACAGTCACAATTACCAATATGTGGTGCGTCAATTGTTGCTCTTACGACTTTTCGACTAAAAGAGAAGTCATCGGCTAAGCCTAAGGTTTGTGCAAGCTTTGTATTAGCTTTTACTGCAGCAACATCAACAATTGGGTAACGTGAGGCTATGGCAACAACAGGGCTACGATAAATGAAATCATCAATAACTTCAGGTTGATCGACAAAAGCAAAGTAATGATAACCTTGCGTAGCGACTAATTCTTTTAACGACTCAGGGCTAAAAACTTCTTGAAAGCCAATAATGTCAGGTTGATATTCACGTAAATATTCAGTGATCCACTTTTGCTTTTTTGCCCATTGCTCAGCACTATAAATGCGCTCAAAATCGTAATAGGCATTAGGTGGCTCAAGATAATTAAATAAATTAAAGGTAGCAATTTTAAGTTGGGTGTTTGCAACCGATACCACAGGGTCTTCAGAAGCGGGGAGTGGCTCTATTACTTTTTTATCGTGGTGACTGATGATATTAACTCGAATAAATGATGTGAAATAATTATACCCTATCGTTTATAATAACAAGCAATTAAAAGCCAGTAACATAAATTAAAGCCCCGCTAGCAGCAAACCAAGTTATTAATGGTTCAACATAGCGACGATATGGCTTTAACAAGAGTAAATATAATGCAGTTAGAAAGACAACTTAGTAAAGAAGATATTAGAAAAACCAAACCAACAAGAGATGAGTACCTAAAGCAGCCAAAGCTGCCACTAGTGTTGGTATTAGACAATGTTACTAACAGCTACAACGTAGGCTCGTTTATCCGTCTAGCGGATGCTTTTGCGATTGAAAAAATTATTGTTTGTGGCGAGTTAACTATTTCAGATAAAAAGCTTAGAAAAGCGTCGAGAAATGAAGCTAAATGGGTTTGTGTTGAGTATAGCGATAGCACAACGCAAAGTTTACAAACATTAAAAGACAACGACTACGCGATTTTTGGCGTAGAGCTATGTCATGAGTCTGTTGATTATAAGGACATTAACTATCCGTCACGCTGTGCCTTAGTTTTAGGTAATGAGCGTAAAGGTGTTAGTGAAGCTGCATTAAAATTAAGTGACCAACATATACATATTTCGATGTTCGGCATGGGTAATTCACTAAATGTTTCTACCGCGGGCGCCATTGTATTAGCGGAATGTGCCAGTCAAATTCGAAAAGCTGTTACGGTTTAAATAAGTAAGCTTGTCACTGTGATATTTCGCTTCGTCTCCCAAGTTGTAACTAGGCCATTAAAAATGGAGCGAAAAATAAAGTGAGATAGGAGTATCTAAGATAGATACTCCTAAAGTGTATTTACTCAAAGCTGAATTGGCACCTTGGTTAAATAAAGTTTTATTTTCGAAGTCATTTTTGACTTAAAACTATTTAGCGTACATTTACGTAACGTTATATTTACCGCTTAAAAGTAGTCTACAGATATTAGTCCAATAAAATTTCAGATTCATTCTACAAAAAAAGATTTAATTCATATAAAACACTCCTTTCAATGCCTATTAAGCTGGTGATAATATCTATAAATACTTAGCCGTAATTGTGAAAAAAGGAGCGCTAAAAATTACTCAAATGCAATACTTATCTAGCCTAGCTGGAAAACTTAGCTTAAGTGTTTCTTTATTGTTTGTTGTTTTGTTTTCTTTAACAGGGGAATCCGCTGAAGTCCGTTGTGATAAAACGTTAACGGTTCACTTAGACTTACATGCTCCTTCAGCCTACCTAGATAACAACGGACAAGTTGCAGGTATGGATGCAATGTTAGCGCAAAGGATATTAACCAAAGCTGGTTGCAAGCTTGAGTGGCACCTTCTACCCATGACAGGTGAAAGGATTTTAATGAGCCTGCAGCAGGGTAAATTTGACGTTATGATTCGTGCGTCTAAAACAATTCAAAGGCAAGAATATGCATATTTTAGTGAACCTTATCGGGATGAAATAGTCGGCTTATTCAGCCGTAAGCAACTTGAATTACCACCTACAATTAGTATGGTTGATGCTTTAGAGCAGCAAATACGCTTAATTGGACCTGTAAGTGGTTGGTATGGCGATAAATTTGAGGTGTTGCGTAACAAGCTGAAGAAAAAGGGAGATTATACTGCTTATCCAGATGCCAAGCGTGCTACAGAATTACTGTTTATTGAACCGAGCAGAGGCAACTTATTGCTAGTCGATGCTGATATATTTTATCTTCATCTTGGAAAAGAACGGCATGAACAAGTGAAGTTAGTTGGTAATAACCTCCATATTAGCCCTGCGTCGTTGATGTTTAGTAAAAGCTCTCTTGAAAAAAGTGATTTAATTGCTATTAACCAAGCTATTTTGCTGTTGCAACAAACTGGTGAACTAAAAGCTATTGAAAATAGCTATCGCCCTCAATCATTACAAAAATTATTAAAAGCTAATACTCCACTTCTTTAGCACCATGTCTAGTGAAAAACCAATGTAAACAATGCTTAAATTTTTACATTTCTATTTTCTATATAGCTATGCTTATAAGTGATGAGTATAGATGAAGTAGGCAAAAAAGAGATAAAGCATTATTGGTTGTTCTCGGCTAATTATTTTGCTTTGACTTAAATATCTGCGGCGGCAGCCGTATTTAATTAAGCTCTGATTTTTAAAAGCATCAGAGCAAATTTGAATGACTACAACTTAAAACCCTATTTACATGCTCAGCATACGCTTTTTTAATCTTGCAAGCTCAATTGCGTTTGAGCGTACGGTAAGTTTAATGTGACTATACTCATAGTCTTCTTTAGTTACGCTCATGCTAGAGCGAATTTCGCCTATGATACCTTTGGCGGTATAAGGAATAATAACTTCCTCTTCAATCATCTCATTCTGCGCAACACTAACGATATACTGATGTAATTTACTGACATCAGCAGGATTACGCGTTGAGGTCATCATGGCGTCTGGAAATTCTGCCAGCAATGCTTGTTGCTGTTCAGGCGCAAGTTGATCTGACTTATTCAGTACCAGTAATTTTTTACTATCCTCAACACCAACCTCTGCCAATACTTCGTGTACAACAGCTAATTGCGAACGAAATGAAGGATCGGAAGCATCAACAACATATAGCAATAATGAAGCGTCATGCGCTTCGGCTAACGTTGAATGAAATGAAGCCACTAAATCATGCGGTAATTTTTTAATAAAACCAACGGTGTCTGATACTAAAATTCGTGGTTGAGTAATAGGAAATAATGCTCGAACAGTGGTATCAAGGGTTGCGAAAAGCTTATTTTCACCTTCAACATCACTACCGGTAATGGCTCGCATCATAGATGATTTACCGGCATTGGTATAACCAACCAGTGCTACACAAAAAAGTTCAGAACGCTGGGTTCTTCTGCCTTTCATTTCGTTTTGAACACTGACTAATTCGCGCTTAAGTTCCGCTAATTGGTCACGCACTTTTCGGCGATTTAACTCTAATGTAGTTTCGCCAGCACCTTTACCCATTTGGCGTTCTTTATCGCCACATGATGATTCGCGCAAGCGTGGTGCAACATAATTAAGACGGGCAATTTCTACTTGCAAACGTGCTGTTTTAGTACGGGCATGGCGGCTGAATATTTCAATAATAATGCCCGTACGGTCAAACACTTCTACGCCTAATTGATTTTCAACATTACGCAGTTGTGACGGACTTAAGTCACAATCAAATACCACCACATCGGCACAACCAAACGGTAGATTATCAGAGGGTATTTCAGCAAGCTCAATGAGCTCGTTACTAGAAAGTTCCTCGGCTTCTTCAAAGTCTTCGACCTGACCTTTATTACCCGTAAGATGAGCTATTTCAGCGAGTTTACCTAACCCCAGTACATTGACTCTTTTAGTAGAGTTTTGTTTTTGCGATTGAGTGCCAACCACTTTAAAGCCTAGTGTGGTGACTAAACGCGCTAACTCGGCAAGTGACTCTGTCGCTTCATCACCTTTAAAGTCGGGTGTACAAATAGAAATAAGTAAAGCGTGATTAAGTGATGCTTTTGCTGTTAATTGCATAATGGCTCGATGTTGGTGTACGTGAGTGCAAACGTGACGGTATATCTAAAGTGGGGAGATCCTACGCTGTTCTATGCAAGCTTTATAGAGGCATAGTGTACTAATGTCAGTAGAGATACTAATTACTTACTCGTACTATCGAATAAAGGCGTTAATTGTCACGACTTCTTTATTGATCATTATCAATTAGTGCCGATGATAATCTTTCGCCGTGATTAACTTGCCGTGCGGTATTGTAAAATTAAACTGATAATTTCATGGGAACTGCCTGATGATTCAAGTGATTCGTTTAGCGTACGCCTTTGTGGTAATTGAATGTTAAATTTTTCTTTTAATATATTGATAACTTGCTCTTCAGCATTCGGGTCTATTTCTGTTCCAGAGAAAATACATATCCGCTGAAGGATAAATTCTTTGTTCATAATACGATTCACTTCCATATTGTTAGTTAATGTCAGGTTGTCTTAATCTTAAACTATAAATATTGATAATTATTAAACTTTCAACGCTAAAGCTATATTAACTGTGTAAAAACGCTAAACATTGTGTGTTATTTCCCGTCAAAATAACTCTTTCGTTTTTCATCCTAGTTGATATTGATAAATAGGATCATAATATTCACACAAAAGAGGCTTCAACCAATTTAAGTGGTAATGTGGTTGGCCTGTTAACTGTTGGGTAAAGGCAATATTTTGTATTTTCTTCAGCTGGCTGTAACGCTGGGTACCTAGTCGTTTAAATCTGAACACAAATCTTAAGCGCGCAATAGTTGCTACTGTATTAAGTTAAACTTAATCGACTTAAAAATTTTATGACTCAGCTCAGTATCAGCAGTATCCGTGAATTCAATTAACATAGAAAAGCGAGTTTTTCCTGAAACAGTTGGAATAGTTAACGCTACTTTCTTATTTTGTCGCAATAATTTGCCATGGTGACCGTCAATGACTATTGGCTCGAAAGTCGCCTTAGTTAGCTCATTAAACTGTGAAGAATACCAGCCTAAATCATAGGTTAAGGTAATGTTGTTACTATTAAGCTGCCCTGCATTTGAGTCAATGCTTTGCACATTAGCAGGTATTAAGCTGCTTGGGTGTACAAAGCAAAATTGATCACTTGGACAACGCTCAAGCCATTGTGCTGGCTGTTGGTTATCTTCGCTATTTGAGTAGCTTATATAAAATAAAGTAAGAAGAGTTACGATTAAGAGAAATTTGCCAAGCTGCATTATAGTTTCCGCGGGACACCAACACTTATTGATAATTTATCATAACAAGTGCTGGCTTATTGAATTGATTTTATTTTGCTTTTTTAAAGCCACTTTTTAATAAAAGGCTAAAAGATAATAGTAACAGAACTAAAGTGCTTGGCTCAGGTACAGGTAATGGAATACTCGCTGAAGCCACTAT
>OJDH01000506.1_pt1 | contig 11886 bp, 16 predicted proteins | sample 1592761 | NCBI WGS metagenome assembly OJDH01 (sample SAMN05416855, study PRJEB24817) | seawater metagenome | isolation source: Sea water | place: Canada:Atlantic | collected 2013-11
ACACAGTGAATCACAAAGGCCTCGCAATGGCGAGACCTTTGTCAGCAGTCTGAGACCTTGTTGAAGGTCTCTTTTGTTTCTGGGCGATCTGGTGGTTCTCTACCTGTCCCTTTATTCAGAGCGCGCTCTAGGCGTTGTGTTGATAGCTGTATCTTATTTGGGTGGGGGAAGGTGATTTGTGCAATCAGGGCAAATATACCCCCAAGGGGCGAGACGATGGCCGCAGAGATCAGCGCCCCGGAAATATAGAAATATGCTTTTGATAGAATTGCTGGGGTCAGGCCCAAAACTTGAGCACTTTCGTAAATACGGGTCATCATAAAGAGCGTATTGACGACAAAAATTGCTAAGGCAAAACATAATGTGCCACCGAGAAAGGCCCGGCGTTTGGCACCCCGGTCGTGATCAATGAAACGCGGAAGAGCGAAATAGCCTACCAGACAAGGGAATGCAAAAGCACCAAGTTGTTTTAGATTGAGTAAATCGATAAAGGCCCGCTCGGGATAGATACTATTGGCGCCAAAACCCATCACCAAAAGGATCAGTAGATAGCCCAGTACTCCCCAATAGAGCGCCATGACGAGGCGAAATTTTTGATAGGTGAAAGTGTTTAATGTATCAGCCGATGCTTTGTCTTTCATTGTCTGAGTTTTGCCGCTGTACTAGATCCGCCTTGAGGAATAAAGTTTGTCACTAATCAAAGACCTCTGGGTTCACAGGATCTTTTCTCTGTCGTCGATTGAAAAGCCATTTGTCAAAGAGGGTGGTGAGGAAGCCAATCGTAAGAGCTGCGACAAAAGTGATGAAACCAACGAAAACAAAAACAAAGAATAAACCTTCGGGTAAGTCACCTATGCCATCATTGCTATTTGCGTAGGTATGATATTGGCTGACGGCGTAAATCGTAAACCACAGAAGAGATGTAACAAGGGTGCTCAGGCAACTGCCGAGAAAGGAAATGAATGGCTTACGAGCATCCTTTGACAAGAAGAATGGTAAAATCAGGTAGCCAGTAATACTTCCAAGAGCGATAACAGTTAATATATAGAGGGATCGAAAATTGGGGACGATTATCAGCAGGCCACAAACAATAGAAGCCATCAACCCTAAAAAGCTGCAGATAACAACCTTTCCTGTTGATTAATTTTAATTCTAGTATGAATTGGTGGGGGACTGCCCGTCGATAAAAAATGATCTGTCATAATAGGCTTGTAATCTCAATAAGATATAGAGGTGTGTTTCTGATGTTATTGAACGCAAGGGTAGTGGTCTAGCGGAAAATAAGTTCCTCTGAATTCTGGGCCAGAAATTTATAACGAACTCCCGCACCTAATCCCACCACCTAAACCCTCCGGCCATACCAGATGATACGGCCAATGATGTTCACTTCGTCGAAGGTGCGTTGATATTCGTGGTGGTTGGGGTTGTCGGAACTGAGGTTTTAACAAGAGGTACAGCGCGGAGTATTGGTTCTTGGATCTCTTATTATCCCTTCTGTGACCGAACGCGGTGGTTGAAGTAAATGTAATCAAGAAATGTTATCAATAGGCTAAAGGGGAGAAGTCCAAGTAAGGTTTGAAAAGTCAAAAGAATAATTGCTCCAACTATCGGGCCATCGACATTTATGTCATCAAGGTTAAGATCATGGAAGAAAAAATGATCAATTATTAAAATGAGAGCAACATTAATAGGTAAGGCGCAAACAGTGGTAAAAAAACCTCCTATAAACGCTCGAGTAGGGGAGTGTCTGGTTCCAGATAAAAATCGATGCAGAATGAAATAGCCTGCAAGCAATGCGCCTGGCAGGTAAATGACAATTACAAATCCAAGAAAACTAAATCTCCATACCAACAAAGCATGAGTTATTGGGATAATGATAGGGAGAAGGCCAAAGCAAAACCTGTGCTTCCAGGTGAAGAGTGTTGTCATATTTTGTTCTTAGTAAAAATGCATATTTTTGTTGTTTTTGAATGACTTAAGCTTGCAGTCACCACCTAGACACGCCTGCCATACCAGATGATGCGGCCAATGATGTTCACTTCGTCGAAGGTGCGTTGATATTCGTGGTGGTTGGGATTGTCGGAGCTGATGCGGAGCAAGGCGGGTTCTGAATTGGGTACGTGTTCCAGACGTTTGACCACTACGCCGATGCCATCCCACAGGGCAAATATTCCCGGCGGAGTTGGGCGCTGGTCGTTGGTGTCGATCATGACGCGGTCGCCGGAATGCAGGGTCGGGGTCATTGAATCGCCCTGGACTTCGATAATGCGGGCGGCGGCGGGGCTGACGCTGAGCTCAGAACGGAGGTAATCGCTGGGCATAAACCAGTTGCCTTTTACATCGTCAGCAATCGCGGTGCCGCCGTTGCCGTCGTGGCTATAGGATACGGCGGCTTCACCTCCACCACCCATGCCACCGCGCACAGCGATCTCTGCCACAGGGTCGCAACCGGGCGCGGGTGCTGCTTTTGCCGTTCTTGCTTTTTTAAGGCTACCTTGGGAGCTGCTGCCTTTTATATTGCTGACCGTCTTTGGTTTTGTCGGGTTAACCTTAAGCCCTTTAGTTGGCTTATCATTTGCCTTTTGGGACATTCTCTCAGGCAGGAGATCGGAGAGGTTGGCATCAAGTGTGGCCTGTCTGTCGGCAGAAGGGGCGAGAGAAGCGACGTTTGAGGGTATTTCCGGGATGTTCGCCGTGCCTGTTGGTGTCTCGGTTGCTGTCTCTGCTGGTATCCCCGTTATTGTCCCCGTTGTTTGGGGCGAAGTCTCTTCTGTTGGGTGCGCTGTCGCTGTTTTCCTGGTGTTGGCATTGGTGAGGACAGGATCGCCCAGGTCGTAATCGATCAGCTCTCGATCACTCGTCGGTAATTCTTCATCGGGCAAATGTCTGCTGTCGCGGCTGGTCCCCATGAGTTCTTTCGGATCGCAGGACATGGCAAGGGAAAGCCGGACCATCCAAACATCGGTCAGGCGGCGGTCACCTTTTTCCAGCTTCATGACTTGCGCTTTGGTCGTGCCCGCTTTGTCGGCAACCTGTTGTAAGGTCATGCCTTTTTCAGTGCGGATTTCTTTAATTCTATTTTCCATCTCATCAGCCTGACGTTTTTTCTTGATACCCGTTTTTCTTAAAATCAGAGATTTATCTGGTTTCTCGGGTTCTGATTTTTTACCTATGCTTTACCGATGCCTTTAACAAACCAAAGGCGCCTAGACCAACTTTCATACTAACGTATGTATCCATAATGGAAACAAATAAAGTTTACATAATGGATACTTTTTTCTTGACGACGGTTTCCATCATGGATACATTTGCGTTATTAAGTCAAGTGAAAAGCAGGAAAATTCGTATGTTAACTGTTGTAATAGCAATCATATAGAAAGCGGAAAAGACAAAACTAGGACGGATGTACGGGTCTCTTGTTTCGCATTGATTGAGCAAAATATAAAAGGTGTTCATAATGATACCTCAATAAAACATGAAGTTACCGCTTTGTAATCATTGGTTTGACACGAGAGCACCCAAGGTTATGAGGCCTACTCTTTGTGGTTGAGTATTTATTGTTACTCACTCCTCCGTTATGAATTGATCTAACCTGAAATATATCGAAAAGTGAGTACTAAGTTTGATGTCTGGGTATCCAAAAAGGATACTTTTATGATGGTTCTGAACAAATCATGAACGTATTTGTTGTTAACATGTATGAACCGTAATTTTCTCAAAGATAAAGGAGGCGCAATGAAAGAGAGAAACGACTGGCAGGCGTTTTATCGTCAGCAAGTCAAAGTTGCTGAACAGCTTCATCAAAATCTACATCGTCTGGGTGACGTGTTGCCACCACGTATTCACAGATCAGATACAACGAATTCCAAATCTGAAATTTATGATCATAAGTTTGCGGGACAGGATGCAAAGATCTTGAACAGAGGCTCGATGAACAGCCAGCCGAGCGGGGGGAAGATAAAAATGCGTATGAATGAAGAAAAGCAGATCAACTATATAAAAGAGGGCACAGGAACCTCCATTAAACAACACAGCACTTAGTGCCTTTTCAACCCGGACCTATTAACACGGCTCCTTAAATATCAACCCCGTTTATTTCTCCGTATAATTTTTGGCTCAAGTTACTGACCTGTTTTAAGGCCTGCATAACTGCGCCCTCATTTTAGGATTGAAGGTTAAAAATAATGAAATATCAGTTCGCAGAAGACCTCCGCCCCGATCAATCGATCGGGTTTTCACAAATTGAAGATCCATCATCAATCCACGAGTTATCACCCGCACCAGAAGTTCTGACTACAGAAGCCAAAATTGGTGAAATACCAGAAAAAATTCAACTAACCCCAACGCCTTATGCCGTGTTTAAGGCGCTGTCCGAAGCCCGTGGGCAAGAGATGGACTATCGCACACTCAAAATTAATAGTGGCATGGGCGAGGTTAACTCTTTTCCTAAACACATCCAGGAACTTGTCGCAAAGGGCGTAGTTCAGTGCCTTGGCCCCCACCGCGACCGCTATGTGATCCTCAAGATTGATCCCGCGCGTGTGGAACTGGTGCAACGCTATGCCCGTAAATCGAGCCAACACTCGCGGCCGGAAGTTAATACAACAGCTAAAAAGCGCAAATGCTTGAGTTGCCGAGAGGAATTTCTCAGTGAATGGGCGGGCATGCGCGTCTGTCACGAATGCAAAACAACGCCTTCTTGGCAAGATCCCGACAACCCCTACACCCCCGAAGGCGACACCGACGGCTCTGGCCTGTCTGATCTGACCACGGGGTTGGTATAATGTACGGTATAATGATGTTGGGTCACTTACAGGGGTAAGTTTTAGTTAACGCCTGAAATACCACTTCGTGGGCGTCAAGCTTTTTGGTTTTTGGATGGTTTTCGACATAGTCGATAATTACGTTCTTTATTTCACCAAGCGAAGCAGAAGGATTTTTACTACTATGACACGAATGCCCCAAACTGCCGAGATGTCCAGTAGAGGCAACAATATAGCCAAGGCAATAAGCACTGTTCTGGTCGAAATAAGGCTCTCCTTTTTCAGCACTACAAGCCTCAAGTAAATTGCTCCCGTTATAGGGACCTGCTTGGGATACTGTGCTGGCAAGACAGAGACTGATTGTGATTATTAATAGGTATTTCAAAATTTTAACTTCCTTATGATGTGAGGTGTAAAATTGACTAGATTGATTCGTCATGTCAAGCGGTTGTGCTGTCTTTCAATTAAACAATATTACGTAGTTATCGTAGGGTGGGCAGCATGAGTAAACTTCCCTGGTTTAAGTTTTTTCCAACCGATTGGCGGGCGGATGTGGGGCTGAAGTTATGCTCGCTTTCCGCGCGGGGTTTGTGGCTCGAGATGATTTGTATCATGCATGAGGCCGGGGGATATTTAGAGATCAACGGCAGCCCGGTAAGTACACCTGCACTGGCGGCCCTGTCTGGCACCACGTCCCAAGAGATCTCCGAATTGCTCGGCGAACTCGAAAAGGCGGGGGTGTTCAGCAGGGATCGCAAAGGCAGTCTTTATTCCCGGCGCATGTTACGTGATTTAAAAAAGGCAGGCGTGGCCAAGAAAAATGGCAAGAGAGGCGGCAATCCAAGCCTTTTAAAACAAAGGGAAAATTTCTGCCCGGATAAGGTCCAGGATAAGCCCGAGGGTAAGTCTGGACTTAAAACCCAGAAGCCAGAGACCAGAGTCCAGACTCATAAAATAACTCCCAAGGGAGTTAACAAAAATCCTGAGGACAGAGCTGCACGGCGATCTTCTGATAGCACCGATGAGGGGCGTGCACGAGAGGCTTTGTTGGTCGATCCTGAGGTGGGAGAACTAACGCAGTTATTGCGCGAGAGTTTGATTGGGAACGAACAAACGCCTGAGGTTTTATCTTCAGGGCCTATAAGCACGAAGCTAAACCATAAGAAGCCTACCCATTCGAAACCAGATCATAATCAACTTGGGAATGTTTCTAAAAACGAAAAACGCGGGGCTCGTCTGAGGGAAGACTGGGAGCCAACAACAGATGATATTTGCTTTGCCAGAAAGAGGGGCCTTGAAGATGAGCTACTTGCCACCGAAGCACTCAAGTTTCGTAATTACTGGACCAGCCTTGCCGGACGCAAAGCGGTTAAAATCGATTGGCACCGCACCTGGCAGAACTGGATCTTGCGCGGATACGAAAAAGGATCTGGCAACCCTGCAAAGGGCAGGGGCACGCTTGGCCGAAGTGGTGCGCAAAGGTTGCAGTCCGGCGGACAACGACCGGGCGGTCTTGACCTCGCTGAAATCGGTGCTCGGGTGCTCGGTCGGGCTCAGGCACAAGACGATCTTTCCCAAGAGCGGGGGCAGTCTTTCCCGATTGGAAGAAGTGATTTTGCCAAAGGAAATGACGACTGAGCAACGGGGCGAAGTGGTGCGTATTCTCAAACTCTCTTTGGCGCCTTTTCCGCGTACGGAAATCATCCGTGAGTTGCTCAAGCTCAAGGTCAAAACCAACAGTCGCAACATGGATGCGGCGACTTTGGAGTTGCAGTTGGAAGTCTATGCGGACGAGCTGGCAAAGTTCCCCGCCGATTGTGTCCTGCAAGCACTCAACGATGTTGGTCGGCAAAAGTGGTGGCCGGAATGGGGGCAGTTAGAGCGCTTACTTACGCCTTTGGAGGGAACAAGACGCCGCGTGTTGCGAGAGGTCGAGGCCATAAATGCTTTGATCAAACCGAGAAATCAAAACGCGCGAACCGCCGGGGAACCATCCACAGGGCAATCTTTCTCCGGAAACACAATCAAACGTTTGGGTGATTTTATGGGCGATATTCCTACTCAAAGCTCGGTCTAACTCAACTTAAAAGCACAAGCCACCCAAACAGAAACTCCAACCCAAAACTTATCCAAGTTTTGGCAAGTGCGACTGCACGCCCGAGCTTATGCGAGGTAAAGCCTTAGTGGCGTCTGAACGAAAACAAGTTCATTTGAACGAAGCAATAAGGACCACCACACATGAATAAAAAACTCGACATCATCACCCCGGAACGCCTGAATAAAGACGATCAAATTGTTGAAGGATCTGCTCCTGATCGAAGCTCTGTGGCCAGCACCTCTGGCGAAAGCACAAAAGTCTTGCGTGTTGACGCACCAAGCCTGATCGAGATCCTCTATGAACGTGGCGTGTTCGGACCTAAAGACACTCGAGAACTCTTGGCTGAACGTCGCCGGGATAATGGATTTTGGTTGATGGAACTCTATGAGTTTCTCTATCATTCCGAAGGCGTCGCCCGCTATGAGCCCTTTTCCGGTGGAGCCAAAGGCTATGGCGCTGAAATGAGCGACGCCGAAGCCGAACTGCGCGCGCTCTATCATCGCTACCTACGCGCGCTCCCCGCCGCCATGACCCAGTCCTTACGTTTTCTCTGCAAAGACCAACAACTTCCCAGAGTGCAAACCGTACCGATTGCCGACTGCCTTGATCAACTGGACACCTGGCGCGAAAAGGAACGCCGGGAGCGGCAGGGATAAGGAACGGAAAGAGAGGAGTGAGTAAGGGAGATTACCTCTTCTTATCCTCATTTTATACTCCAGGACGGGAACTGTCCGAGGGCAGATGTGCTACGCCTGTTAGTTGTGAATTGTTAAGGATTTAGTCACCCTTACAGTGCTTTACTCCCAGATCCTTTAAACCTACAGCTTTCCTTGATTGCTATCTGATGAGAAATTTATATTGGTTTTTATTTTTATTCCTGGGCGCGGTTGTCGGGCTTACCTTTACTGAATTGTTTGAACCAAGCTCATCGGTCATGAATTATTTGATCCTGTTTCTCTGTCTTCTTTTAGTCGTCAGATATTTCCTGCGAAATTTTTCGGGCCAAAAAAAATATCCTAACCAGAAAAATTATCCTAACCCGGTGAGTTATTCCAAAGATAAGAAACGGCACGTCCCTATTTATAGACGTGCTATCGAAGCCTTCGAAGAGAAGGCTTACGAACGGGCTGTGAAAGAACTTACGCCTTTGGCCAAAGACGGTGATGTCTCAGCGCAATACCTATTGGGAGGGTTCTTTTCCCAACGCAAAGACATGTTCAAAAACGATACCACGGCAGTGAAATGGTTTAAGCAAGCAGCAAGGCAAGGTATGCCCCAGGCTCAATACGCGGTCGGGGAGTGCTATTATCGTGGAGAAGGTATTGTCCAGAGCTATCAAAAGGCACGCGAAGCTTTTGAATGTGCAGCGGATCAGAACTATCCCGAAGCCCACTTTTCCCTCGGGATGGTCTATGCAAAGGGGCAGGGCGTATCTGTGGATTATCAAAAGGCCTTTGACTATCTTCTCATCAGTGCCAAGGCGGGTGTGGAGGAGGCGCAACGCAATCTGGCCGAGATGTATTATCATGGCTTAGGTGTTAAGGCGGACAAGAAGAAGGCAATGAAGTGGACCAAACGCGCTGCCCGACAAGGGGATCATGCTGCTGAACATAATCTTGCCGTTGCTTATCAGTCGGGGGAAGCCGTTTGGAAAAATACTCTTCTATCAAAATTATGGTTTCGGCGATCACGCCAAAGTTTTCCTCTGAAAGTGAAAGATATCTGGTTCAAGGCCTATGGAATAACGCCAGAACGCATGAGTTTTAATGAAGAAAACCAAGCTTCAATTGTTAGTAATACCAAGAAGCTTGCCGAACAAGGTAAAGCAGAAGCACAGTTCGAACTCGGTCAGTTGTATTTTCAGGGACATGGTATTCAAGCTAACGAAACCATGGCTCATCGTTGGTGGTATGTCGCCGCTCAGCAAGGGCACCCCGAAGCGCAAAAACAACTGGCGAAACTCAATCGTGCCTATCCGGCGTAGGAAAGGCCTATTGAATATCAAAGTTGATTGAATACATGAGAGGTCGATTAATACTTTAAACACTCATGTAAACAAACGAGTTAGAAACTGAGATTGCTTCCCGGAATTTTTTTGATGGAATTAGCAACATTAGGCGCCGGATGTTTTTGGGGCATTGAGACGGCCTTTAGCCGGGTTCCGGGTGCGAGCAAAACCTCCGTGGGTTTTATGGGTGGGCGCACGGATAATCCGAGTTATTACGCCGTTTGCGTTGGCAACACCGGGCATGCGGAAGTTGTTCAGTTCAGGTTTGATCCCGCGATTACGTCTTATGACAGCTTGCTCGATCTGTTTTGGACCCTGCACGATCCAACCATATCTCTTCGAAATGATCTGGATGGCACCAGCCAATATCGCTCGGTGATTTTCTTTCACACCCCCGAACAAGAAGCGGTTGCTTTGCAATCCAGGAAGATTATCGAGATCCTGAACAGAGATCCCATTGCGACAGAGATTGTAACGGCAGGGCCGTACTTTCTGGCCGAGGAATATCATCAGCAATATGAAGCAAAGCAGAGGCGTAGAAAGATCTGACGACTATTCTGAAATCGTTCTTTGTAACGTTTTCCCCAATACCTCTTTCACAAATTGATATCGATTGGGCAGGGGTTTGTGTTTTTTCGTAATCATATAAACGGTTTCCCGAACAGCGTTTGCAAGCGGCGCTTTGCGGATGGCTTTCTGATCGGGAAATAACTCCACCGTTGATTCCGGCAGTACGGTAAACCCTAGCCCGTGGCTAACGGGCAAGAGGATCTGGTTAAGCTGGTTGATATAACTTCTTTGCGGAATTTCCTTCAGGTCTTTGAAGTCACCGGGGTAATTTTTCTCCAGTACCTGATTGGCATAGTGGGCACCATTTGGGTGATTTATATAACCCAAATCCAAAAGCTCAGCCCAGCTGTGGTCGCGACCGCGCGGCAGAACCAGAAAAAGTTCTTCATGTCCCAGTTTGCGAATAGAGAGTTCAGGGTCTTCAATCTTATTGGTGATCAGGCCGAGAGCAAAGGTATCGTTCTTTACCGCGTCAATAATCACATTATTGGGGGCTGCTTCGATACTCATGCTGAGACCGGGGTATTTTTTCTGAAGCTCCAGAAGCGGCGGGTAGAGCTGCATGGCCATGGAACCGGAACAGGCGACCTTACATTCGCCTTGATGGGGGGAATCCTCACCCAGGCTTTCTCGCAGAGCGGCTTCTTGTTCATGTTGTTTGAGGGCGAAGATTTTAAAGGTTTCACCCGCCGGGGTTAGCTCGATTTTCTTTCCATGCCGATAAAAAAGAGCGACCCCCATTTCAGCTTCAAGCTTCTTCAGGTGCTGGGAAACGCCCGGCTGTGTCATGTGCAGGGTTTCCGCCGTCCGGGTGAAGTGTCCCGTCTCTGAAAGCGAAAGGAAGGTCTGAAGTAACAATGGATTTATCATAATAAAATATTATCAAAATGATTAATTTTAATAATTTCACATAATTAATGTGAAGAGGCAAGTTATGGGCAGACAGTTACTTTGTTCAGGAGAATTAAAATGAACAGCGACGCTCAGTTGCCTTATCCCCGTACCTTTTCTCATATCGGAATTTCGGTTCCAGATCTCGAAGCCGCGGTAAAATTCTACACCGAAATTCTTGGGTGGTATCAGATCATGAAGCCCACCGATGTCGTCGAGGATGGATCTGCCATTGGCCAGATGTGTACCGATGTCTTTGGTCCAGGGTGGGAGCATTTTCGCATCGCCCATCTTTCCACCGGGGATAAAATCGGGATTGAGCTCTTTGAATTTAAAAATCAACAAAATCCGGAAAACAATTTCGAATACTGGAAAACCGGCATTTTTCATTTCTGTGTGCAAGATCCGAATGTGGAAGAACTCGCAGAGAAAATCGTCGCAGCCGGCGGTAAGAAACGGATGGAGAAGCCGCGGTTCTATTACCCGGGGGAAAAGCCTTATCGCATGATCTATATGGAAGATCCCTTTGGTAATATCCTGGAAATCTACAGCCACAGTTATGAACTCCATTATGGATCCGGTGCTTATAACTAGACGCTCTATAAGAGAGGCACTGGATAAAAATATAACGGGAAGTTGGAAGGGAGAAATTCCTTCCGATCCCTAGACTTCACTGTAATTTTATTAGCCAGACTATGAGCTGTTATTCATAACTAGGGACGTAATTTAACAACAGGAACTGTTTATGGATGATATTAAGTTTGTTCATCTCTTTGACGTTAAAGAAGAACAAATCATCGAGCTTATGAATAATGAGATGGTCGGCAAACAAATGCCTTTACTCGCGGGCGGGTTTTCCCCTGAAAATTGCCGGGACTTTTTAAAGGCAAAAAAGCAGCTTTGGGATGAACATGGCTATGGTCCCTGGGCCTTTCTGATTAAAGGGGAATTTGCGGGCTGGGGCGGACTGCAGCCAGAGCATGGCGAAGCTGATTTTGCCCTGGTACTTCATCCTAGATTTTGGGGATGGGGTCGTAAGATTTTCAACAAGGTCAAAGATCAAGCCTTTAGCCAGATGAACCTGAATTCGATAACGATTTTATTCCCGCCGAGCCGGACAAATTCTAAAGCCATAACGCGTATGGGCTTTGCTGATGATGGCCAAGTGACCGTAGATGGCGCGCTTTTTACGAGGTTTAGCCTTGCTAAATCTCAAACCTAAAATTGAAGATTATTCGGGCTGCTTAACCTTCTGGTGCAAATCGTTTATGTCGTCATAATTTTCAGGGTGTAAGCCTAAAATAATTACCTTTTCCTCTTGAAAATTGAGAGCTCACTCCCCATGTCTTTTTTACTGGTCGCTCCCATATTGGCGCAGTATCAAATAATAGCATTATGAAACTGGTATGCGTAGATTGGGTAACGTCGGTAAGTCGGCCCGATCATCGGCTGGTACACTTGGATGGTCCCGCTCCCATAGCGTTTGTCCCATAAGTAGGATGACGATATGCGTAGATCCAAAAACGCAGACGAGCGTTAAAAAATCGTTATAATTA
>OJDH01000510.1_pt1 | contig 11622 bp, 7 predicted proteins | sample 1592761 | NCBI WGS metagenome assembly OJDH01 (sample SAMN05416855, study PRJEB24817) | seawater metagenome | isolation source: Sea water | place: Canada:Atlantic | collected 2013-11
AATTAGTTTGCCAAAAAACACTCTGAGTAGATCAACTTCTTATACTGATTGGTATCAATCATCATATCTCCTGCTCAAACATATCCTCATTAACCAATACATCGAAAGCTGTCATGAACTAAACTGTTTTTAAGGCTCTATCATCAATGATATGAGTAATAGAAAGCGGCCAACTCAGTCCCCTTTATGAAAAGCATTCATAAAGAAAATTTGTGTGTTTCATTCGAACCGTATGTTAACAAAATACAGGCATTCTATTTTATATAAGGGTTTGTTACACTTGCGTTAGGTTTCTACTCCTAACGATGAGTTTCAATATTTAGCATAATAAGTGACAATGATAAGGCTTAAATGCTCAAGATAAACCAACAACACCTAAAACTTTCAGTCTTACTCGGTATTTTAGGTTTCATCGTAAATCTTTACCCTATTCCACTCTTTGGTAATGTCCAATTAGTGCTAGGTAATCTGTTTTTTGTCATTATTGCTATTCTGTTAGGCCCTTGGTTTGCTTTACTTTGTGCAGCAATATCTTCAATGGGGCTCATTATCACTTGGGCAAGTCCCCATGTATTTATCTTTTTTTGTCTCGAAGCACTCTGGCTTGGATTTGCTCGTCGAAGGGATATTTATGCACTCTATGCCGATATAGGATATTGGCTTCTCTTTGGAATGCCACTGTTTTACTTATACGCCACCATTTTCTCTGAACTGCCACAAAGCCATCTCTCATTTATTACCCTAAAACAAGGCATAAATGGTTTTATTTATACTGCGTTAGGGTCGCTGGCTGTGACGGTATTCTCAGGATTCTGGCATCTCAAAGGTAAAGTTAAGGATAAAAAAAGACGTACTTTCAATGCCCAAATAACCTATAGCTTCACCTTAGTACTCACTATTTCTCTACTCAGTTCTGCCCTCATTTTTAATCATCAGGTGATTCTGAAGCAACAAGCTAGCCTCAAACAAAACTTACATGACTCAGCCATACACTTAGGTCAAGCAACCGAAGCGTTTCTTGACACTCACAAAAGAGCTATCGATAACGCCTCTCACTGGTTAAGCCTCTCTCAAACGGATATACAAGGGTGGCAAGCAAAACTGACCAAGCTTCACCACAGTTATTCCGGTTTTATCACCATGCTGGTTACTGATGATCAAGCAAAAATTATCGCAGCGACCCCCATTGAGCAACTTGGTTTTGAACTCGTCAAAAATAAAAGTTTTTCAGTCAAAGATCGGCATTATTTTCAGCAAGCTTTTCACAAAGAGATAACCTACGTCTCGCCTGCATTTTGGGGACGAGGCTTTGGTGCAGATCCCATTGTGGCGATAAGCGCTCCTATTTACCAAAAAGGAGTGTCTGAGAAGCCTATTGGGATTATCGAAGGCTCACTAAATTTAAATGGTTTTATCGATATTGAGCAGAGAAATCTGGTTTATGAATATCAATCTATGATACTCATCGATGAGAATGAGCGCATTATATATGCATCAAAAGAGTTAGCGTTACCAGTGCTCTCGACATTTAAATCCGTTGAAAGCGGTCAAAAATATAAGACCTCATTGCAGCTTATTAATCTCTATGATCTTAAAAACCCTAATCCTGAATTTGTTTACACCAACTATCAACTCAATAACGGTTGGGAGCTCTATGTTGTCAAACCCTTCTCCCCTTTATTACAACTCTTAGAAACGCAATACCTCACCACTTTTGCAATTTTGTTACTTTCTTTAGTGATCACCGTCATTGTCACCAGAGTGATTAGCGCTAGATTAACAGAGCCCTTGACCATAATAGCCAATAAATTTGCAGATAAAGGCCAAAGAAACGCCGCTGATTTTCATATAGATGAAGAGTCTCCTCAGGAGTTTTTGACCCTGTATCAAAGTATAAAGAAGAGTAAACAAGAGCTCGTCAGCTACCAACTAGAACTTGAGGAGAAAGTTGCGATCCGCACTTTTGAGCTTGAAAAAGCCAACATCAAATTACAATCTCTAGCTGAAAAAGATGATCTAACCGGACTATATAATCGCCGATGCGCAGAAAGTAAATTTAGTACCACTTACAATCTATGCCTTAGAAGTAACGAACCTATGGTCGTCGCCATTTTAGACATTGATAACTTTAAAGGAATTAATGATACTTTCGGTCATCTTGCTGGTGATGAATGTTTACGCATGATAGCAAAGTGCATGAAACGCTTTTTCAAACGAGACAGTGATGTCATTGCAAGATACGGTGGCGAAGAGTTTTTAATCATTTTACCAATGACCAATACTGATATGGTTGAAGAGCACCTAAATGAGTTTAGAACAAAGGTAAAAGAACTCGTGATCCATCCCCCTCAAGGAGGAGAAGATATCATGATGACCGTGAGTATTGGTGCGATTATGGCTCAAGCAAGCTATAGCAAAAATTTGGAAGAGTGGTTTAAACAAGCAGATTTAAACTTATACCAAGCTAAAAACCAAGGTCGGGACAAAGTGATTGTGACCAAACCTCTACTGCCAAATAGCGCTAATCTTATATCCTAATGACTTACTCATGATATAGAAGTAGAGCAACGTCAGAAACACATGCTACACAGCGCTCATATCTTTATACCGAATGGTATTACATGTCTAAACAAGTAAAATCCACCGACAGCCTCATTAACACTAATACTGAGTAACAATGCCCTCATCAACCATTATCAGCACACAAAAAATGAATATAGGTTCACCGGATCCGACATACTGTTTCTATCTTCCTAATCCGCCACAGCTACCTGAGCATTGGCATTTCAGCCATGAAGATGCAGTGACTAAACTGATCGAGTTCAATGGGAATCATTGGCGTAAAATTCTGACAATTATGGCAAAAATTTGTGCACCAGATGATAATTGGAAGCACTATCGAGATACACAACTGCTCAAGCAAAACGAAGTGATCATGATAGGATCAAACCAAATGTTTACTGGGGAGATTCAAAGGGTACGATGGCATTTTCTTGTCGGCGCGGTTGTGTCAGAAGAACTATCGAAGCAGATTGAGGATTCATCTTTTGTGATTATCGATGACAAGAAAAAGTTACTATTTAATAACCAATCGACCTTCATAACGCCCTACTTAGATTACCGACAATATCCTAATCAATTAATTGTAGAAACCCGTCAATTAATCGCTCAAAAAGTCTAATTGATTACCGACGTCTAGCTGAACCCTTACAATTAAAAAGGCGCATAATGCGCCTTCTATCGTAAGTTCAATATCAATCAGTCATAAATAGTTGGTATCGCTTTACGCTTATGCTGAGTAGCCTTATAGATCCCAACCAACTTATCATCGACATGAGTATCGACCGGTTTACCTTCCAGAAAATCATCAATTTGATCATAAGTTAGCCCTAATGCCACTTCATCTTCAAGCTGAGGCTTATCCTCTTCCAGATCCGCTGTAGGGGCCTTTTCAACTAAAACCGTTGGCGCACCAAGATGGGCAGCTAACTGACGTACTTGACGCTTATTTAAACCAAATAATGGGGCTAAATCACAAGCACCATCACCCCATTTAGTATAAAAGCCCGTAATATTCTCAGCACTGTGGTCTGTTCCAACCACTAAGCCTCCAGTTAAGCCTGCAATCTCATACTGCGCAATCATACGCATTCTGGCTTTAACATTGCCTTTTACAAAATCTATTTTTGAACTATCAGAGATATTAATGCCAGCAGATGCAAGCCCATCAATGGTTTCACGGTGAATTCCAGCGACACCATCATGGATATTAACCGTAACTTGGCTTGATGGACGTATAAACTGGCAAGCTAGTTGTGCTTCGTCTTCATCTTTCTGCACATCATAAGGTAAACGCACTGCGATAAAATGATATGGTGCAGAGTCGGCTTCATTGTTTAACTCATCGACAGCCAGTTGGCATAATTTTCCAGCCAATGATGAGTCAACACCACCACTAATTCCAAGCACTAACGTTTGTGTTCGTGACTCTTTAAGCTTTAGCTTTATAAATGCAATCCGTCTTTCAATTTCATAGTCAGCCTCTATCGCTGGTTGCACTTTCATTTCACGTAAAATCAGTCCTTTCACAAGCTGAGCTCCAAAAATTGTTTCATTTTACAGGCCGATATTATGAGCTAAATTAAAATAAATACCAATCCCAATACTCGTTTAACGCGACTAACTTTACTTATTCAGTATTAAAAACATAGGCATATCTCTCTGTAAATTAATGATATTGGTAACTTTGCAAAACTAAGCCACAGAGTCGCTCATTCAAAGTTATGGTCATTTAAATATAAAAATGCCAGCACACAATGCTGACATTCTACCCACTCAGGTTACAACACGAAAAATCATATATATGAAGCACAAAAACTATTTAATCTTTCATGCCACTCTAAATAGCTCTGCCTAGATCAATTGACAATCCCATATGAAAAGGAGTAAACAATACCAAGTGAAATAGCATGAGGGTCATTCCCCATCATCGGAATCACTTTATCCCCATGACCTTTACCATTCACACTAAAGTTAACATTCTCATCGTTATTCATATTGGCATAAGCAATATAAATGGTTGTCTGCTCATCAAAAATATAATCGTATCCTACAGCTATTTGAGTCGCATCACTTGCATCGCCTTCACCTGAACTAACAGCAAACTGGGCTTTTACCTTTCCTTTTTCACCAACCTCCATGCTGCCGCCGACAGAGAAGCTTTCTCTGTCGTTACCACTGGCTCCGCCAATGTCCATTTCACTTTGATATCCCCCACCGACACTAAATTGTCCAAAAGAGTAACCCAAAGTTACTGCGGCAGCGGTATGATTGTTATCAGCTACTTCACCTTGCCCAATACTGGTATACATTACACCTAACTGTAAGTTCTCCCGCTCATAATTACCCTTCAACAAGTAGTAATCGGCGTCATTGACTCCTTCTTCAGGAACATAAGTTACCGCAGCGTCAAAGCCTGAAAAATCAGGTGTTTTATAGTAAATCACATTATCTGCTCGACCTGGAATACCGTTCGCTTCCCATAAATTACCAAGGTCACCAATCTGATCAGCAAAAAGATTGTAGTCGTTAGCATATTGATCTAGAAACGGCATGTGACCAGCTAAAACAGTACCAAAGTGACCTTCAACACCTAAGTATGACGGCCGTCCTTTTGTAAATATTTGACCCGATGATTCAGCACCACCATTGCCATCATTTCCACCTTGGGCAGTTAAATCGATCCCTGTTTCGTACTGGAAAATAATCTTCATTCCATCGGTTAATTGATGCTCACCATTAAGCCCTAAACGTGAGGAGTTACTGGCAACATATATACTGTTTTCTTGCCCATCATCAACACTATCAACAGATAGATGCCCTAGTCCATAAACATTGAGTTCAATAGCCTGTACTGGTGAGTACAAGCAGTAGATACATGTTGCTAAGAGAGTCGTTTGTCTAATCATCATTCAAATTCCATTTATTGTTGTGTGAAATCTTTATGCTTGATTCAGCTTAAAACGCGACAACATTAGCTGTAACTGTTCAGCCTGTTGAGACAACTGCACTGCTGCAGTCGCACTTTGCTGAGCTGTATCATTGTTCTGTTGAGTCACGCCATCAATTTCAACGACGCCCTGGTTGATGGTCTCCGCGCCAATGGCTTGCTCATTACTCGCTGTTGCTATTTCAGAAACAAGTTCAGAGGTTTTTCTAACTGTTTCAAAAATACTTCTTAAACTCTCTGCAGTCTCATTCGCTATTGCACTGCCTTTCTCTGTTTTAGTGACAGAGCCAGCGATTAATTTTGACGTTTCCTCTGCAGCAGCCGTACTTCTAGCCGCTAAGCTACGAACCTCATCTGCAACCACAGCAAACCCACGTCCTTGCTCGCCGGCACGAGCAGCTTCAATTGCAGCATTAAGAGCCAAAAGGTTAGTTTGGGCGGCAATTTCATCAATCGTGCTAATAAAACCAGAAATGCTCTTGCTCGCCTCTGACATCTCTGACATAGCAACAATCATCCCTTCCATCTTCTCGCTGCCCTCTTGTGCTGCAGTCTGCGCCTGACCAGCAAGAGTACTCGCTTGATTAGCATTTTGGGCATTAGTGTTAATTTGTGTGCTTAATTCATTGAGAGAACTGGCGATATTGTCCAGGCTAACTGATTGTCTTGACGCACCATCTGAAAGTGCTGAACTACTTGATGAAACGCTAGCACTGCCCTGGGAGATTTCATCACTGGCAATTTGTGTGGAACCTAACACTTCATTTAAATTCTCAGTCATTGCTTTCAGTGCAAGGCCTAAAGCATCTCGATCTGACTCTAATTGAACGGTATGATCTAACTCTCCCTCAGCAATACTTTCTGCTAGGTTGACCTTTGATCTCAGCGATGTCTTCATCCTTTTTATATCTGCCAAAATACCTAGAGTAGCCCCTTTACTTTCAAGGGTTAGGGATAAGTCACCATCGGCAATTTGCTTGATTACCTCGCCTATATAACTAGGTTCACCGCCAAGAATACTCATAATGTGCTTTGTTAACCAAAGTGCTATGACAATCCCTATAATTATGGCAATTAAAGTACCAAAAATGGTTGCATTAATAACCAAGGATTCAGTCGCTTGCAGTGAATCCATTCGCGCTCCCATCAAACTATTCTCTCTTTCTTTAAACGTGCTAATTTGCGCCCTAAATTTATCGAAATAGACTTTCCCTTTGGCTTCACCAACGAGATCTGCCATATCGTCCATGTTCTTGCCGTCCCCTATCTGATGTCTTAACTCAACTTGTCCATTAACGACTTTACTTATCCAGTCATCTATCGTCAGTTTACTTTCCTTTAATAATGTTACTTGAGCAGGATTATCGGAAACCGTATTCGACAACTGGTCAATTAACGCATAGAAACTGGCTTTACCATTGGTAAAAGGCTCAAGAAACCTATCATCTCCAGCGAGCAAGTAGCCCCTCATGCCTGTTTCCATATCGACAGCAGATGCAACGATAGATTGCGCCATAGCAATGACTTTATAGGTATGTTCTACTCTCTCATTTAACTCTCTAAGCTCATAAATATTCTGTGTTTGACTTGCAGCTGCCTGACGAGACTCCATCAGAACACGCTCACGTTGGATAAAGGTTGCTAATTGGTCTCTAAAGGTATCGAAATACTCTTTTCCTTTCGCTTGCTTAATCAAGTCGGCCATATCATTCATGGAACTTGAATCACCAATCTCCGCCCTCAATGCAATCACAGGCTCTGTCACATTAGTCTGCCAATCACCTATCGTGGTGGATATTTCATTCAGTAACGTCACTTGAGCCGGGTTATCTGACACCGTGCTTTTAAGTTCACCGACTAATTTATTAAAAGACTTTTTGCCTTCATTATAGGGAGTTAAAAAATCAGGTTTACCGGCAAGTAAGTACCCTCTCATCCCCGTTTCCATATCAACAGCAGCGGCTTCAACCTTTGAGGCTTTATCCATTACTTGATACGTATGGTTAACCCAACCAAAGTTTGTCATCAGAGACTTAACACTGGCGAAAACGACTAGCGCGATAAGAAACATCAAGGCCAGTACCAAACCATATCCTGATAATATTTTTGTCCTAAACCTCATGTTACTTAATACTTTGCTATTCATCGTGCACCTCTAATCATTCAAAACCAGCCGTTCTTTAACTAAACGGTCATTTTCATTCCATGGGGATTGAAAAATAGAATAGGAATTACCTATTCGCATTAGTGATTTAAGTATTGACGGGATTTTGGCTATAGATGTTATTTTTTTATAACTTTTTCAACTAAGCATCTATTTATGTATAACTATGGAGAGGATGGCCTTTCTTAATACAGAAAGGCATATTATCTTTATAAAATCATGTTCGTAGCGCTGTTGAAAATAACTTTCTTATTTAAAAACTGGCTAGACTAGCTGATATTTTTCAAGTCGATACAGAAAAGCCTTATAGGTTAATCCTAAAAATTTAGCGGCCTTAGTTCGGTTACCTTGATGTCTATTCATCGCTTGTTCAAGACAGCTTTTTTCAAACTCCTCCCATTGTATACCTGAGTCAGGTAATGAGAACTCGTTAGTATTAATTGTTTTAGGTTGACGACTTAGTTCCTCCACCATCTCCTCTTCATCACCTAATAAAACAAAACGCTCAATTCGATTAGCCAACTCTCTGACATTGCCAGGCCAAGGATAATCAAGAAGCTGCTTCATTGTACTGGCAGAGAGTGTTGAAGGCGTCTGGTTATATTGGTTCGCATGGAGCTTTAAAAAATGTTCAACCAGTCTGCCAATATCTTCCTGCCGGTCACGTAAAGGTGGCATATGTATCGGCACCACATTAAGACGATAATAGAGATCTTCCCTAAAACGACCTTCTGCTACTTCATATTGCAGATCTCTATGAGTTGCAGCAATCACCCTAACATCCAGTTTTATTTCACCATTTTGCCCTAAGCGGCTAATCACCCCTTCTTGTAAAAAGCGCAATAAGTTAGTCTGTAACAACAAAGGCAGCTCACCAATCTCATCGAGAAAGATAGTCCCTCCATTTGCAGCCTCAAGCTTGCCTATCTTCAATGCCGTAGCCCCCGTAAATGCCCCTTTTTCTGCGCCAAATAACTCGGCTTCTGCGAGACTTTCGGAAATAGCACCACAATTAATCGCAATAAATGGCTTATTTTTTCTTGCTGACAGCTGATACAGGGCTCGGGCAGCCAGCTCCTTGCCTGTACCACTCTCACCACCAATTAAGACAGTGGCATCGGTTGAACTGACTCGCTGAACTCGGGTATACACCTTCTGCATGCAAGGCGCTTTGCCCACCAGCCCCACCATCTCTTCTTGCTGAGATAACTGAGAAGCTAACATTCGGTTTTGCTGTTTGAGTACAATAGATTTGGCCACTTTTTCAATGGCTAGTAGTAATGATTGCCTTTGATAGGGTTTAGCTAAATAATCATCAGCTCCGGCTTGCATTGCATCAACCGCATGCGTAATGGTTCCGTAAGCCGTTGCAATGATAAACCCCATGTCAGGGTGATCACGGCGTACATAATTAAGCAGATCCATGCCACTGAGTTGACCCAACTTCCAATCGGAAAAGACTAGATCAGGATGATCGGATTTGATCGATAAAATGGCCTCTTCCACACTCTCCGCACTCTTGGTTTTATAGCCATTGGCTGCAAGCATTTTGGTTATTAAACTGCGCTGTTCTGGCTCGTCTTCTACAACAAGGATTTTAAGCGTCGGCTCTTTCATTGTCTTTCACCACTGGTATTATTATCTTCCCATTGACGAGAAAACGTTATCGTCACAACCGTGCCACCCTCTGGATTATCTTCAAACAAGAGTTCCCCACCGTAGTGCCCTTTAAGCAGTCGCTCTGCAATATATGCCCCCATACCAGTTCCTTCTGCTTTAGTCGTCACATGAGGCTGACAAAGTCGCTCCCTCACGCCCGGTAATATTCCTTTACCCGTATCCTTCACAACGACCTGATAAATATGTTCTGTCTCATTGATAGAGACTGTCACCTCGCCATCATTCGGTGTTGCTTCAACCGCATTGATGATCACTGCATGCAATATGCTTCTTAATTCTGATTCAGCCCCAAGCAAGCTATAGTGCTTTTCATTATCCTTAAACACTATTTTAGGTTTAGAGCCGTTAATGGAAAGCTCTAACAAAATATCGTGAATGATGGCATCCAATGGTACTGAGTGAGTCCGATTAACCTCATTACTGGATAACGTCAGCAATGACTGAATACTCTTATCCATCATGGTAATTTTCTGTTGGATTTTTTTAAGTAATAGCTCACCTTCAACAGGTGTTTCAGCTTGCAGCGCCCCTTCTGAGAGCAAACCTATAGTATGAAGTGGATTACGTAAGCTGTGCGCTATCCCTCGAGTGACCTCCCCAAGTTCCGCTAGCTGTTTTTGCTGTGTCATCAAGCTCTCTTTTTCACTGAGTTTTTCGAGTTGTCGACTCATCTTATTGAAACCAATCAATATCGCTTTAAGCTCTTTAACCCCTCTCTCCTCGACTTGAAAACCCAACTCCCCCTCCCCTAACTTCAGATGTCCCTGAGCCAACTTAGTCAAGGGTGAACTAATAAAATGGCTCAGCATATAAGCAAAAATAAGTGCCGCAATTGAAGTCAGTAAAATGAGTGCGAGCATCGACTCACTAAACCGTTCAAGTTGATCCTTAGTCCGGTGACTCGGTACTGAAATATCTTGAGAAACTCGAAAAGCGACTTCACCACCAATTGGCGAAGCTGGCGACTCTATAATCGCCACGTGACCATCTTTTAGCCATGAGTCAGCATCTATCTCTATCTGGCTGACAACCTCATGTAGTCGCTGTCGGTAAGCCACTGCGGTCTCCAGTCGAGCGTCAGCAATATTGGCCTTTTGTTGCTGTTTATATTCATACTCATGACGGGACATCTCTTTCAAGTGAGCCTTTAACTCTCTCTCTTTCTTTTGCAAAGCCTGCTTGAGAGCGACACGTTCCCCTACTGTGGCACGATTATTCGAGCTGCTCTCCAATAACATGACATCTTCGCTCAGTAGAGTGATCTCCTGACTTATCTCTTCAATATCTTGATTGAAATCATGTCTAGCATCTTCAATATCAGCAATAGCCTCTTGTAAGTCATCTTCATCAAGTTCAAAAACAAACTCCTGTTCCATGCCGACATTATCGATAAGCACTTTCACCAGGTTTTGAGATAACGTTTTGGAGCTTTCACTCAACTCGCTTTGTAACTCACCTTTATAGTACTGAGATATCAATAACTGACTTAATCCCAATAAAATGATTAAGGTGCCAAAAAGCAAAAACAGATAACGTTTTATCGACATTCAAACCTCAAAGTAAATTCACTGCCCTCAGTCAGTCCATCAAGAAACATACCAAGACTAGTGCGCTAGATTTCAGATACTTAACAGACAGACGTTAGCATAATTTTAACAACATTCCTCAAATGCGGAAACTTATTACTGATATGAGGCTTAACTGCAAACCTGCTCTCCTTTCAATAAGTCACAAGTCCTGTGAAATAAGGTTTTTACCTACTTGGCACACTCTTCGCTAATGACTGTTAGCTATTAACTATTGCTAACCACCACTTCATTTAACTCTGATAGAAAAAGGAAAACCCATGAAATCAAAAAAACTTGCCATACTGTTTGTCTGCACAAGCTTACTTGCCTTTACCGCTAACGCTGCTCCCTCTAATGTGCGTGAAATTGAAATTGTGGATAGTGCAACGGTGATGAACATTAATCAGGATGAGAATGAGCTAACCCAAGTATCCGTTAAACTGGGTAAAGAAAAACACGAGTTTACATTTACGCCAGCGGAGCTCAAAGACCCCGCAGTGATTAAATCTAAGCTTGCTGAACTGCCTGAGAAGCCCAAGAAAACACTGACGAAGCTCTTAACTAAACTAACGGCAATGGAGCATCGCAAGTTCGCACAATTTCACAGTAAAGAGCTTGATGCCAAAACCAGAAAAAAACTGGAAACCATCGCTAAAAAAATGGAGGGCAAGGACTGTCTCTTATACACATCTCCGAGCCCA
>OJDH01000511.1_pt1 | contig 11449 bp, 9 predicted proteins | sample 1592761 | NCBI WGS metagenome assembly OJDH01 (sample SAMN05416855, study PRJEB24817) | seawater metagenome | isolation source: Sea water | place: Canada:Atlantic | collected 2013-11
CGCCATGGATGGCGGGAATGTCGTTAATGCAGGAGCAATTAACTACCTTGAACTCTATCACTTCACGACATGCTGAATCCTGCATCTTGAAGTGGCTTGGGTATACCAGATTACCGAGCGCCGATGAACGCAAGCTGAATGCTAATACCGAGTATAACCCCATCAATTGATTATTTTTTAACGTTCAGCTTGTGTTCACATTAAATCGTCTCTAATGGCCGCAACAACGTAGATTAGATGAGGCTTAAGATATGAAACAGTTAACACAAGCATTAGTGAACAGTAACAAGCGTACAAAGCTGCTGGGTGTCATTGCTGCAAGTTTAGCCCTTGCGGGGCAGGTGAATAGTGCCGAACTTGATGCCGAGGGTTTTGCTATTGATAAAACTCATCACTCTATTGGACGTGAGCTGAGTAAAGCTCACGTGATCCCCGTGGCTTCCGGTCGTATTGGCTCTGTCGCGGAACTTGATGCAGAGCGCTTAAATCAGCTTCATTCGGCGCAAGGTGTTAAAAAGGGAGGTGACGGTAAGTTGGTGAGTGGGCCTAAAACCCGTGAAGAGATGATCAATGCGCACAAAAAAGGACTGATCCCGGTAAAATACTTGCCACAAAAAGCCATGGGTGATGCACAAGCCAATGTTCCTTCAGCTTTTGCCAATAAGGTGACTAACGAATTTGCTATCTATGAAGCCAGCAGTCGATTATTTGAAGATGATGACAATGACGGCTTCTATCAAACCTTTAGCGTCACTTTTGATGCTGATGTATACGGTTACTATCCCAATCAGCATGCGGATGTTTACGCTGAAATGTATCTGAGCCGTGATGGTGGGCCGTGGGTGCATTACTACACCACCGACATTTTTACCGTCGTGGGAGATTCAACTGAAGATGATTTTGAAGTGTTAACGACGCTAAATAGCGGTTATCCGGCAGATTATTATGATGTGTTGATTGACCTGTATGAGGTGGGATATACCGATATTGTGGCAACGGTTAATTCTGATGATTTTGATAGTTTATATGCTTTACCACTTGAGAGTAGCGATAGGGACTATATTGATAACGGCAATAGCAGCAGCGATGGCCATGGTGGCGGGTCTATGTCATTCATTGCTCTGCTTGGTTTAGGGCTGTTTGCAAGGTTTAGGACGACTTGCAAGGCTGTGAAGGTTGTCAGTCACTAAGCCAGTGAAAGCCCATTTAATCTAAGTCATATACCTCTTAATAAGCCGACATTTGTCGGCTTTGTTTTAACTCGAATGCATCAGTCTCTTGGAAAGCCAAGCTTGGTGAAATACTCACCCCATTGTTGCCAGCTTGTTATTGAATCAGTTTCTGATAGGCTAGCATTAGCGTAAATATTTGATAATAGAGTGATGAAAAATAAAGTTTAATAATAATTTTTGAGGAGCAGAATATGAATAAATTACTCTTAGCAGTAGGGGCTCTTTTTACACTGCTTCACACGACATCAGCAAGCGCAGCACCAGATATTCAAGGTTACTATATTGGTGGAATGGGCGGTTATAGCGAGCTTAGTTTAGGTGATTTCAAAGACTCAGCAACCAGCTATGGCGGCTATGCTGGTTACAGTTTCGGTAAAGATTTGGCGGTTGAAAGCACATTTTTTACCACGGCTAATTTAGCGGATGAGGGCGATGTTAAAGCAAGAACCGCGACGTTTGCTGCCAAATTGAATCACTTTTTTAGTCCTACTTACTCTATGTTCATTAAGGTTGGGGTTGCTACCACTGAGGTGTCTGCAGGTGTCGATGATTACTCAGCCTCTGGTTGGATGTGGGGAGCAGGTTTTAATATGGCCATAACCGATAGTGTGAATATTCGATTGGGTTATGAGATGATTTTGACTGATCTTGCCCATGACACCTCTGATGATGTGCTTGACTCTGATCTCTCAAATGTCTATTTGGGCGTCAATTATCAATTTTAATTAGGTTCTGCTACCGACTTTATCAGGCGCTATTTAGCGCCTTTTTTGTGCTCATTACTGCTTAAGTTTTAATTTACTTTGTAAGTAACATCGCTAACTTAATAAAAAACAATACAAACTGCTCAACTTTGTATCAGTTGGTGAAACATCTATTGCATTGCTAATGATAATCGTTATCATTCCGCCATAATACTTATGGGGGATATTAACCAATGCAACAATTTCGTTTTTCGCTTCTTGCAGTCGCTTGTGCGTCAACCTTTCTATCGGGCTCTCTTTTTGCTGCTGACGTGGCAAAAATAAAGACCAGTGAGCAACAGCAAGAAGAGCTGAGAAACAAGGATGTAGAACGTATTACTGTCTACGGAAGACAAAACCAAGTGGTCATGAATTCAGGTTTAGCCACTAAATCAGACATGTCGTTAATGGAAACTCCGGCGGCGGTGGTTATCGTTGATCAAGCGTTAATCCAGGCGCAAGGTGCTGATAGTCTGCAAGATTTGGTGCGCAACATCAGTGGTGTGACCCAGGCGGGCAATAATTATGGTATCGGCGATAATTTAGTGATCCGTGGGCTTGGGGCTAACTATACATTTGACGGCATGTATGGGGGCGCGGGGTTAGGAAATACATTCAATCCAACCCGTTCATTGACCAATGTCGAGTCCATTGAAGTGCTTAAAGGCCCTGCTACTGGATTATATGGAATGGGCAGCGCAGGTGGCGTGATTAACCTTATTGAAAAGAAGCCTGAGTTTGAGTCAAAAAATGAAATAGGTGTTGAACTGGGCCAGTGGGATAGCTACGCACTGTCGATCGACAGCACTGGCGGTTTGACTGATAACTTGGCTTATCGTGTTGTGGCTAAAACGGCCCGTAGTGATGGGTATCGTGACATTGGCACTGACAGAGATGAAGTCTACACCTCACTAAAATATGTTATTGATGATAGTCAGGATCTGATGCTATCAGCTTCATATGTCAAAGATTCCATTGCTGTCGATTCTATCGGTCATCCTATCCGTATCTATAATGCCGCTTCGGTTGACGGTAAAACAGCGGGGCAGGTGGGTTGGGAAGATTTGGTTAATGATCCAAATGGTAACGGGCTTATGCTGACTGACACCCAACGTCAGGAACTCGCGGCTTCCCTTGCCACTGGTGATGGCTTAACGCCTTTTGCATTTGGTAAGGCTGGGATTATTTCACCGATTGCAAAAGATAATGAAGGCGAGGAACTCAGGTTTAAGCTGACTCATAATATCTACTTTAACGACAATTTATTTTTAAATCAGCAGCTACAGTACCGAGATTACACCTCTGGTTTTGCCCGTCAAACTGGCGCTTATAACTATGTCTACTGGGACCGAAGAGGAACCATTAATGCAGACCCTCGCGCCCCATTGGTTGAAGATGGCGTTTTACATCCTTTTGCAGCGCGTCGTCAGGAGTACCGTAAAGTTGAAGCCGATGAGACCTCATGGCAGTACTTTGCCGATCTAAGATACGATTTTGAACTTGCTGGTATTGAAAATGAATTTTTAGTGAATGCAAATTTTGAAGATCGCAGTATTCGTTTTAAACAACACTCTATCTATGATGCCGATAAGGTGATTAAGAACAAAGCGGGTGATGTTATCTATCGAGGTGTACATCCCTATATCTACGACATTCGTAACCCAAATTGGGGAGCGGGAAGTTTTGAAGATTATGATCCACTGTTAACCAGCAACTACAACAAGACGGTGAATGCATGGGGAGTGGGTTTACAACATGTAGGTTACTTGGGCTACGGTTTTACCACTCGCGTAGGCGTGGCGTTTAACGAGATTAAGCAAAGCTATGAGCACTTAGGTGTTGATGCGCGTTATCGTGCCAGTGCTGCTGAGCCAACGCCTGAGCAAGATACTACCGATAACGGTATTACGTATAATTTAGGCGTGACCTATATGCCGACCGATAACCTCTCTTTTTTTGTTAATCACTCAAAAGGGCGTACCGCTTACAGCATTTTAGGCAGCGTGACTGGGGATAACAGTGACAGACCTGACTCTGAGTCGGTCAGTGATGACTTGGGGATACGTTATAAGGCTTTTGGCGATCAAATGTTGACCTCGCTGGTGTTTTTTAAGAGTTCACGAACCAACCTTAGATACACGATTAAAGACAAGCTAGACCCTGAAGTGGTTGAGTACTTTTACGATGGTGAGGAGGAGACTTCTGGGGTCGAGCTGGATATGAATGCTGATCTGAATGATCAATGGTCAATCAATGTGAATGGTGTTTATCAAGATGCCAGAGACAAAAAAGATCCCACTCGAGGAAGTTTTGATACCCGCCAAAAAGGTGTGCCTTATGTGACGGCGAGTGCTTGGGTGACATATGGTGCCGAGTGGTTTTCTCTAAGCAGCCCACTCAACATCAGTTTAGGGGCTAAGTATGTTGATGATCGAAGCACTAATTCGAGCTCATTTGGTATCCCAGACGGATACGTGCTTAGCTACACAGTGATGGATACTGCGATAAGCTATCAGGCTGATAGCTGGAAGTTGCAGCTTAACGTCAACAACTTGCTCAATGAAAGTTATTATAGCAAGGCGATGTTCCTCGGCGGCATGCCAGGTGAAGAGCGTAATGCCAAGCTGACCTTTAGCTATCAGTTGTAAGTGATAAAGCGATCCATGTGAGATAAAACGCAGCCTGAGTGCTGCGTTTTTTTGTCAGCCCTACATACCACTGAATAGTAGATTGGTCATTTTAAATGGTTTTTAAATAAACAAAGTACAACCCCTGTGATAGGTTGGTATTAATTTAAAAACAGCTGTTTAAAATAAGAAGATACCCGATGAGACTAACAAAAACCTCTTTAGCACTTTCACTTTCTCTGGCGTTAACTGCTAGCTTCTCTGCCGTTTGTTATGGACAAACAGATGATCTTAATCACTCTGTTGCTCAATCCATGCCTAAGCTTGAAAACTTGTATCTCCACCTGCATCAACATCCAGAACTCTCTTATCATGAGCAAGCCACGGGTCAACGTATGGCGAAGGAGTTATCGGAATTAGGCTTTGAAGTGACGGATAATTTTGGTGGCTATGGTGTAGTTGGGATCTTCAAAAATGGAGAAGGACCTGTAGTGATGATCCGCGCCGATACAGATGCGCTGCCTATCATTGAAGAAACAGGCAAACCTTATGCTTCTAAAGTGACGACAACCGATGCGGACGGTAAAACTCAGGGAGTCATGCATGGTTGTGGGCATGATATTCACATGACCAGTTTGATTGGTACCGCTGAGCAATTGGTTAAGCAAAAAGCGAACTGGCAAGGTACCTTGATGATGGTGGCACAACCTGCTGAAGAGATGGGAGGGGGCGCTAAAGCCATGCTTAAGGAGGGATTGTTCAGTGAGTTCCCAATTCCAGATGAGGTCCTCGGCCTACATGTGAGTGCTTCTATTCCTGCAGGTAAAGTCGGCATCGTATCTGGGTATGCATTGGCGAATGTTGATTCGGTGGATGTCACGATTAAAGGAAAGGGAGGTCACGGTGCTTATCCTCATTTAACGATCGATCCTGTGGTACTTGCGGCTCGCACGGTGTTAGCGCTGCAAACTATTCCGAGTCGTGAGATCTCACCGCTTGAGCCAAATGTGGTCACTGTGGGGTCAATTCATGGTGGCTCTAAGCACAATATTATCTCTAATGAAGTCAAACTACAGATCACTCTTCGCTCATATAATCCTGAGGTACGCTTGCAACAAATAGCGGCTATAAAGCGATTAACGAAGGGGATAGCCATCAGTGCAGGTCTTTCTGATGACTTGATGCCAGTGGTTTATGTTCATGAGGATGAGACTATTCCCTCGACGTATAATAATCCTGAGTTGGCAGCCAAGGTTAAAACCAGTATTGAATCTGAAATTGGGTTGGACAATGTGGTTATCGCAGAGCCTGTGATGGCGGGGGAAGATTTTGGGCTTTATGGGCTGACGCCGCAAAAGCGACCCATTATGCTTTTTTGGTTGGGGGCTGTATCACCTTCACAATATGAGAACAGTGTTAAATCCGGTGAGAGTCTGCCTTCACTGCATTCAAGTAAGTTTGCCCCTGATTATCCATTGGCTATTAACACAGGCGTACGAGCAATGACACGCAGTGCCATGGATTTGTTTAATGAGAAATAAATAAGAGTGTAAACGTGTACCTCTTGATTTATAGGGGTACTGTTGATTTTGAATGTGGAAGTTTTAAGAATGGTTAATATATTTTATCAGCGGATTAAGAATATTACATCAATTAGATAAGCTAAGCTTCCGTGCTTATGTGAACAATAACGTCATGTTAATATTGATAGCTTTTGCCATATTAATTCAAATGTAAATTAACGTGTAATAGTCATATTTAAATAGAATGGCGTTCTAATAAAGTATCGTAAGGTTTTACTGGATAAAAGTAATATTTAATTAGTTTAGCCATTGGTTCAGGGAACTGTCGGCTTTAACTACCACCTATTTTATCCAAGAGTAATACTTATTTATATAGACTATTCTTTCTTGTTATAGCCATAGGTGGCTTGAGATTCATTTAGTTCTTTATCCAGCTTAGCGAGTATATCGTCTAAGCTTTTTAAGAGTTCATTTAATGAGTTAAGTTCTTTTTTTTCTAGTTTATCAAAACCATAAAGTTTATCCAGTGCAGCGAACTGTTTATCTAATTCTTTTTTATCTTCGTCTGACATCTTGTCAAAATTTATTTCACCGCCGCTGCTGGTTTCTTCCATTTTGCGTGATAGGACGTTGAGTTGTTTGTTTTCTTCTGGAGTGACTTTTCCGTCGGCAAAAATCTCGTCTATTTTTTTGAAGGTTTCTTCTAATGTTTTCTGATCTTCTTTACTGGGTTCTTTCATGTACTTATTGAATATGCTGTCTATTTTATTGTGGATCTCTGTTTCTTGTTTTTTCTCACTTTCTGTAAGTTGTTTTGGGATCCCTGCTTGTTGTTGGAAATTATCCTTTCCTTCAAATAGGTTACCTAGATTAATGCCTAGGCCAGATAACTGGATATTATCCTCTGAATTTAATCGGATGGTTTCAACATTATCTCTGTCGACGATTTCTTTTAATCCAGATTTTGATTCTGTTTGATTAATGTTGGATAAGTAGGTATTTAAATTATTACTTGGGATATGCATATTAACTCCTAGGGATATTTTGTTTGGATATTCCTTAAGAGCAATACTCATGCCATGCTAGTTAATTCCTCCTACTTGCTTACGTTATGTAGTACATCTATCTGTATTTGTCATTAATTAAAATTATTTTCATTATTAGGTGGGGAGTTTTTTCCGCAGTGGCAAATCAATAGCGGAATAACATTTCCGCCATAACAACTAATCATTTGGTAAGTTAAATGTTATATAGTGAATATTGTATGTAAATATTATTTAAATCATTGGTGTGGCTAACTCAATGCCATTAAAATAGATATCTCTCTATTACGAGTATTTATTATTTACTGCATGCTGTTCTGTTAATTCAAAAGTGTTTTAAATAGCTGGTTGAATTAAATATGTATTTTAAAATTGAAGTAGGCTTGTTTTGTTTTTCAGTAGCAGATTTTAATTGGCGAGTTCATGTCGATGATTTTCATATATTGATAGGGATAACAAGACTGTCATCGTATAAAGTAACTGAATAATATTGCCAAGCCCTGATTCATCTTTTCTGGTTTCATTCCTGCAAACCCGAGACGAACAAAGCGATTTTGGTTCTGCCCTTTATCTAGATGAAAGCTTGATTCAGAGACTAAGTAGATATCATGCGCTAAACCAAACTCCTCTAACTGCTTAGCGTTATTTTTCACGTCTAACCAGATAGCCATACCACCTGCTGGTGTGGTAAAGCTGATATCAAGTCCTTGTGCTTGATACTTTTTAAGCTCTGAGACTAAATTATCTCGTCGTTGTTGGTATATTTTGGTGGTTCTCCTTAAATGCCTTTCAAATGCGCCATCTTTCATCCAGCGTCCGATGGCGTCTTGCATCAATACATTGGGTTTATGATTCATGATGCTTCGATAGTTGATGATGGCTGGCGCTAAAGACTTGTCCACAGCCATGTAGCCAATACGGCAACCAGGAAACATAATTTTAGAGAAGGTAGAAACATAAATGACCAGTCCTTTGGGGTCGTCAGCCGCTAAAGGCGCCAAAGGTTGGCTTGAATAATGAAACTCATGATCGTAGTCATCTTCGATAATGGCAAGGTTATACGTTGCGGCAAGTTGGTAAATTTTTATCCTTTCATGGATAGGTAATGTCACCGTTGTTGGGTACTGATGTAAAGGCGTTAAATAGATAAGTGCGATATCTTGATTTTTAACTAACTGAGTTAAATGCTCAATATCAATGCCTTTAGGGTGTTGTTTAATTGCGACTAATTCAGCTCCTGCCGTTTTAAAAGCGTTCCATGCCGGTCGATAGCCAAGAGACTCAACAGCAACCTTAGCACCGGGTTTTAGTAAGACTCGGGAGATTAAATATAACGCCTCTTGTGAGCCATTGACTGTGATGATCTCTTTATCCGTGATTGATCGTGCTCGGCGCAAATAGGTTGCCACTTGTGAGATAAATTGGCTATTCCCTCTATTATTGCCATAGGACAAACCTGATAGCTCAGGTCGAGTGAGACTGTCGCTCATAAAGGGCTTAAGCTCATGGAATGGGAAGGCTGATATATCTGGATTTCCTCCCGCAAAGTTATAGCGATATTCGTGGGCTGGTTTAGCATTCTTTTCTTCGAAAATGAGAGGATTAATCCGCCACTTAAATTTGCTTTGCGTTATGTTCTGCTTGGTTTTTGGATACAGGCTGGACTCAACCGGAAATGATTGCACGACTCGGTAACCTTGGCGCTCTACTGACTCTACCCATCCTTGTGCTATGAGCTCTTGGTAAGCGGCCATAACTGTGTGGCGGTTAGTCTGTAATTGCTCAGCAAGTTGACGGGCCGAAGGGAGTGCCTCCTTTGCTTCAACTTGTCCCTGCTTGATGGCAGAACTGATAGCTCTCGCAATCTGCAAAAATTTAGGTTTAGCAAATGGATCTAAAGTGAGGGAAAGCGTTCTCATCTCTGGTATAGGCTATTTTTGAAATCTGGATGTTTAACTTATACCAGATGCTGCAAGAATAGCCTATCAATCGAAACAGGAGAATTCACTTGCAAACAACCACAGACTTTAATCCACGCCCTATAACTCTTAAGTCTAGTGATATCACACTTAACCCTTTAGCTAGGGAAGATATAGAGGGTTTTCACAGTGCGGGTAACCATGAACGCTTATGGAAATGGGTTATTCCTAATCCCTGTGAATCCCTATCAAGTACTGAACATTGGATTGCTAACGCGTTGAATGAACAGCAACTTGGCCATCAGATCCCCTTTGTTATTATCGATAACCATAGCAAGAAGATAATAGGCAGTACCCGCTACTGCTCAATTCGACGAGATGATAGGAATATTGAGATAGGGCATACATTTATAACCCCAGATTTTCAGCGAACCCATGTTAATACTCAGACTAAGTTTCTGCTGTTGAAGCATGCTTTTGAGATATTGGGAGCCATTAGGGTTGAGATTAAAACCCATGAGAAAAACCAGCAATCTCGCAATGCTATTTTGCGCATAGGGGCTAAGTTTGAAGGCGTATTACGTAATAATAGAATTTTGCCCAATGGCTATGTTAGAAGCACTGCCATTTTCAGCATTACTGAACAGGAGTGGCCGCAAGTTAAGGCTGATCTTCAAGCTAAGCTGGATTCAAATTAACTCTGCGACTTTGACCTTGTCTAGTTCGATTTTGAATCGTCAATTGGTTGATTAATGAAAGGTGAAATAATGCACATCCCTGAAATGATGAAGATGGGGAGCAATGAGCTCATTCATCAGTTTATTGAAGAGTTTAGTTTTGGCGCCTTAATAACGGAACAGCTTGAAGCTAATCATTTACCCTTTATGTTAAAAAAGTCTGAAGGTGACTTAGGGACACTTTATGGACATTTTTCAAGAGTAAACCGTCATTTAGTTAAGCAAGATGGCTGTGATGTGATGATTATTCTTGAAGGGCCACACAGTTATATCTCTCCAACTTGGTACGCTTCATTTCCAGCAGTACCAACCTGGAACTACGCCGCAGTGCATCTTTACGGAGAGATGACTCTGCTCTCTAATGATGAAACGATAACGGCATTGGATGAAATGGTAAGTACTTATGAACCTGAGTTACTGATTAAGCGTGACATCATTACCGATGAATACCGAGATAGATTAGCACAGGGAATAGTGGGCTTTAAAATCAAGCTCACCAAAATGCTGGGGAAACAAAAGTTAGGTCAAAATAGAAAGTTTGTCGATCAAGCTGGCGTGGTAAAGGGGTTAGAATTAAATGAAACTTCTGATGCTAAGAGGCTGCTGAGTTATATGCAAAAAAGAGGCATAGGGATTGGTTGAATTTAGCTTAAAATATTAACAGTTAAATTAAATAGATAAGGCAGTAATAACCTGCCTTATCTATTGACTGTATTTACTTAACGAGCTTTGGTTGTATTTTATCTTTAAACCATTTAGTTAACAGTTCAGACTCATACGGAAATGGTTGGCTGGTAATTGGCTGAATGCCAAATAGGAAACTCATGTTCTGAATTTTCTCTGAACCAGACATAATCACCTTACCATCCTGACTTAAACTGTAATCAAAACTAATTTTAGGCGGGTAGAGATCTGATACCACTCGAATGTCGTTAACAGTAGCGCCAAATGTAGGTTGAACATCACCCGCTAAATCCACATTCGTCACCATAAGATCTAATTTTTGATTTTCCCCTAGTACTTTATTTACATCTCGTCCTAACTCATCGGTCAATTCACTAAATAAGTAAGGTCCAAATTTAGATTGTAACCAAGTGGTTGATTCAATGTCTGTATACTGACTTGGGTCTTTCCAAATAATGGCAAGGTTACCATCGTGGGTAATATAATTTTCTATGGGCTCTTTTTTAGCTGTTGAAGTACACCCAGATAATATTGCCATAATAATTAAGGTTAATAAAGAAATTGTATATCTCATATCTACTCCTTTGTATTTGATTGTATTGAATATAGTTGAATGTTAAAAGGCTAAAATTAGTCGAGCTTAATCAATTATTGAATAAGCAGTTTTATATACTTTCTCACGGGAAACAAGTTTTATTAACAACTAGATGTACCTAGTTGTTAACTTATTTGTTGTTATTATATTAAGTTGTTGATTGTTTTTGAGTTTTATAATTAGTTGTATTTTATAAAATAACTGGTACTTTTGGCTTACTTAAAAAGGGTTGGTGTGATATTTATACGATACGTAATTTATTATATCATTATAATTAAATGCTATTAATTCTTAATCTGTCTCTTATACACATCTGACGCTGCCGACGAAGAGGATAGTGTAGATC
>OJDH01000512.1_pt1 | contig 11331 bp, 7 predicted proteins | sample 1592761 | NCBI WGS metagenome assembly OJDH01 (sample SAMN05416855, study PRJEB24817) | seawater metagenome | isolation source: Sea water | place: Canada:Atlantic | collected 2013-11
GATCTACACTATCCTCTTCGTCGGCAGCGTCAGATGTGTATAAGAGACAGATCTATGACATTGTAAATTTAGGGTACCTTGTGCAATAAGATTTAAATGTAAAGAAAATGACCGTTTATTTCACACCTCTATTACCTCATCAAAACCAATAAATAACCTTGATCTAATGTAAAACAACTCGTAAAGTTATCTATGTAAATAAAACATACCTTTTATTACGGTGATGGTTATGAAAATTGGTTATGCAAGAGTCAGTACCGATGAACAATCTGATAATGCTCAATTAGATGCACTAAACGCCGCTGGGTGCGAGCGCATATATAGTGAGAAGTTTAGTGGCAAGTCAAAACAACGCCCTGAACTTGAACGTTTGATCGACTCGCTAAGAACTGGAGATACCGTCGTAGTGCAGCGCCTCGATCGATTAGGTCGGAGTTTGAAAGACCTAATTGAGTTGTTAGATGGCTTTAAATCGCAACAAGTAAGCTTTATCAGCCTTAATGAGAATATTGACACTACAACGGCGGTTGGTGAGTTAGCGTTTCATATGATTGGCTCTATCGCGCAATTTGAACGCCGTTTGGTATCAGAAAGAACCAAAGCGGGTTTAGATGCAGCGCGAGCGAGAGGGCGTAAAGGTGGGCGACGTGCCAAATTGACATCTTCGGATATAAAAAAGGCGCAAGCAATGTTGCTTGATCCTACCGTAACAAAAAGTGAGGTCGCTGCGCATTTTGGTGTAAGCCGACCAACATTAAATAAATCATTGAGCACAGCACCACCGCCACAAGAACGCTCACTGTTTGAAAATTAACCTGAACGACTTTTAAACGGTAAAACTATAGGGCAAAGTGGCTTAGCTTTAGAAATTAATAGCAATAACAATTATTTGGATTAATAGCATAGATGTTTGAACAAACTTTCAAAAATATTGACGACATACTTCACAAGGACGCTGGCTGTTCAAGCGAATTAGATTATACAGAGCAAACTTCATGGATGCTGTTTTTGAAGTATTTGGATGACTTGGAATTTGCCAAGTCGCAAGAAGCTGAATTAATGGAGCAAGAATACAGCTACATCATTGACGAAGCGCACCGCTGGAGCAAATGGGCAGCGCCTAAAAAAGCTGATGGCAGCTTTGATCATGACAATGCCTTGACCGGTGATGACCTGATGAAATATGTAGATGGTGAACTATTCCCCTACCTTAAAGGCTTTAAGCAACGAGCAGAAAGCCCAAACACAATTGAATATAAAATTGGTGAAATCTTTGGTGAGATAAAAAACAAAATTCAAAGTGGTTACTCGCTGCGAGACGCTCTTGAAAAAGTAGACGAACTGCAATTTCGTTCGCAAGAAGCCAAGCATGAACTATCGCACCTGTATGAAGTGAAAATCAAAAACATGGGTAACGCTGGACGCAACGGCGGCGAATACTATACGCCGCGCCCGTTAATCCGTGCCATGATAGACGTGATAAAACCACAGATTGGTGAAACCATTTACGACCCAGCGGCAGGCTCTGCCGGCTTTTTGTGTGAAACATTTGATTATTTACGCAAAGGTGGTGCTGAAAAGCGCGAACTTAAGTCCCGTGACTTAACGGTATTACAAGAAAGCACCTTTTATGCTAAAGAGAAAAAGTCACTGGCTTATGTGATTGCCATCATGAACATGATTTTACATGGCATCGAAGCACCTAACGTCATTCACACCAATACTTTGGCTGAAAACCTACAAGACATCACTCCTAACAAGCAACACGACATAATTTTGGCTAACCCTCCCTTTGGTGGCAAAGAGCGCCCTGAGGTACAGCAAAACTTCCCGATCAAAACCAGCGAAACAGCCTTCTTATTTTTACAGCACTTTATTAAATCATTAAAGCCTGGTGGCCGCGCAGCCATCGTGATTAAAAACACCTTTCTATCCAATACCGACAAAGCTGCAATTGCCCTGCGTAAAGAGCTGCTTGAGAACTGTAACTTACATAGTATTCTAGATTGCCCGGGCGGCACCTTTATTGGTGCGGGTGTTAAAACAGTAGTGTTGTTTTTTACAAAAGGTGAGCCAACTCAAAGCACTTGGTTTTATCAGCTCAATGTTGGTCGTAATATGGGTAAAACGAACCCGCTGAATGACAAAGACTTAAAAGAATTTGTCGAGTTACAGGCAAGTTTTATGGATTCAGACAATTCATGGTCAGTTGCCGTCAATGATTTAGATTGTAGCTCTTGGGATTTGTCAGTCAAAAATCCGAATGCCAAGGTAGAAGCCTCATTGCGTGAACCAAAAGCCATTATCGAGGAAATCATTGCATTAGATAAAGAGAGTGAGGTGATTTTGGCTAGCATACAGGAGTATTTGTGATGGTATGGCCAATTTTGAATCTTGGAGAGATTTGTGGATTCCAAAATGGTTTTGCGTTTAAAAGCAAACTATTTACAGAGTCAGGCATCCCAGTCCTTAGAATCTCTAATATCCAAGGTGGGTCTATAGACTTATCGAAGATTGTTTATACGGATCCAAAGTCTTACAAAGAAGAACTGGGGCGTTACCATGTAGGAGATGGTGATTTACTTATCGCAATGTCTGGCGCAACGACCGGAAAAATAGGTGTTAATTCTACTGGTTTAAGTTTCTTGCTAAATCAGCGGGTAGGCAAGTTCTTACCATCAAATAAACTTGATAAGCAATATTTGTATTATTACCTCACAACAAAAGTCGAAAAGCATTTAGAAATTTCTGCTGGGGCTGCACAACCTAATCTAAGTACCGAGCAAATAAAGGCTATTAAAATACCACTTCCCTCTCTATTGGAACAAAAACGCATTGTAGCCATTCTCGACCAAGTCTTTGCCGATATCGAAAAAGCCCGCGCTATCGCAGAGGCAAACCTGAAAAACGCCCGTGAGTTATTTGATAGTTATTTGCAGCAAGTGTTTAGTCAACGTGGTGAAGGTTGGATTGATAAACCGCTGGATGAAATCTGTGATTTTAGTAGTGGAGGGACGCCATCAAAGAAAAATGATAGATTCTGGGACGGCGATATCCCTTGGGTTTCTGGTAGAGATATGAAAACAACACAATTGTTTGATTCTTTTTTGCATATTTCTGAAGTTGCGATTGAAGAGTCTGCCGCTCGCACTGCACCTGTAGGAACAATACTTTGTCTAGTTAGAGGTATGGGATTAGCGCATGGAGCTCAGATTGCCGAGCTAATGGTGCCTTGCGCGTTTAATCAAGATATAAAGGGGATACACCCTAAACCTGAAATAGTTTCAAGATATCTAGTCTTCGTTCTTCGACATCGAATAGACTCTACTAGCTACGTTTTAAGTAGTGCAGCTCATGGGACGCTCAAGATAAATATGGAGCAACTAAAAGAGCTTACAATTCCGGTTCCTTCTGAACACCAACAGAAGGAAATTGTAAAAAACCTAGATATGCTCATAAGCGACATAAATGCGCTAAAGTCTGTTTATCTCAAAAAGCTGAACAAGTTAGATGAATTAAATAAATCCATCCTTCAAAAAGCGTTTACCGGTGAGCTCACCAAAAAAAAAGTAGAAGTCGCATGAGAGAATTAGGCATTTGCAAGTCCTCTGGTAGGCTCTATGAGGGCAATCGAAACTCAGGCACACCAGTGACAAATGCTAACCCAATATTGCCTATTGCAATGATTGGTGTAGATTTGCCAACTCCGCAAGCATCAATAAGTGGGTTCAGTGGACTCATCTTCAGAGAAGAAAGCTTTGATCCGATTACAAAAATCAGACGTGGTAGGGTTTACAGAATTAATGAAAGCCAGCCGGTTACATGGCGGGTACAAGATGCCAGTCGCAAAGATCTTGAATATAAAGCATGGGCAAATGGAGCTGCTCAGGAAATAGAAGCAACGAGCTACAACATCGATTCATTGAGCTATCTTCGTAATTTCAAAAGCTTACCTAAGATCGTCTTAGGAGAAGCTCCTTTTCAAACAAATTGGAAGATACTAGCAATTGAAACGCAATTTAATGGCAAGCCGCTAATTACAATCAAAGCTTTATCAAGTTTTGGAACTATGCCTGAATTAATCACCAATCAACTACCAACTCTAGTTAAAGCAAAACTTATAAAGGCTGTTGAAAACGTTGAAGCCGTTGCGAATAGACTTGGCTCTGTAGAAACCGTTGATGCCTGTAGAAGTGCTCTTTCACTAGTATTTGGTGCCCTTGCCGATGATTTAACACTCGATCTAGGTGCTGGTATTTCAAAAAGAATAAAGTCTAATCAAGAACGCAATAAAAAAGGAAATGGGCAAGATTTAGTTACCCATAGCGCTGAAATAGTTCGCCGTTTACATTCGCGCAGTAAACCAAATGAAGAAGCAAGGCTTAATACACGCTCGGTTTCTGACGAAGATGCAAATTTGGCTCTAAAATGCCTTTGGTTCGTTTTAGTTGAATTAGGCTGGGCAAAAGATGAATAAAGAAAACGAACAACTCCCATTATTCGACTTTGATGAGGCTAACTTAAAAAAAGTAGCACAGCACCAGCCAACGCCTTTGAAAGATTCTAGCTACGGTAAGTACATTGTTTATGTTGACGAAAGTGGTGACCACAGTTTGCAAAGTATCGACCAAAGTTACCCTATTTTTGTACTCGCATTCTGCGTGTTCCATAAACGACATTACAGTGAAGCGATAGTACCTGCATTAGAGAAGTTTAAGTTTAATTTCTTTGGCCATGACCAGATCGTGTTGCATGAAAACGAGATACGGCGCAGAAAAGGTGTGTTCAATATATTCAAAAACCGTGAACATCATCAACAATTTACAAACCAATTAACGGAAGTTATCGAATATAGTAATTTTATACTGATAAGCACCACTATCGATAAAAGAAAACTAAAACCCAATGCAGACGATAACGCCTACCACATTGCCCTTGGGCTTTGTATGGAATCATTGCACGACTTTCTTACTGAGAAACAACAACAAGAAAAAGCGACACATATCGTGGTTGAATGCAGAGGTAACAAAGAGGATCGCGACTTAGAGTTAGAATTTAGGCGTGTCTGTGATGGGCAAAATAAGTTTAACAAGTCGTTACCACTTGAAATTATTTTTTCAGATAAAAAGGTAATGTCGTCAGGCTTGCAACTAGCAGATTTAGTAGCGCGACCTATTGGCTTGAGTGTTTTGAGACCCGAGCAGCAGAACAGGGCTTTTGAAGTGCTTAAAGAAAAGTTTTATTGTATGGACGGAAGAAACAAGTTAGGTGAAAACTTTGAAGGTGTGGGTATGAGAATTTATCCTGCACCAAAAAGCGAAAAACCTCGGTGAAGCCACCAAGGTTTTGACGCCGACCGAGAATGCTCAATCCACTTGCCACATAGTATCGTTAAAAAGATGTCAAACGTCAACTTATTGTTTAGTTATAAGCACAGGACAAGTTTTCACATCAGATTAGTTACGACCAACTTCATGGTGCATGAACGCTGAGCACTGGACAATTTTTTAATAATTTGTTTTATAAAAATCAATGGCTTAAAAAGTCTTAAGTTCTTGACTGGTATTTGATTCAAGCGAATAATAGAACAATAAGTAGCCTTTTGCAGAACGTTAGTCTCTTACATTGGCAGATTTACGAAAAGGATAACGTTAATTGAATAAAGCCAATCGCAACGAAGCCGATACACGTGCCGATTTAATTGATCCTCAACTAATCAGTGACGGTTGGGGCGAAGTAGACAAAAGCTTTATTCGAAGAGAAGTAATTTGTCCCGGGCGTATACTCACTGGCGGAAAACGCAGCCAACCGGTAAATAGTGACTATGTGCTGGTCTACAAAGGCCGCAAACTGGCGGCAGTTGAGGCTAAAAAAGAAGCCCTAAGTTATACCGAAGGCGTACGCCAAGCAAAAGATTATGCCGAGCGCTTACAATGTAGATTAGCCTATGCAACCAATGGCCATGACATATATCAGATTGATATGCTCACCGGCGACGAAAAGTTAGTTGAGCGATACTTATCACCTGAAGAACTCTGGGCGCTTACCTTTGCAGAGCAAGACAAGACCGCGCCTGATTTTAAAAAGGTCTGGCGAGAACGTTTCGCAGCTGTTCCTTTTGAAGTGAAAGGCGACTGGCAACCTCGTTACTATCAAGAAAACGCTATTAACAATGCGATAGAAGCCATCTCCGAGGGTAAACAAAAAGTATTACTTACTCTGGCCACTGGCACAGGTAAAACCTGTATTGCCTTTCAAACCGCGTGGAAGTTATTCCAAAGCCGCTGGAGTTTAACTGCGCAGAAGAGCCCCGAACTAGCCAAACGCCGCCCCCGCATTTTGTTTTTGGCCGATCGCAATATATTAGCGAATCAGGCATTTAATGATTTTGGCCCTTTCGGTGAAGACGCGTTAGTACGCATTAACCCTAATGAAATACGGAAAAAAGGTGCCGTGCCAAAAAACGCTAGTGTATTTTTCACTATTTTCCAAACCTTTATGAGCGGCCCAAAAGACGATGACGGTAAGGAAACTCCATACTTCGGTGATTACCCGCCCGACTTCTTCGATTTAATTATCATAGATGAATGTCACCGTGGTGGTGCTAATGATGAAGGTGCATGGCAAGACATTCTTAAACATTTTAGTCCAGCTGTGCAATTAGGTTTAACCGCTACTCCAAAACGCACTGACAACGTCGACACCTATAGGTACTTTGGTGAGCCGGTATACAGCTACACTTTAAAACAGGGCATTAACGACGGTTTTTTAACTCCGTTTAAGGTGTATCCGATTGTCGGGACAATGGACGAGTATGTGTATACCCCAGGTGATGGTGTGGTGGTACAAGGCAAACCAGAGCCTGGAAGACTATACAGAGAAGCCGACTTTAATCGCATTATTACTATCCCAGCGCGTGAACAAAAGCGAGTTCATTATTGGATGGACTTATTCAAGCCAACCGAGAAAACCATCGTCTTTTGTGCCACCCAAAAACACGCTGGCATGGTGCGCGATTTTATCAACCAGTATGCTAGGCAAAAAGGCTGGACAACCAACACCAACTATTGTGTGCGCGTTACCGCCAATGATGGTGTAGCTGGTGACAATGATCTAAAAACGTTTCAAGATAACGAAAAGACCATTCCTACCATATTAACTACATCACGCAAACTCTCTACTGGGGTTGATGCTCGCAATGTACGCAATATTGTGCTCATGCGCCCTTGTAACAACATGATTGAGTTTAAACAAATAGTTGGTCGTGGTACCCGCATGTACGAGGGCAAAGATTACTTCACGATCTATGATTTTGTAAAAGCACACCACAACTTTGCCGACCCTGAATGGGACGGCGAGCCATTACCGCCACCCCCCTGTAATAAATGCAACCAATCGCCTTGTATTTGCAAAATAGAGCCTTGCGTAATATGCGGGTTTCACCCGTGTAGCTGCCCTAAGCAGGCATGCCCCAAGTGCTCCACTGATCCTTGTGTATGCCCACCACCACCCTGTGATATTTGCAGTGCATCACCTTGTATTTGTGAGCCGGTTGAATGCCAAGAGTGCAACAGCACACCTTGTAGGTGTAATAAAACCGAAAAAATCACTATACAGTTAAGCGATGGTAAAACCCGACAGATAAAACATATCTCGTCAGTCATGTACTGGTTTGGTGATAAGCCCATCACTGCTAAAGAGTTTGTCGAACGACTTTTTTCAGACCTGCCACAATTTTTTGAAGACGAAGATCAACTTCGCGACATCTGGAGCGATCCGACCACCCGAGAAAAACTACTAGAGAGTCTCGCTCAAGCGGGCTACGACGAAGATAAACTCGAAGGTATGAAAGAGTTAATAGACGCCCAACAAAGTGACGTATACGACGTACTGCGCTACGTGGCATACGCAAGAGAAGTAATTAGTCGTCAAAATCGTGTAACAACCACCAAGCCAAAAATCAAAACTGCTTTTGGTGACTACAAGCAACGAGAGTTTATCGACTTTATCTTGGAAAAATACATCGAAGACGGTGCAGGCGAATTGGCCACCAATAAAATGCGCAGTTTAATTGAGTTGAAGTACCACACCATTGGCGATGCGGTGCAAGAGTTTGGCACTACAACAGCAATCCGAGAGACGTTTGTCGGTTTTCAGAAATATTTATACGAATAATAAATTAAAGGATTAAAAATATGGACAACACATATCCGAAGGGATCCGAATGGAGACAGTGGGATCTTCATGTGCATACTCCAGCATCATTCCATTGGAATGGCCAAAAGTTTCAAGGCGTTCCGTCGTCGCCGGAAAATTATCACCTTGTAGATGAAATGATAGTAGCCATGAATGCTGCAAAGCCTGCGGTATTCGCTTTGATGGATTATTGGACATTTGATGGCTGGTTCGCTTTAAAGAATCGTTTGTTGCAGGATGATGCGCCAAAACTGGAAAAAACTGTTTTTCCAGGCATTGAATTAAGGTTGGTCGCGCCTATGGAAGGCCGTCTCAATGCACATGTACTTTTTTCCAATGAAAATGACGACCAAGTTCTGCGTGACTTTCAATCTGGTTTGAAGGTTGCCCTAATTGACAGACCCCTTTCAAATTACTCTCTAAAATGCATTGCTCGACATGTTGGAGAAGATCTTTTAAGGACTAAAGGTTTTAATAAAGCTGACGTTGACAGCAATGAAGAAGTCGCTCTTCATGCAGGCTCAATAATTGCTGAAATAACTTGTGAAAGCTACAAGAATGCATTGAAGGCAGTGCCTAATAAAATGGCGTTAGGCTTCATGCCATTTGATACCAACGATGGCTTAGCATCGGTGAAGTGGCAAGAGCATTACGCCTATGTTTTGGAGCTTTTTGACACATCGCCCATTTTTGAAACTAGAAAGCCTGAACTATGGACAGCCTTTGCTGGAATAGAGACTGAGGCTAACAAAAACTGGATAAGTGATTTCCAACGTGCACTTGGGAATACTCCCAGACTAGCGGTTTCTGGTAGCGACGCGCACCAATTCAAGGGTGTACCAGGCGATAATGACAAGCGAGGTTACGGTGACTACCCTTCAGGTAAAATCACCTGGATTAAAGCAAATCCTACATTTCAAGGGTTACTGCAAGCGATAAAAGAGCCTGCTAAACGGTCTTTTCTTGGGGAAGCCCCTCCCAAAGTCCAAGTAGTGCAGGGAAATAGAAGTATTTTTATAAACAAAATAGAGGTTGCTAAGGAACCGTTATCAACCTTTAACGAAAGATGGCTAGACCAAACAGACATAATTTTAAATCATGATTTAGTTGCCATTATAGGGAATAAGGGGAGTGGGAAGAGTGCTTTGGCTGACATTACAGCGTTATTAGGAAACTCAAAGCAAAGTCATCATTTCTCTTTTCTCAAACAAAATCGATTTAGAGGCAAGACTGGAGAGCCAGCTAAACATTTTATTGCCAAAGCGTTTTGGGAAGATGGACAGGTTTTAGAAAAGAATCTAAATGAAAATCCTGCCATAGAAAATGTTGAGTATGTTAAATACATACCACAGGGTCATTTTGAAGAGTTATGTAATGCCCATGTTTCAGGAAAATCCGATGCTTTCGAGAAAGAGCTGAGGTCTGTAATTTTTTCTCACGCTGATGACGCTACTAGACTCGGCGCTCATAATTTTGATCAACTAATCGACCAACAAGAAAGCGCATTGAGAAGCAATTTTGATAGTTTGAGAGGAAGATTACATAAGTTAAACCGTCAGATATCATCTGTTGAAGGTCAAATGTCTGATGAAGCACGCAGAGCAGTCAATGAACTGCTTGCTCAAAAGATTAGATTACTTCAAGAGCATACGAATACTAAACCTGAAGAAGTTCCTGAGCCGACTAGTGAGCTATCTAAAGAACAACAAGCTGCCTCTGCCGAGCTAACAGATATTGCTCATAAAATGGAAGTCATTGATATTAAAAGGGAAGCTAACAAGGTTGAATTGACGCAACTTGCTATAAAGAATAAAGCTCTTTTAAATATAAAAGAAGGAATTGAGGTTGTTAAACGCTCGATAACTCAATTTAAAACTGATTCTCTTAATGATGCTTTAACTTTAGGAGTGGATTTAGAGACGTTAATTTTACTTGAAATAAAAGAGAAAGAACTAGAGATCATTGATTTACATATTTCTACTCGAAGTCGAGAGATTAAAGAAAGTAATCAAACTCTTGATCTCGATAAGGATTCTCTAATAGATAAAAGAATTCCACTTAACGCTAAGTTAAATGAACCACAACAGAGTTACCAAAAATACTTAGAGTTATTGAAAATTTGGAAAGAAAAGGAGGTCAAAATAATCGGTTCACAAGATCAGCCTGACACATTAGATGGACTGAAGCATAGATTAGCACAGTTGGAAGAATTGCCGGTCAATAGAGCCGCCTTACAAGCTGAGCGGATAGCTATAACCGAGCAAATTTTTGAGCTATTAGATGAACAACGTATTAGTAGAGAAGCGCTATTTAAACCCGTTCAAGAACTGATACAAAATAACTCCCTAATTCGTGACGAGTATAAACTCCAATTTAAATCAGAGATAAAAACTACTCCTGAACTTATCTATACCAAGTTGTTTGCGTTAGTAAAACAAAATACCGGTGAATTCAGAGGAGATAGTGAAAGTTTATCAGTTCTAAAAGATATGATGGATAAACATGATATAAGTAATAAGCAGTCTTTACTGGAGTTTGTTCAAGAATTACATGACAAACTTGAAGCGGTTTCAAAATTACCTGGTGTAGAGTCTTTATTAAAGAAAGACCGAACATCCAACGAAGTTTATGACTTAATATTCGGGCTAGAGTATTTAGATCCAAGATACACTTTGATGTTTCAAGATGCACAGATAGGTCAATTATCACCTGGGCAACGGGGGGCATTATTATTAATATTTTATCTGCTTGTCGACAAAGGTAATAAGCCAATTATCTTAGACCAACCTGAAGAAAATTTAGACAACGAAACAATTGTAAGTTTACTTGTACCAGTGTTGACCGAAGCAAAGAAAAAGCGACAAATAATCATGGTAACTCACAATCCAAACCTAGCTGTAGTTTGTGATGCTGAACAAATAATCCACTGTGAATTTAATCGTACCGATAGTCATAATATTACTTACACTAGCGGTGCTATAGAGAGTCGTTTGATTAACAATAAAGTTGTAGATGTGTTGGAAGGCACTATGCCAGCTTTTGACAATCGAAAAATAAAATATATGTAGGAATGATTGATAAGTGTCCGTCCGGTAATCCCCACATTCAATTCATAGGTTTTCTACGTCATGGTGC
>OJDH01000515.1_pt1 | contig 11064 bp, 8 predicted proteins | sample 1592761 | NCBI WGS metagenome assembly OJDH01 (sample SAMN05416855, study PRJEB24817) | seawater metagenome | isolation source: Sea water | place: Canada:Atlantic | collected 2013-11
CCTCAGAGATACGCCAGGAATAAAAAATGCCAGTAAGCTTAACTTACCGGCATTAAGCCAATTGGCTGGTTTTTTTATGTTATAAAAACGGCATTATCAGTTTTTATAACTAATACGATATATGGCATCTGCGGCGTCATCTGACACGAGCAAAGAACCATCGGGCATGGTGAGCACTGCAACAGGACGTCCCCAACTTTCTTCCCCTTGTAGCCAGCCTGAGGCAAAGACCTCTGAATTAACCACCTTGTCTCCTTCAAGTTCCACTCGAACGATACGGTAGCCGACTTTTTTACTGCGGTTCCAAGAACCATGCTCAGCGATAAATATCGTGTTTTTATATTCTTCAGGAAACTGTGTTCCTTGGTAGAACTCCATCCCGAGTGATGCCACATGAGCACCAAGTTTTAATGCGGGCTTGCGATTCAACTTAGCTTTGACCTCATTGCTAAACTTGGGATCAGCAATGTCATCGTTATGGATATAGGGAAAACCAAAAAACTGGCCCTCTTTCGACACATGGTTGAGTTCATCATCGGGTAGGTCGTCACCCATCATGTCGCGGCCATTGTCGGTAAACCATAAATCACCTGTTTGGGGATGAAAATCAAAACCAACGCTATTTCTAACGCCATCGGCGACTAAGGTTGTATCGTTCGTTGCGAGATCGAGTTTAATGATACTGGCAAAGGGGGGCTTGCTTTCACATACGTTACAGGGAGCACCGATGGGAATATACAGCTGACCATCTGGGCCGAATGCAATAAATTTCCAGCCATGATGTGACTTATTGGGCAGTTGATCAAAGACGAGTTCAGGTTTTGGGATCTTTGGGAGTGAAGCTTCAATATTTGGGTAACGCCATATTTTATTGACTTCGGCGACATAGAGGTCACCTTGATGATAAGCAATACCGGAAGGCATAAACAGTTTGTTCGCGACATCAATTATCTTGTTAGCCTGTTTATCATTGTCGCTGTCAATTAAGGCGTAAACTTTGCCCGCTTTACGACTACCAACAAACAAGGTGCCCTTGCTGCCTAGTGCCATCTGACGGGCATTATCAACCCCTTCAGCGTAAAGTTCGATGTTGAATCCTTCAGGCAAAGTGATCTTATCTAAAGGCAGCGAATAACAGAAAGTGGGCAACAGCATTGTAAGGGCTGTGAGTAATAATTTCATTAACTTGGCATCCTTGGCAAATCGTTTGTTAACTAACCTGGACTCGAGATAGAGAGTTCAGGTTAACCATAAGCTACTTCAAGCTGAAAAATTCAACAAGTCGTAAATTATTTCTCTTGTGCTCGTTATAGGATATTAGTTATGTCAGTAAGATCAATGACCTCACCAGGTTGCATCCTTGATAGATGTATATCGCCAATGCGTACTCGAACGAGTCTCATGGTCGGAAAGCCTGCTGCGGCAGTCATCTTGCGTATCTGCCGATTTTTTCCTTCACTGATGGTGATAGAGATCCAACTCATGAGTCCGTGTCTTGGATCTCTCACTCTGCGGCCATTACTAGGCAAGTCTGGCTCTGTATCGAGTTTGAATACTTTGCAGGGGAGAGTGAGGTATTTCTCTCCCTTGATGCCAATTTCTACCCCTTGTTGAAGACGATCAATAGCTTCCTCATCAATGTCACCATCGACTTGAACATAGTATTCTTTTTCCACTTTCTTACTGCGTACTTGGTGGCTAACCATGCCATTGGTTGTCAGTAACAACAGACCCTCGGAGTCATGGTCTAATCGACCAATCGCCATCGTGCCTAAGGGAAAGTGGGCCAATTCAGCTAGCAGCTTTTTACTCTTTCTAGTTTCAGGTACAAACTGGCTGAGAAAACCGTGAGGTTTAAAAATTTTATAATGGTGATGACACCCTTCTGGGGCTGGGAAGTGAGTGTGAATATCATCCTCTGGCATGGTTCTTTGTCATCATTTAGTCAAGAGAGTGGAGTATTATAACGTTAAATTTACTGCAATGATGTGATGACTTAAAGCAAAGTTAAATTGCCATTTCCATCTGTTTACAATAACAAATGACAGCGTTGTCATTTGGCGTTATAGTAATGTTACGAAATACTGGAATTAGCATCTTTCGCCCCTCACTTGTAGGATTAGAAGTTGAGGTAAAGGGCGGAGTAGTCGTGATTCTTCTGGTCTTACATCGATTATTCAATCGTATTTGAGCTGAGCTCTACGTTAAAGCGAGTTTATATAATGCAAATTGTCATCTTAAAAAATAGTGTTGAAGTTGCCGAATATGGTGCAAATATTTTTATTAAGCAACTGCAAAACAGAGCTGACTCAGTGTTAGGTTTGGCTACGGGCTCAACTCCATTGGCTCTTTACCAAGGTTTGATTGAGGCTAGTAAGGCGAACAAGATCTCTTTTAAAGATGTGACTACCTTTAATTTAGATGAATACCTAGGGTTAGAAGGCACTCACCCTCAAAGCTATCGTTACTTTATGAATGAGCAGTTATTTGATCATATCGATATCGATAAAGCGAATACATTTGTGCCACCAGGTGATGCAGAAAATCCGATCCAAGCTTGTGATGGCTACGAAGCGAAAATCGAAGCCGCTGGTGGTATCGATATTCAACTTCTGGGGATCGGCCGTAACGGACACATAGGTTTCAATGAACCCTCTTCTGGTTTGATGTCGAGAACGCGAGTAAAGACGCTGACTAAAGCTACCATTGAAGATAATGCCCGTTTTTTTGCTGAAGATGAATATCAGCCTCACCTATCAATTACGATGGGAATTGGCACTATTTTAGATGCTCGAAAGGTCGTTTTATTAGCAACGGGTGAAAACAAGGCTGATGCGATTTTAGCCACAGTTGAAGGTGCATTGACTGCATCCTGTCCTGCTTCAGCATTGCAACTTCACAAAAATGCAGTGCTGGTGATTGATGAAGCTGCAGCCTCTAAATTATCTGATTGTGAGTTTTATAAGCACATCGAAAGTGAAAATCAGAAATTGATGGCACGTTTAGGCTTGTAGTCGCTAATGGCCTGTGTCAACACAGGTGCTATTACGTTAAATGAGGGCAGCTGAAGCTGTCCTTTTTTATGCTTTTTTGTGGGCGTGCACTTTTAATAGCAACCAAATATAAGTGCAACTGAGTGGCTTTGAGAGGATGGAAAACCGATCAAGGTGGCTAACTAGCCTTTTATCTTTTTAATACTAGACAGTTTAGTCGCTCAGAATAACCTGAATTCGTGATAGTGAATCAAGGTTATTAGCAGCTCCATTTCACCACATAACGTGAATAAATCCTCATTCTCACTTCCTATCTCAACTAGTCGACGCAATTATTTCAATATTGGCTGTTCGTTTTGCAACTTGCTTTTCATTTTGAAAATTTAACGGTTAAAAGTAGACTTATTCTCGTTGGATAAAATAGAAAATCTCGCTTCTTCAATCAGTTAACTTCTTGGTATGCACCTTGCTATAGCTCTACTGCCTAGACTTTAACGGGGCTATAAATGAAAGATTCTCTTACCTGACTTGTAGTGGATGTAATCCCAGACCGTCAAACAGATTTCATTTCTCCAGTTACATCTAGTGATGTTTATTTATTGCCGCGATCTCAAGTACATGGAGCTGTTAATTGTATTGAGGGATTGCCCCCTCATTAAAGTAGAGGTTAATTATGAAATGTAGATATCAACTTATGCCCCTCATTTTCCTGAGTGTTGTGAGTATTCCTATCGCTGCCGAATCAGTAGATTTGGATTTCTCTAACCAAATGGAAACCACCAATATATCCACCGGTTTTGGCCCCTCTTATGACGGCCCTATCATGCGTTTTCTTAATGTAGGAACCCATGACGGGAAAATTATTGATGCCAAGGTAACGAGTTCAATTTTTGGTGCAGCGAACTTTCGTTATCACACGCCCAATTATAAAGAGGGCGCGGGAGAGCCTGAAGGTGATATTGGTTTTCTCTATGAAACTACAGCTCCAGGGGCTGCAGGTCTCATCTACAAGTTTGAGTTTTTTGATGGTACAGACGGCCTTTCTGCTACCTTCTCTGTGCCTTACACTATTCCAGAATTCGATATGATTGGTTATGACATCGATGGCGAACCCGTGCAGTCTGAACAGGTGCGTGTTTTTAAAAGTGAAGGGTTTTTCAGCTATCAAACAGGCACTGCAGCTGCCAGTCTCACTGCTGAGGAAAGCGTTGATGGTCTGTCAGTATTGTTCAGTGGTCCTGGCACTAACTTTAGTGAAACAAACACATCAGGTGCAGTAAAGTTTACATACAAGAACACATCAGCAATAACGCTTCAATTTGAAACCGTTACTGCTTCAAACAGTTACCTGCCAAACCCAATTTTTTCTGCTTTTGACGGTAACTGGGAGTTAAGTGGTTTTACCGATCCGGTGACTAGCTCTAATGCGTCAGACTTTGGCGATGCGCCTAACGAGTACAACACGCTGCAGGCTAGCAACGGGGCGGAGCACGCCATTTCCTCTAGTTTGTACCTTGGATCCAGCATTGATGCCGATGATAATGGTCAACCGAGTCTTGGATCATCAGCTGATGACTTAGATTTAGACGGAAACGATGATGACGGTATCACGCTATTAACTAACCTTGAAATAGGCTTGGATGCGCTCATCAATGTTAGCGTCTTTGGTGAAGGTTACCTACAAGCTTGGGCAGACTGGGACATGAATGGCAGTTTTGATGACGATGAGCAAATCATTACGAATTATGAGGTCAGTAATGGGCAACAGGTTATCCCTATTCGTGTTGGTGATGATGCTTTAGTTGGGCAAGCACAAACACGTTTCCGTCTCTCTAGCAGCCCTAATATCCCAAGCAGCGGTTATGTCGGTGATGGCGAAGTCGAGGATTACGTGTTCAACGTAACTGACTTAGGAACCACGATTCAGCATTCAGGCTTTTACACTGCGGCTTTTGAAGATAACTGGCCCGAAGTCGGCGATTTCGATGTTAACGACGTCGTGACCTATTACCGCACAACCATCATTATTAAAGATGACAAAGTATTACGATTCGATATCAATGGGAATATTACTGCTTACGGTGCCTCTTACGGTAACGGCTTAGGGTGGAAACTCGAAGGATTCACCGAGTCAGAGGTTAATCTTCAGTTGTCTCGTGTGGTGAGAAATGGAACCACTCGAGCAAATATTTCACCATTCACAGGCGAAGAGAAAGTTTACGCAGATGTACCTGCTGGGCAGGACCTCGTTGTTGTCGCCTCTTTGAATCTACGAAACGATATACCGATTAATCCAGAGTGTCTGTTCCATCGTACTAATCCTACTTGTGGTGCAGCGTTAGAAGCTGAACAAATGACATTCAGCATCTCTCTGCCGTTTAATGTGGGCGACGAGCCGAGTGTCAGTTCAATCATGCCTTTAGGGGGATACGATCCATTCATTTTTGGACCGGGTGAGGGACTTTATCATGGTGCTAGCTTCTCTAGTCCGCCAGGAAAAGAGCTAGAAATTCACACCGCTGATTTTCCACCAACCACGAGAGGAACCTTGGTTTCAGACTACTACGGTATCGCTCAAGATGATTCAGACCCTGCAAACGGCAAATATTATCGTACCAGTGGAAACTTACCATGGGGGATCTTGATTTCTGTCCCTTGGAATCATCCATCAGAGTATGTCGATATTAGCCATGCGTATCCAGACTTTGCTGAATGGGCCACCTCAGGTGGTACAGCTAAGCCAACTTGGTATCTTAACCCAGATGCAACTAAAACCTGGACAACGGCAGATGACTAATAAGGAAGGTATATGAAAACGATTAATCTATTACTAAGCATTCTAACCCTCGTTTTTCTTTCAGCTTGCGGTGGTGGAGGAGGTGATGAATCAACGCCAGAAGTAGTCAGCCCGCCACCTGTTACGACACCGCCGGTAGTGACACCACCAGTCGTGACTCCACCGGTAACAACGCCACCTGACAGTGGAGGTGGACCTGTGAATACCAGTGATTTGATAATCCCTGATGGATTTGATTTCACTACGGAGCGAGAGGTCGCCTTCAACCTTTCCGTTTCAAGTTCACAAACTGAACGGGGATTTATGTCGGTGTACACTGAATTTGATAATGGGGTTGTCGACTACAAATCTCAGATCATCCGTACGCCAATGAACGCGGGTGTTGAATTCAAAAGTAACATTATGGTCCCCAATCATTTGGATAAAGTTTGGGTTGAGATTTGGTATCCAGCAGCGATAGGAACTGAAGTTAAAAAACAGTTAGACATTGTCAATGGCGTGGTAAACGCTGTGCTCTAAATAACGTTTTGATCAAATGCCTCCGCTCGGAGGCATTTCTATTTCCGCTGTAAATTGCATGACTACAATCTTGATTCGCCAATAAAACCGAACGATTCCGTTTGCTTTCACCGATTAACCTCCTGCAATAAGGTGTCATTGCTCTAAGCTTTTTATAGATATTGACCATATTTGCTAAACGATGGGCATTATTTTATGTTGAGTAATAGAGTCATTTTAAGTGGAGAAGAGCATGTTGAAAAAAATATTAATCTTACTAACTCTTATTATTGCGTTGCCGTTAATCATCGCTCTGTTTGTTAAGCAAGATTATGCGGTGGTGACGTCAGTCACTATCGATAAACCGGTGACTGAGGTTTTTGATTATATTAAATATCTTAAAAACCAAGATAATTACAGTGTTTGGGCAAATATCGATCCTAACATGGAAAAAACACATCAAGGAGTTGATGGCACCGTAGGTTTTGTTTCAGGATGGTCAAGTTTGAATGAAGAGGTTGGTGTCGGGGAGCAGGAGATTATTAAGATTGAGGACGGGAAGCGTATCGACTATGAGCTAAGGTTTATCTCTCCTTTTGAGGCCATTTCTCCCGCGTTTATGTCCTGTGAATCCGTTACTCGAGATATCACTAAAGTGACGTGGGGCTTTGAGGGGCACATGGATTATCCCATGAATCTGATGATGCTCTTTATGGATTTTGAGGGCATGATAAGTAAAGATCTCACTCAAGGGCTTGAGTCTTTAAAAGAGACTTTGGAGCAGTAAAGTTGAGCGAGGATTCACTTAGTGAGTGTTTGAGAAAGCGCCATTTTGTTTGTTCTTCTTTACACTGCCTTAGGGTGAGTTGTGCATAAAATGGTTAAGATAGGTAATTATTAATCTAATCCCTAGCCTTTTAGTAGTTTAATAAAGTGTCATATTTAATTTACTTAGCATAAAATATACATTTATCCTGAGTGTTGTTGACAACTGTATTTTCTATGAGCGTTTATTTAGCCTTAACCATTAATGTTGTCCTGTTCTCGATTTTCCCGCTGTTTCTCTCATCATTAACCCCAGTTATGCGTCGCATTGGTTTTTACTCATATTTAAGCATTATTCTGGTTATTGGTGGCGTATTAGGTAGCCTATATTCATTTCAACTTACTGATAATATATATCTTTCCGGTGGTAATTTAGCCTATGGCTCTTTTATGATGTCTGCAGTCATGCTGTTTATCATGGAGCGCAAGGTATTAATATTTAACTATCTAATAAAGTTGCTGATTTTTATCAATCTATTTGTATTTTTGGGCTTTGAGTTTCTGCTGTATACCTTAGACAATGCTTTGGTTGTTAATCCATTTAATGTCGATGCTCAATTGTTCGATACCTCCCTTGGTGTTCTGATACTCGGTGGCGTACTGATTGCTTCTGAGTTTCTTATTCTGATGTTCATTTTTATCAAAACGAAGCATGCGATAAAAAGCCCCAAGTATTTGATGATGCTTTACTCTGTGGCGTTCATATTTGTGATATGTCTCGATGGCATTCTATTTCCTGTGATAGTGATCGGGATATCACCTGAACTTGTCCCGATAATGATAAGTAACCTTAGCGGTAAGTTTATTTTAGCGCTCTCTTTTAGTGTTCCTTTATTGGTTTTTTACTGCTTATACCGAGGTAATCTAAACCGATTTATTAATACTCCAATGGCATTAAGTCAGGTTATTTTCAGTTCCAGAGTGCGGTTAATCGCTGAGTTGGGCAAGCAGGAAAAAGCAACGAAGTTGTTGATAGAAGATAATCAAAAATTGATTAATCTTTCCCATTACGATCACTTAACAGGATTGGCAAATCGAAGAAAGTATGATGATTATGCAACTGAGCTATATGCGGCAGGCCTTGAGTCAGGAGAAGCGATCACCCTTGTGCTGGGGGATGTTGATCATTTCAAAAAATATAACGATTTTTATGGTCATCAAACGGGTGATAAATGCTTGCAAAGAGTGGCTGAGTTTTGGAAAACTCTCTTACCTGAAGAGAAATGTTTAGCGGCTAGAATCGGGGGAGAGGAGTTTGCCGTTATTATTGCAAATCGAAATATCGAGCAAGTTTTACCACGTTTAGAGTCGGATATTCAGCGGTTAACAGAACTTGCCATTCCTCATGAAACTTCACCAACAAGGTCCTTTGTGACCATGAGTATTGGGGTTGCGAGCATGCATCCACACAATAAATTACAGTTTGAACAACTGTTTGAACTTGCTGATAAGGCACTTTATCAAGCTAAAAGCAGCGGACGGAATTGCATCGTTACATTCAGCTAGATTACATCTTGATTGACCATTGATTTCATATACATATATATCAGTTTTCCCTGTTTAAAGCTTGCAGCTATTACCAATATGATATCAATTGTAAATACAATTGATAATTATTCGCAACTATATTACTGTCTCGCCACATTTCCAAAGGGCACCTTTTACAGCTTATAGAGGCAGAAATATGGACCACCATTTAACGTTAAAATATCCGGCACTGTTAATCGCACTCAGTATTGCATTATCGAGCCAAGCATACGCGTCAGAGAAAAAAACTGACATGCAAGTCGATGAAACTGAGATGGAGGTGATCACGATTAGTGGTAAAGGCCTTATCTCCTATGTGAGTGCATCAGCGTCAAAAACGGATATGCCCATTATCGAAACCCCCTCTTCAATTTCGGTATTAACAGAAAAGCGCATTACCGATCTCGGGGCTGAAAGTCTTCAGGACGCTATTGGTTACGTTGCTGGCGTTTATAATGGTCCATTCGGCGTTGACACCCGAGGTGATTGGGCTCAAGTGAGAGGCGTATCACCATTGTTGTATCAAGATGGTTTGCAGATGATGTTTGGTAATTACAATAACGTTCGAACCAACCCTTATATGCTGCAACAGATTGAGATCTTAAAAGGGCCCTCTTCGGTGCTTTACGGTCAGGGCTCTACGGGCGGTATCATCAATATGGTGACCAAACGTCCAGAAGCCGAACAACAGGGCGAGATCTGGGCGCAGGTGGGCAATTATAATCGTAAACAGTTAGCTGGAGATGTGACGGGTTCACTTAATGATGATGAATCTGTGCTTTATCGCCTGACAGGTTTATATCGCGATAGTGAGACCCAAACAGATTATGTTGATGACGATAGCTATTTTATAGCCCCTGCAATCACTTGGTACGCCACTGATACGACTAAGTTGACGTTACTGGCTAACATTCAGAAAAACGAGTCAGGTTCGAGTACACAGTTCTTTCCCCACGAGGGCACGCTACTGCCAGCTCCTAATGGTCAAATTTCAAGTTCACGCTTTGTCAGTGAACCGGGATGGGATCAGTATGATACTGAACAGGTATCGGTCACTTTCCTCTTGGAGCAAGAGCTTAACGACTATATGTCACTTCATTGGAACAGTCGCTACGTTGATAGCAAAGCCACTTATCGGACGATGTTCGCATGGCCGCCAAAGTTTCAAGATGATGGACGCTCAATTCTACGCAATGTCAGTATGAGTGACTCAAGCGCGCAAGCTTTGACATCAGACTTACGCCTGCAAGCCGAATTTGATACAGGTTCTGTAGAACATAATCTCACCTTTGGTGTTGATTATCAGGATGTCGATACTGATACTGACCGACTGTACATTCCTGGTGCTGGTGGTTTGCTTGATCTCTACAACCCAAAATATGGCTTAAATATTGGCTCTCTGCCAACTGGGGATGATATCCCTGATACACCCGGAGAGAACAATAACCAGCTAGGAGTCTACCTACAAGATTCAATCAAATTTGGCCAATTTATTGTGAGTGGTGCACTACGCCATGACTGGGTTGAGTCGAATACAGTTAGTAATGGTAAGCAAGATCAAACTGCAACAACTGGCCGCTTAGGCTTAATGTATAGCTTCGATTCAGGTATCGCTCCTTATGTCAGTTACGCCCAATCATTCCAGCCTATTTATGGCTCGAATGAACAAGGAATAGCGTTTAAGCCGCAAGAAGGGGAGCAGTATGAGCTTGGTGTTAAGTATCAACCTGCTGGCACAGAGCACCTGTTTACTGCTGCTATTTTTGATATCACGGATAAGAATCGTAAACAGTCAGCGGGCCCTAATTTGACCAGCCAACTTGGTGAGGTTCAGATCCAGGGCTTAGAGCTGGAAGCTCAGCTTGAGTGGGAAGAGATCGATGTTTACGCAAGCTACGCCTACACAGATTCAGAAAAACACACCAATAAAGTCGGAGAAGTTGACGCTAAACTTGCTGCTATGCCTGATCATATGTTGTCGACTTGGCTGACTTATCGTCCGCAATCTTTCTGGCATGGATTTAAGGCGGGTGTTGGATTCCGTTATGTGGGCGAGACCTCTGATGGCAGTGTTGATGTCTTAACGCCTGGTGGCACTCGAGTGCACACTGCGTTAAACACAGAAGCGTATCACTTGTTTGATTTGATGTTAGGTTATGAGTTTAGTGATATCGATTTGAGTTTAAATATTGATAACCTCACCGACGAAACCGTCATTACCAGTTGTTTGGCGCGTGGTGATTGTTTCTACGGTCAACGTCGTACTATTACAGCGAACCTAAGATATAAATTCTAATCGCTATCGTTGTGAAGAAAATGGAGCCTTAAGGCTCCATTTTCTTATCTGTACTTCTAATTTTACAACAAAGTGTTATACCAATCAGTATAAGAAGTTGATCTACTCAGAGTGTTTTTTGGCAAACT
>OJDH01000516.1_pt1 | contig 11016 bp, 6 predicted proteins | sample 1592761 | NCBI WGS metagenome assembly OJDH01 (sample SAMN05416855, study PRJEB24817) | seawater metagenome | isolation source: Sea water | place: Canada:Atlantic | collected 2013-11
ATCCTCAATCACTGCCTTGTTCAGCTATCCTACGGGAGCTCTGAAACGAGCATCTAGAGGTAGCTTGGGTATATTGAGATGCCAGAGGAGAAGCTTATCTGTTTTTTAGTTCTGCTTTTCCCTAGAAACGAAATTTTACTCTTGTTACCTTGTCTTTAGCGGCATTTAATTCGTTTTTTCTTTAAGCTGTGAGTCGGCTCACGTGTGTTAGCTATTTTTAGGTGTCTAGCGCACAGTTGTTTCAGTTGGAAACACTCGCTTAACCTCATGCACGCAATTAGAGCTTTGTTCTACTTCCGGCTAAAAGCGCTGAAACCTGCCTTGTACATACAATCAAGCTTATTTACTGTTTTATATCAGAAGCTTTCTTAATAAAACTATGTGAAGAAGTTCGTTAGTTGTATTTACCTTGGTGACACCTTCCTGTAACTTGCCTGTAACCAGTGCGCTTTATACTTCGTGCTGATTTATAGGTTTGAAATAACAGTAATTTGAACAAAAGAGTCAAATGCTGACATAAAAAGATGTTTAATGGATGATATTAAGGGGTTAATATGTTTACCAAAGCAAGCTTGCTTGCCTTGGCGATAGGTGGTGTGTCCACGTTCGCACAGGCTGCAGATGATCTAATTTTTTCTGAATATGTCGAGGGCAGTAGTAACAATAAAGCCTTCGAACTCTACAATCCAACCGCAACCGCGATTGATCTCAGTCAATACCAAGTCGAATTTTACTTTAATGGTAATACCCAAGCTGGAGCCAACATCAGTTTAAGTGGTTCATTGGCTGCGGGTGAAACTTATGTTGTTGCCGATAACGATTCAAGTGCTGAAATTTTAGCTCTTGCTGATCAAGTCAGTAATAGCAGCTTTTTCAATGGCGATGACGCCATTGTATTAACTTCAAGCGGTGAGGTTGTCGACAGCCTAGGTCAAGTTGGTTTTGATCCTGGCAGCCAGTGGGGCAGTGGCGATTTATCGACACAAAATAATACACTGCGTCGTAATCCAGATATGTTGACTCCTGACACCGTTGCAGATGATGTCGCCAGTTTAGAGACTTGGCTTGGTTTCGCGCAAGATGATATTTCAGATCTTGGCCAATTCGATGGTTCAGGTCCAATTGATCCGCCACCTCCAGTTGAACTCGTGTGTCATGATCCTGCGGTTAGCATTCATGCAGTGCAAGGGCAAACAGATGTGAGTCCATTAAATGGACAAACCATTGAAGTAGAAGCAGTGGTGACCAGCAATCAAGAGGCTGGCTTAAAAGGACTCTTCATTCAGAGTGCTGATGATGCAGTCGATGCGGATCCTCTTACTTCAGAAGGTGTGTTTGTTTATACCGGTGGTGATACCGATTACCTTGTGGGCGATCTTATTCGCGTTCAAGCAGTGGTTAAAGAGTTTAACGGGCTCACAGAGCTGGCTGATATTGTGTCACACAAACTGTGTGGTTCAGCACAAGCGATTCCAACTGCTGCTAGCGTGACCCTGCCTGTTGATGATATTGCTGATCTTGAAGCCTTTGAAGGGATGCGAGTGAGCTTTACTCAAAACCTAGTTGTTAATGAAGTCTATAACTTAGGCCGTTTTGGTGAGTTATTGCTGGGCAGTGAGCGTCACTTCATTGGCACGCAAGTCGCAGCGCCGGGCGCTGACGCCCTCGCGGTGACAGCAGCCAATGCAAGAGATGCCATTGTACTTGACGATGGTTTAACCTCGCAAAATCCTGATCCTGTTCGCTACCCAGCGCCGGGGTTAAGTGCTGACAATACTGTTCGTGTTGGTGATATGGTCACAGGTCTAAATGCAATGATGCATTATGGATTTGGTAAGTATCGTCTAATGCCTGTCGATACGGTCAATATCGTTGCCGACAACGCCAGAACTTTAGCACCAGATCTTGCTGCGGGTGGTAATTTGACCGTGGCAAGTTTCAACGTACTTAACTACTTCAATGGCGATGGTGCAGGCGCTGGATTCCCAACACCACGTGGCGCTGATACAGCTACTGAGTTTGAACGTCAACGCGTAAAAATCATTAGTGCAATGGTTGGCATCGATGCTGATTTGTTTGGTTTGATGGAAATTGAGAACGACGGTTTTGGTGCTAGTTCAGCCATTGCCGACCTCGTTTCTGGCCTTAACGTGGCACTTGGCGAAACCCGTTATGGTTACGTCAATGGCGGTGGTAGTGGGATTGGAACCGATGCGATTGCAGTAGGGATTATCTATCGACTTGATAAGGTTAGCCCTGAAGGTGCAGCTAAGATTCTATCCTCTGCTAACTCACCGCTAGATGATGATGGTCAACCTTTGTTTAATGACGGTAAAAACCGCCCTATGCTGACGCAAGCTTTCTCGCTTAACGACAGTGATGAATCATTTGTTGTAGCAGTGAATCACCTAAAGTCGAAGGGCAGTAACTGTGACAGTCTTGGGGATCCTGATCTTAATGACGGTCAAGCTAACTGTAACTTAACGCGTACCCGTGCAGCGCAAGCGGTGGGAACTTGGTTAGATGCAGAATATCCAGAGGCTGCAGTTCTGCTTATTGGTGACTTGAATGCTTATGCTCAAGAAGATCCATTAACAGCATTAAGTGATGCTGGCTATACAGAGTTGTTTGATCACTTAGGTAAAACTGGTGCTTACTCTTATGTCTTTTCTGGTGAAACTGGCCAGTTAGATCATGCATTAGCCAACAGCGCATTGCTCGACAACGTTGTGGATGTCACTGAGTGGCATATCAACACCGATGAGCCACGTTCGATTGATTATAACGAAGAGTTTAAGTCAGCTTCTCAGTTAGAGACGCTTTACAATGGCGATGCATACCGCTCTTCAGATCATGATCCTGTGATTATCTCTTTACTGCTTGAAGCTGCAAATATGGCACCTGTAGCCAGCTTTACTGCTGACGTTCAAGGCGCAATGGTTAACTTGACCAGCACCTCTACCGATGAAGATGGTGAGTTGGTACTCTATGAGTGGCAGTTTGGTGATGACAGTACCGGTAATGGTGAGAATGTAAGCCATGAATATGCGCAAGATGGCGATTATGTTGTTACCTTAACGGTTACCGATGACGGAGGCTTAAGCCATAGTGTTTCTCAAACTATCACGATTAGCACTGAGCCCGAGCAGGTAAATCCAGTTGCTGTGATCCATCATATCGACCTATGGTTTATCGATATCTTTGTATCGCTAAGTTACGATGAAGATGGCTATATCACTAAGCATAAGTGGAAGTTTAATGATGGTAGCAAGGCTTCTGGCCCAGTTGCGGTGAAATTTGCGACTCGTGCTTCTAAAGTTAAATTAGTGGTAAAAGACAACGATGGTTTGAAAGACAGTGCTAAGTTACGATTCTAACTTAGCCGTTTAGTGAACAGTAAAAAGCCCGCATTGCGGGCTTTTTTATTGGCTTAACTTGAGCGCTATTTCTTTACCCATTTGCCATTCGAGTCTTTTATATACTGACCAGATTTCGTTGCCTTCATGGCCTTCTGCGCCGCGAGTTTGGCCACTTCACTGACAGTGATGCCATTCTTCTTCGCTATTTTCTCATAATGCGCTTTACGCTTAGCGTTAACCTCTTTGGCAACACTGTTGGCTTGAGGTTCGTTTATGACGGTACCCAAATAGCCGTTAGCTTGTTCACCCACTAAACCTTGAGATTTTGCATCCTGTAAAGAGATGGCAAATGCGTTTAAGCTCAGCAGTAAACCTGCAGTGAACACGAGTAACTTAGTTTTCATTCTCTACTCCTTATTTTGCTGAGTTGGTTAAAAAAGTTCATCATTGGTGAGTAGCTCATCGAGCTCTTTGTCCACTTTAATGCGTATCTCATGTTCAATCTTAACATTGAGATTAATCACGATGGGCTTATCCGGTGGTGCTATCTGTATTGTTGGCGTGCAGCCTGTCATCAGTAGCAGAGCGATAATTGCGCTTAAGCTAGTGCGTTGGATGGGCAATTTTTTCACAGCAAGTTCCTTTTAATCCTGTCTCTGAAGTAGTTTGAGTAGATAAACTATAACGGGTTTAAGATGACGATAAGCTGAACGCCTTTGTTTGAATCACCAGTACAATTTAATTCATGGACTGTTCAATTTGAGTCTGCAGTTTATCGCCTATTTGCAGACTTTTTAAAAGCTGTAACATATTCTCTTCCTGAGAGTAGTTCAAGTGGATAGGTCGTTCAATCCCTTTTGCCTCTCCTTTCACATTAACGTTTAAAATAGCATCTCCTGATGGCGCCATATCAAAGCTGCTTGAAAGCTGTGAATACTCAAGATGTTCCAACGTTGAAAAGGCAAAGTCCAAATAGGGTTGTGAGTCTCTCATCTGATCAACACCAGGATTACCACTCAGTGTAATCAGTCCTCCTGGCGCTCTTGCGGCCAGTCGTCCACCACTGACAGACACTTTTCCACCGACCAATTCTACCGGTAGCACCCCATCAAATGTCCCATCAGCATGCAGACCAACTTGAGGTTGAATCGCGATAAGCTCTGCCAAACTAAGCCCTTGAAGTAATAAGTACCCGTGGGAGCGGTCTTTCAGCTTAAGGCTGAATTCAGGCAGGCTGAGTTTACCGCCCAAAAGCTTACCATCGGCATTCATCTGGATATCGAAATTCGACAGATTGGCAGGCACATTGTCAGAAGGCTCTATCTGGTTAGACTCTAAAGCATGCTCTGAATCCAAAGAGACTAAGAGGCTGGCATGAGAGGTGAAGTCTTCAATAAGCACGCCTGGATTGAAGGCGGTAGCGGATAAGTTGATATCAGGACAGGAGAGTGTACTTTGCTCTTTAGTGCCCGAAGTCTCACCCTCTTGACTGCTGTACAAGCTCAGTTGGCATTTAGCATTCATCATTGCCTCCTCAAACGGCAGCTCATTAATGCTGCCACTCAGTTCGCTGAGTGTTGGAGTGAAATCGACAATAAATTGGCTGACTTTTTGAGTTGATGCTTTGTCCTCTTTATTTACCGGCACTCTCTTTTGTGTAAATTGATAGCGAGCATTAAGCGCTGCATGCCCATCGGCATAAAGTGTTGTCGGTAGCGGATAAGTTGATTCAATGAGCGAGATAACATGACTGAGTTCGGTATCAAGATTGATTTCACCATTAATGGATAAAGGGGAAGCGTCGGTGTGTGCTAAATCTGGGGTGACTTTATGCTCTGAGTTGAGTTCAAGCCCGTCAAAATCCCACTGCTCTTGGGTCAATAAGCTTTCTTTATTCCAATTAAATGTTTGCGTCACAGTGCCTTGATAAAGCTGTAATAACTTTTCGGTTCTAAGGCGCTTGTTCTTATGATAATGACGTTTTATCTCTAATCCCTCAATGTGATATGTGGCTTGATTCTCCCAAGGAGTTTGACTAAGCAATGTCGACACACTGATCCCGTGTTCAGGGTTCAGTTCTAGCGTCGTTGGCTTCGCTATTGTTAGGCTGAGTTTGGGAAGTTGCCCAGTGAACTCTTGATTTAATGCCTGCTGATTTAACGGCTTTGAGTTTAGTTTCGTGACATGGGTGAGTTCTGAGTCTGTTTGTTCTAGTGTGAAACTGGGAAGTGTGACCATTAATCGACGGTCATTGTCATCATTACTGTTATCGGCATGAACACTGTTTATAAGGATGGTATCTAATGACGCAAATTTGGTCTCCTGGGTAGAGATAAACAATGATGGTGACGCTAATGGTACCTGCAATGCTATTTCTTTATCTGAAAGTGCACTGTTCGGTTGTGCTAAAAGCTCATCTACCTGTTTATCTAAAAAGCTCACGCCCGATGAGGTTAACGAAAAGACGGATCCTGTGAACTGAAAATCACTCGCTGCCAAATTTTGCTTATCGCCTGAATCCCTTTGTACAGTAGTGAAGTAACTTGGGCTGCTTGCGTTAAAGATTACACTCTCAACTTCAAATTCGATCTCTTTGGTTTTAGATGAAGGTTGAGGATGATAGTAGCTCACTGGGCCGAGGCCTAAAGTGAGACTCGGCAAGACCATGGAAACCTGACCGGACACATAGCTGGCTTTAAGGGGAGAGTGGCTTAGTAAAGAGAGCGATTTTACTTTCATGTTCATCGCGGTCGGTTTTTTACCTTGGCTAGCGTGAACACTAAGCCCATCGCTGATGATTTGAGCCTGTGGGTCGATGTTGAAGCTAAATGCCGTTTGCTGCGCAGATGAGCTATCCGTTTTGTTATCTATCGGTTCGATTTTAAGGTCTCCTTGCAAAAACAGAGAACTTTTAGCCAGAGGAAATTTGAATAAGGGGATGCTTTTATCCACGTTGTTATCTAAGAGTTGTTCAAGATTTAGTGTGGCTTTCGTTTCTGCTTTCAGCGACCACACACTATTGAGCGCTAGATTGTTGGTCTCAGTCGGTAAGTTAAGGTTGAACTCCTTTACTGAGCTGATGACAGATAGTTTGTCAGTCTCAAATGAGAGTTGAGCATTTGGGGCGTTTATTTCATGAGACTGAAATGAGTAGATGAGCGGCTTATTGAGTGATAGTGCCACCGCTAATTTGTCAAATTCCTGGTTATTATTTTGATTGTTCACATGGACTTGTTCGATAACCTTGCGCAGTTCGCCATTTTCAATGAGTGAAAGCAGTGAAGCTTGTTGCTGATGATCAGGAGCCAACTGCAGTGAGAGAGGGGACAGGGTTAATGATAAATCAGCAATATGACCTTTTATCTCAAACTTAAGCTGTCGGTTAGGTAAGTGTTGGCGTTCACGTTCACTTTTCGGAACTGTGGCCAAAGTACTTGGGAGTATGACTAAATTTGATAACTTGGTTAAGACCAACTGGCTATCAATCAGCTGATGTGTGGATTGCAACTGGGCGGTTTTAAGGTTTAAATCAGCTTGGCTATTTAGAGTTCCACTAAACTGCAATCCAAGTTCATCTAATCTTGCTTTTGCCTGTAACAGAATACTTAAGGCACTACTATCGTGAGCTTGTTGGCTTATTTGGGTTAACAGGAGCTGAAGCTGTTCAAAGACGATAGAACTTGAAACAGACCATTTTTTCTCATTTAGCTGGGCATCTAAGGCGAAAAGCTTTTCCCCTTGCTGGCTGAGAAAGCTGGTTAATCGTCCCTGTTTATCTAGTCTTAGGTACTCTAAATCTAGACTCAAACTCGTGGACGGGATCCCTTTAAGCGTGAGTTGCGTATAGCCGATATCAATTTGAGGAAGTTGGGCGATATCCAGAGCCAAAGTGGGTCCCTGTGAATCGACAGATTTTCCTTCATTTGTCAGCACATCTGGGCTCAGACTGACATCAACACGACCTAATGTAATCTTTGTTAGTTGGTCGGCAGAAAAGTTAAAGAGGGAAAAATGCTTATCAAATGTAAGTTCAAGATCTTGGATTTTGATCTCGCTTCCTTTGACCTTTAATGTCAATTTTGGCAGTTGCCAATGAGTGAGCGAGCGGGGGTGAACCCTGAATTCAGTGATCTGAGTGTTATATTTGGCCAGATATTGATCCGCAATCTTTATTGCCAGCCACTCATAGCCAAAAACGATTGCTGTGAGTAGGCAAGTGCAGATAAAAAAAAGCGCGAGCATAAGCCGCTTGGTGCGGGATAAGATGCGGATCATCAATAGTTATTTCTGTGGCCTGTCAGTAGTGTTTGAGTTTAGCATGATGAAAATACAAATAGGTGAGAAATGCCTCGAGGACTCAGATTAGAGTCAGGTTAGATTCAGGAATATTAGAGAGACAAAAAAGGCCGAATGATTATCGGCCTTGAGTAAATAGTTAACGTGTGACGAACTAACTTTTCCAGCGGATCGTGGTAGTTAAGGTATGAGATTCATCTGGAGCCAAGGTTACCGCATCGTCGAGGACGTTAGCCGCTTCCAGGCAGACCATGGAAAGGTAATCATCTGCATTAAATCGAGATAAACGTTGTGACTTCTCTATCCAAGGGTTCCAGAGTACGGCTGAATTGCTGTTTTCACGGCCGACTTCAATGATCCCATCAGAAGTGTGCAGTTCTTGAATGCTATTGAGCTTGGTGTAGACACGGTCTGTTTCTTTGTTGAATAGCACTTCATCGTCTTTTTGAGCATAGGGTCCTTCACCAAATTCGACATATTGAGAACCTTCAAAGCCGGTGGCTTTAAGTTTGGCGATATCGCCAATAGGGAAGTATGTATGCAGGGCTTGAGTAAAACTAATTGGGTAACCCGATAGGTTAGTATTTCTTAATGAGACCGTTAGGGTGTCATTTAAGATGAATAACATCTCCACGCGGGTATCATGTGGCCAATATTGCTTATCCTCTTCCCCTATTTTTAGGGTGAATTTGAGTTCGACACCTGTGTCTTTCATCTTTACTGATTCAAGATCCCATAAACGGGTGCGAGCAAATCCATGTTGCGGCCACTCAGGGTTATCATTCATGCCAAACCAAGGCCAGCAAACTGGGATCCCGCCCCTTATGCCGCTACCTGCTTGATAATCATCAGCATTTGAGACCCAAAGCAGCGGGGCTTGGCCTTTAGGCTGGAAAAAATCAATCTGTGCGCCTTGTAAAAAAATTCTGGCTTTACATGCTGGCGTATCAACATCTACATATTCCAAGCCGTTAGCGTGTTTCTTCGTTGTCACTGAACCCATGATCTGTTTCTCCATTCCACAATACTGGACTCGCTATCTTTGATTGCGAGTCGGAATAATAACGCGGTTAGCTTAGCCTGTTTTTCACTTTTTCATAAGAGGAAGTTGTCTTCAATTACGGTTTATGCTGTTCGGGGAATAAAACAACGTCTTTATATAAGAATATTTTATCTTAGAGGGTTATTAAGCGCTGAATAATAGAGATTACTTGCTTAAGATCAAATAGAAACAAGTGTGATCAGATATTGTTAACTTGTCATGAGGCTGCGATTTACTACGGCTGAATTAGCGTTGACGTAAACTGTCTCTTGTAAAAGTTAATATTTAAACGCATGATTGAAACCAATGTATGAAAGGTCTGAACTTTATTAGCTGCGTATAAAAATAAAAGGATTAGGGAATGCCGACATATCAAGCACCACTTCGCGATTATCAATTTGTATTAAATGAACTGCTTAACATCTATCAAGAGACTGAACTTAAAGGCTTTGATGAGATTGATGCAGATCTTAGCGATGCTATTTTGCAGGGAGTGGCTGATTTTGCCACCGAGATCATGTTACCTCTTAATAGCAGTGGTGATGTCGAAGGTTGTAAGCTGCTCGATGGTGCCGTCATTGCTCCTAAAGGATTTAAGGAAGCCTATAAGCAGTATGTGGAGAACGGTTGGGGCACATTAACTTGCGATCCTGAGTTTGGTGGTCAAGGTCTTCCTGAAGTCATCGGGGTGTTTGCCACTGAAATGAAGACATCAACCAATATGGCATTTGCCATGTATCCAGGCTTAACTCATGGTGCTTATTCAGCGATACATGTCCATGGTAGTGATGCGCTAAAGCAGAAGTACTTAGAGAAGTTGGTGACGGGGGAGTGGACTGGCACCATGAACTTGACTGAATCTCATGCGGGGACAGACTTGGCGCTGTTACGTACTAAAGCGGTTGAAGCAGAAGGTGAAGGTTTGTTCACGATTTCAGGTGAAAAGATATTTATCTCATCAGGTGATCACGATTTAGCAGAGAACATAATACATCTTGTGTTAGCAAGGCTTCCAGATGCGCCAGAGGGAGTGAAAGGTATCTCCTTATTCGCGGTGCCTAAGTTTTTAGTTAATGAAGACGGCAGTCTGGGGGCGGCAAATACATTGTGCGCTTCAGCACTCGAGCACAAGATGGGGATCCACGGTAACTCAACGTGCGTAATGAACTTCGACGGTGCGATTGGTGAGCTTGTGGGTGATGCACATCAAGGTCTGCGAGCCATGTTTACCATGATGAACCAGGCGCGACTCGCAGTGGGTGTGCAAGGGCTTGGCGTCTCTGAAATCGCGTATCAAAATGCACTTATCTACGCCAAAGACAGAATTCAGGGGCGTGGATTAAGTGGTGTTAAAGCCCCTGAAATGGCTGCGGATCCTATCTTAGTCCACGGTGATGTGCGTCGTATGTTGATGTCACAAAAAGCCTTTAATGAAGGGGCAAGGGCGATGATGGGTCAGCAAGCGCTATGGCTGGATAAAGCTGAGCGTCATAATGATCCTGAAAAAGCCAAGCAAGCCTCTAAATTAGCGGCGCTGTTTACGCCAATCGTTAAGGGGTTTGTGACCGATAGAGGCTTTAATGCCTGTGTCGATGCTCAACAAGTGTTTGGCGGCCATGGTTATATTCACGAATGGGGTATGGAGCAATTTGTTCGTGATATTCGCATTGCCATGATTTATGAAGGCACCAACGGTGTTCAGGCATTGGATCTGGTTGGCCGTAAGATATTATCTGATAAAGCAGCGACGCTCATGCAATGGTCAGGGCTTGTTAAACAGGTTATTGCTGAGAACATGGCCAATGAACAGATGAAGCCCTATATTGCTGGGCTAATGGATTCATCTGGTGATCTTGAAAAAGCGACCCAATTTATTGCGACCCATGCTGAGAAAAATCCAGATATTCTGGGCGCAGCTTCTATGGCGTATATGCAAATTCTTGGGATCACAGCATTAGCTTGGATGTGGACACGTACAGCATCGACCGCGTTAGCTGCACTTGAAGCAGGCACGACAGAAGCTGAGTTCTACCAAGGTAAACTGAAAACAGCTAAGTTCTACATGGGTTATTGGGCAGTACAAACCAGAAGCTTACGTAAGCAAATAGAAGCCAGCAGTGAGCAGTTAACCCAATTTGAAGAGTGTGATTTTTAGCCTCTATTTTATACCAGTTGGTATTAGTGGCTAGTCACTGATTCAGCGTTAAACACCCAGAGCATAAGTCGTGATGTATATTCGCTACTTATGCTCTTTTTTATGGGTGTTATACCAATCAGTATAAAGATTTGATCGCTCAGCGAGAGTTTAGCGCTCCTGAG
>OJDH01000517.1_pt1 | contig 10911 bp, 7 predicted proteins | sample 1592761 | NCBI WGS metagenome assembly OJDH01 (sample SAMN05416855, study PRJEB24817) | seawater metagenome | isolation source: Sea water | place: Canada:Atlantic | collected 2013-11
TACGAGATCAGCCTCGGTCTCGTGGGCTCGGAGATGTGTATAAGAGACAGTATCATCGTTGATTAATGAGATGTTCTCTTTGTTTCGTTTTGTGGCTTTTATTATTATCTCTTCAGATCCATCGATTTGTTCGCTCTCAATGGCCGATGTGACCTCTGCCAACCGTGCAAACATCAAATTTGTATCCACCTGCATAGAAGAAGAAACCTGACTGCGCGTAACAGAAATCAATATCTCGATAAGCTGGTTCGTCACATCAGAGCTACCAAATGCTTCGTCAATCGTCGTCTCAACAGCGTTCCTTGCCACTTCTTGATAGGGTGTAACCACACTATCAAAATCACGTTTAATCGCTAAAAGTTCGGCCATCATTTCTGTCATACGTACATTGAGATTCAACTGAAAAGTTACAGAATTGTTTAACTCAGATAAATTTTCTTTGAGCGCCTTTGAAACTTGCACTAGACGATCACTGGTCGATTGATCAAAGTCACTTGTTCGAAGCGCTTCAGTTAACCTTTCCAGGCTTTGTTCTCGTTCTTGTAATGATTGGTACACATCATTTTTTTCTGCAATATTTTTTGCAGAAATAAGAGCTGGAGCAGTTGCCGCGATACTGGTTCCAATTTCTGAGAGTTCAAGTGCAATACTCATTTGGGGAATGCTTCGGTTCGATATCTGGTCGAAAGCTTTGCTCACGCCTTCAAAAGAAAGGAAACTCACTAGTCCTGCAAGTAGGGTGGTAGAAACAATGCTGCCAACGGCAAGGAGCAATTTCGTTTTGACTCGGACCCCCTGCTTTTCTGTAGGAGAGATGTCAGTATTGGACGGATCAATAGCATCGTCCTCGACCATTTGTGTGTTCACTTCGGTTTCAGACACAATCTTCTCCCACAGGATGCTTACCACAATAGCAATCAATTTTCGTTATTATTTGAAGTGAAACACTATATATATAGTGCCAATCCAATATAATGATGAGTCCAGTTGATTAGCGTGTTATGCTTTTTTAAAAGATGCCATAAATTAGCAAACAAATATTTAAGTCCGATAACCTTGAGGGGACACCCAGTTGGCAAGTGATATACTTTTCCATCTAGAAAAAAACAGTCGAGAGTCTCTCCAGAGCCAACTCCGTCGTGCCATTTTAAACGCGATCTTAAACAGTACCCTTCCAGCGGGCTTTAAGCTTCCCTCCAGCCGTAAGCTTGCCACCGATCTCAGCATATCTAGAAACACTGCAATTCTTGTATATCAAGGCCTTACGGACGACGGGTACCTCGTCACAAGGGAGAGAAGCGGTATTTTTGTAAACGAAGATTTTGTCGATGGTATCGAACAATCAAAACTTTCAACGGATAGTGCTCCTGCGCCTAAACCAGAGGATATCGAAAGCCCAGATTGGGATAACAGACTATATCTTCGCCCCTCAGAGCGTCATTATCTCAATCTCCCTAAGAATTGGAGAGAAATTCCCTATCCGTTCGTATATGGCCAACCAGATAAAAGACTATTTCCACTCACCGCTTGGCGTGAATGCAGTCGGTTAGCCCTGAGTACTCGGGACATGGCCGATTGGATTCATGATGATAAAATATATGATGACCCACAATTGGTCGAGCAAATCAGAACAAGATTATTGCCAGCACGCGGAATACATGTATCCAGCGATCAAATCCTTGTCACCCTTGGGGGGCAAAATGCTCTCTTTTTGCTTGCAGGACTTTTAGTTCGAAAACAAACACGCGTCGCAATTGAGAACCCTGGTTATCCTGACGCAAAAAACATCATGCAACTATTTACTGACAATCTTGCCGCTATCCCGGTCGACGAAAAAGGCATGGTTATAGATGAAAAATTAAACGGTTGTGACTACGCCTTCGTTACCCCCAGCCATCAATGCCCGACGACAATTACAATGCCGCTGACACGAAGACGTAAGCTTTTGGAAAAGGCCGAAGAACAAGATTTTATCATTATTGAAGACGACTATGAAAACGAGATTAACTATTTCAAGTCTGCCAGCCCAGCACTGAAAGCCCTCGATAATAATGACCGCGTGATTTATATCAGTAGTCTTTCCAAAACTTTATTTCCTGGCCTTCGTGTCGGCTATGTCGTTGCAGCACCAGAGTTAATTGCAGAATTGAAATATTATCGACGTTTGGTCGTTCGTTACACCCCAAGTAACAATCAACGCACGGTCGCCCTGTTTCTCTCGCTTGGATATTACGACAGTTTGATTTATAGCCTCAGAAGAAGGTGGCATAATAGGTGGAATGCCGTTCATAAGGCATTGCGCACCTATATACCTGAGTGCAGTTACTCTCACTCCTCTGGTGGAACCTCTTATTGGGTCAAAGTTCCCGAAGGGATAAGTGCAAACCGATTGGTCAAAGAGGCTTACAAGGATGGTGTCTTAATTGAATCAGGTATGCCATTTTTCATGGAAAGTCCTGCCCCTGATACACATATCCGTATAGGATTTACCTCAATCGAAAATGCTAAGATTGAACCCGGCATAAAACGTCTGGGTAAAACCATTGATCGGCTAATGGAAGAACCTCAAGAACGAGAAAATCATCCGATTCCCAGAAAAATATAAAATTCCCAACTCCATTTGGACCCATCGAATGGATCCAAATGGAGCTATAGTTAAAAGCCCATACAGATAAACAATTACCTCACACCACATTCTCTTTGAATGGCTTTATGTGTGCACTCAATTTTTAGAGAACCTCTATTGCTTTGGCGCACCTAAACCAACGACGAGAGATCCTTTTATTTGTGATCGAGGTATACGTTAATGTTGAGCCAGCACCCTATTGAATGCCCCAATGCGTTATTGGACAATGCTGCTCAATACTCTCCAGCCAGAACAGCCATAGTGAATGCGACCAGCTTAATCACAATGGAAAGTGCATACCTTGCAGCCGGTGCCAGCTTAATCGAGCCGGTTCTTGTTGGGGATCGAGGCATCATTACCAAACTCGCAGCAGAACTTGACTGGGACCTCACTCATATAGAAGTCCATAACGCGGATGACGAAGAAACTGCGGCCTATTTGTCAGTAAACCTTGCCAGAACCGGACAAGTTAGCGCCATCATGAAGGGGCAAATTCATACCGACACCTTTATGAGAGCTATCGTCAACCGAGAGGCGGGTTTGCGTACAGGGCGTAGGTTGTCCCATGCGTTCTATATGTCCGTACCCGGTTCTGACCGGGTTATGACGATTACGGACGCCGCAATTAATATCGCGCCCGATCTCGAAACGAAAAAAGCCATTATCCATAATTCTGTAGACATGATGCATGCGTTGGGAACAAAGACACCAAAGGTTGCTGTCCTTTCAGCTACAGAAGAAGAAAACCCACAAATTCCATCCAGTGTTGAGGCCGCAGAGCTGACCCGTTGGGCCGTTGAAGAAGTTAGCGAGGCCGACGTGTTTGGTCCCATGGCACTGGATAATGCGATCTCGCCAGAGGCGGCAAGAATTAAGGACATTCAAAATCCTGTTGCAGGGCAAGCCGATGTGTTGGTGGTGCCAAACATCGAAACTGGAAACGCCATGTTCAAACAATTGGTTTACTGCGATAGCGCTTGTGCTGCCGGGATTGTTCTTGGTGCCAGTGTACCGATTGTCCTAACCAGTCGTGCGGACCCACCAGCAGCCAGATTAGCGAGCATGGCAATTGCCACCATTGTGGCTCATTCTGCTTAAAAATCAGTATATTGAATAAAATATAACAACCTGTACTATCAAAAATAAAAATCAATAAAAATAATCAAGTTACATCAGGGTAGCGGTAAAATGGAGATGATGAATGGGCTTCTTTCCCACGTCCAAACAAGAGGACGTTGACACGTCCCCACATGTGTCGGACGAAGTTAAGACCACAACCTGCTATATGTGCGCTTGTCGCTGTGGCATCAAAGTGCACTTACGTGGCGATCAAATCCGTTACATTGAAGGCAACCCAGATCATCCGGTAAATAAAGGCGTTCTCTGTGCCAAGGGTTCTGCTGGTATCATGCAGCACAATTCTCCAGCGCGGTTACAAAAACCCCTTTTGCGAACAGGTGAACGTGGTTCCGGAGAGTTTAAAGAAATTGAGTGGGACGAAGCTCTTGAACTTGCCGGGGGATGGCTTGGTAAAATAAGGGCTAAAGATCCCTCTAAACTCGCGTTTTTTACCGGCCGCGATCAGTCTCAAAGTCTCACGGGTTGGTGGGCTGCAAAATTTGGCACTCGTAACTTTGCTGCTCATGGTGGATTTTGTTCGGTCAACATGGCCGCAGCTGGTCTCTATAGCGCCGGAGGATCATTCTGGGAATTTGGTGAGCCAGACTGGGATTTAACAAAATACCTATTGATGTTTGGTGTCGCAGAAGACCACGATTCAAATCCAATTAAAATCGGCCTTGGTAAATTAAAAGGCCGAAAAGGTACAAAACTTGTATCCGTTAATCCTGTACGAACCGGATATTCCGGTATTGCAGATGAATGGATTGGTATTCGCCCTGGAACAGATGGCTTATTTGTCTTTGCCCTCATCCACGAGCTACTCAAAGCCGAAAAAATAGATTGGGATTATCTATCCCGCTATACCAATGCTCCGTGGCTCATCATACAAGATCCTGGTGCCGCAGATGACGGCCTGTTTGTACGAGATGCACAAGACAATCCTCTTTGCTACGACGCTGATAAAAAAACACTAATATCTGCGAACAATCCAGACGCAAAGCCATCTTTGGCAGGCGAGTATACCCTTCCCGATGGCCGAAAAGCGGTACCCGCCTTTCATTTAATGGCAGAACGTTATCTCGATACTCAATATTCACCTGATGCCGTTGCTGAACAGATTGGGTATAGCGCAGATAATATTCGACGTATTGCAGCCGAGATCGCTCATGTTGCCTTTGAAGAACAGATCGAACTCGATATCGCCTGGACAGATTGGGCTGGCCGCAAACAAGACAAAATGATTGGTCGCCCGATTTCCATGCATGCCATGCGGGGGATATCAGCTCATTCCAACGGATTTCATACCTGTAGAGCAATTCATGTTTTACAGATGCTCTTAGGCTCCATTGATGTTCCTGGCGGGTTCCGCCATAAACCCCCTTTCCCACGCCCTTGTCCTCCTGGGCCCAAACCTGCAGGACATGAATCTATTGCCAATACGCCTCTGCCAGGTATGCCACTTGGGTTTCCAACCGGGCCAGAAGATCTTTTGGTAGAGCCCGACGGTACACCCAAACGTATCGATAAAGCCTACAGTTGGGAGTATCCCTTTTCGTCCCATGGCATGATGCACATGGTCATACACAACGCTTGGAAAGGGGATCCCTATCCTATTGATGTGCTTTTCATGTACATGGCCAATATGAGCTGGAATAGCTCAATGAACGTACAGAGCACCATCAAATACCTCACTGATAAGAATGAAGACGGCAGCTATAAAATACCAAAAATCATCTATTCGGATGCCTACAATTCCGAAATGGTGGCCTACGCAGATTTGATTTTACCGGACACGACGTATCTGGAACGTTGGGATGCAATCTCCCTATTGGATCGCCCAATATGTAGTGCCCATGGCCCAGCAGACTCAATTCGCCAACCCGTTATTAAACCTGACCGCGATGTTCGGCCTTTTCAGGACGTTCTCCTAGACCTTGGGGCTCGGTTAGGGTTACCGGGCATGGCCAATCAAGATGGCAGTCCAACCTACCCAGGTGGTTATTCTGATTACATTACAAATCATGAACGTACCCCGGGTGTTGGCCCTCTCGCAGGCTGGCGTGGTAAAGACGGTGATCAAAACGGCAAGGGAGATCCGAACCCGGATCAGCTTCAGCGCTACATCGATAACGGATGTTTCTGGTCGGATAAATTTACCCCTGAACAGTCTTATTACAAATTTGCCAATAGATCTTATTTGGATCGATCTCATGAAATGGGTTGGATACCTAAGGCTGAACGCATTGTTATGCATATCTACTCAGAACATATGCAGAAGTTCCGTCTGGCGGCGCAAGGACATGGTGAAAATCAACCTCCTGATGCTTTGCGTAGCCGTATTGAAGAGACCTTTGATCCGCTTCCTATCTGGTATATGCCATTGGAAGAGAAAGCTTATGATGGCAACGAATATCCTCTTCATGCCATCACCCAGCGCCCCATGCACATGTATCACTCTTGGGGATCTCAGAACGCTTGGCTTCGACAGATCACGGCACAAAACCGTCTCTTTATCAACGAAATTACCGCGCAAAAGCAGGGTATCTCAGACGACGATTGGATCTGGGTTATCTCTCCGCATGGCAAGGTGAAAACCCAAGTCAAACTGATGTCTGGGGTAAACCCTCATACTATCTGGACCTGGAACGCCATTGGGAAACGCAAAGGGGCCTGGGGGCTGGACGATAAAGCGCCTGAATCTAACAAAGGCTTCTTACTTAACCATATCATCTCGGAACTCTTGCCGCCGCGAGAAGATGGGTATCGTTATTCCAACTCTGACCCGGTAACCGGGCAAGCCGCTTGGTATGATCTCCGTGTTCGCATCGAGAAATGTGATGAGCTTGAAGAAGGTCTGACGGAACCAATGCTGGGTGCTGTTGCTGCTTTACCCAATGCACCGGAACAAATTGCGGTACTTCGCTACGGGGCAGACTTTTCGGAACCGAAAAATGCCCCATCTCAAACAACCAAAGTGGACGATAAAGCTCAGACACCGCTAACCACGAACGAAGATCTTTTGGGAGAGAAATCATGACTTGTCTCCCGACCACAAGCCCACAGAAAAAACTTGGCCTTGTCATTGATCTCGATATTTGTGTTGGTTGCCACGCTTGCGCGGTGAACTGTAAGGAGTGGAATACGGGTGGGCACTCTGCACCTCTCACCGATATGGACCCGTACGGCCAAGATCCAAACGGGGTATGGTTTAACCGGATACATAGTTTTGAAGTCGTCGATGAAGATAACGACAGTCGGACTGTACATTTTCCCAAAAGCTGTCTTCATTGTGATGATGCACCTTGCGTAACCGTCTGTCCTACCGGTGCATCTTACAAACGCGAAGAAGATGGTATTGTCTTGGTCGATGCAGATAAGTGTATTGGTTGTAAGCTTTGCTCTTGGGCCTGTGCTTATGGCGCCAGAGAATATGATGAAGACGCAGGGATCATGAAAAAATGCACTCTTTGTGTAGATCGTATCTATAACGAAAATCTGCCCGAGGCCTCTCGTGTTCCAGCCTGTGTTTCAACCTGCCCGGTTGGAGCCAGAAGCTTTGGAGATCTGAATGATCCCACTTCAGATGTCAGCCAACTGGTTGCAGATCGTGAAGGTTTCGACTTGATGGCAGAGTTGGATTACAAACCAACCAATAAATACCTGCCCCCGCGACCTAAACAGAACGAGCACACGGTTTCAGCTTCAAATAAACCTGTAGCCCTCACCCCCGTATCCACTGAAAAAGCCGGATTATTAGCCCAATGGGCTGACAAGGTTTTGTCACTTTAAGTTTGTAGGGAGTTACAAAATGCATCCGGCTAAATCAGTCATCCTATTTACAACAGCTTCTGGCGCAGGATACGGGTTGTTGTTTTTGTTAATCACAGGCCACATGTTCGGTGTTTTTCCAGCAGATAGCACCCTTGCCTATAGTGGATTTGGTACAGCTTTTATGATGATAATCATCGGCTTGCTCTCTTCCACCTTTCACCTCGGCAGACCGGAACGTGCCTGGCGTGCGCTAACGCAGTGGAAATCATCCTGGCTTAGCCGAGAGGGCATATTGGCCATTGTCACTTTTGGCCCAACAGGTATCTATGGCCTTTGCTGGATATTCGCCCCCAATACAACAATATCCCTACTTTTAATCATTGGCGTTACAGCACTTCTTCTCTGTGCAGCCACCGTTTATTGCACATCAATGATTTACGCCTGCCTCAAACCCGTTTCTGCTTGGCATAACCGCTTCGTTCCAGCAAGCTATCTTGCTCTATCCCTTTCCACAGGGGCGTTGCTTTTAAACGGAATCTTACACTTACAGGGTAAGAACACTCCCCTCTTCGATATGATTACCATCGCTCTTATTTTGGTCTCCGTTATCATTAAATATTATTACTGGAAATATATAGGAGAAACCAAGGGTATCAGTACGGTAGGGAGTGCAACGGGGCTTGGTTCAATGGGCAAAGTACGACTATTAGAAGCCGCCCATACTGAAGCCAACTATCTCATGAAAGAAATGGGATTTCAGATCGCCCGTAAACACGCAAAGAAATTACGGAACATTACCTTTATCTCAGGGTTTATTTTGCCAGTATTTCTGATCTCCCTTACGGGGATCACTGAAAGCGCTGGGATCAGTAACCTTTTGGTCTTCTGCTCTATCTTTTTTGGCGCAATAGGAATTGTCACGGAGCGTTGGCTCTTTTTTGCAGAAGCCAAACATACTGTCAGCCTCTACTACGGTGCTCAATCAGTATAATATTTGCGAGATAACAAAATACCCCTAAGCAGATGTCCTACTTCGGGGTATTTAGAAACAACTTAATCAAGCAACTTTTTTATCTTGTTTACCTTTTACAGTAGCTTTGGCAGCACTATTGATTTTCTCCTGAGCAATGAGATCCGCAATATCGCTCGTTGAGCCACTTTCTTTGTCCGCGCGCTCAAAGATGTCAATTAACACATCATAGATCGCGGCGACTTTGGTATCGACCCACTTGCGATCATAATTACCTTCAATTTCAGCGGCAACATTGATTATGCCTCCAGCATTGATGACATAATCCGGGGCGTAAAGAATATTTTGTGCTCTGAGTAGCGCGCCATCTGAAGCCTGAGCCAGCTGGTTATTCGCAGCCCCCGCAACAACGGAAGCTTTAAGCAAAGGAATACTATTCTCATTTAAAACAGCACCTAAAGCACAGGGAGCAACAACGTCGACATCACAATATAAAATTTGATCGCACGATACGGCAGTCGCACCAAATTCCTTTACGGCGTGTTGCACGACTTCATCATTTATATCTGCAACAACAAGGTCTGCGCCCGCATGGTGTAGCTCTTTACAAAGATGCCATCCTACATGCCCAAGCCCCTGAACGGCAACTTTTAAGCCACGAACGCCCTCTTTAACTAGTCGATATTTTACCGCAGCTCTTATACCGTTAAAAGTACCGCGAGCAGTAAAGGGAGAGGGATCACCACTCGCGGCAAGTCCAGAGTTTAACCCCGCTACATGAGGAGTTTCCTGGGAGACAACTTCCATGTCTGATACTGAGATACCAACATCTTCGGCGGTAATGTACTTTCCACCCAGGCTATCGACAAAACGGCCATAGGCGCGAAAAAGATCTTCGGATTTATCAGTCTTCGCATCACCAATGATAACGCCTTTACCACCGCCAAGATTTAATCCGGCCATGGCATTTTTATAACTCATGCCTTTCGATAGGCGAAGGGCATCACTGATTGCGAGGTCATCATCACTGTATGCCCACATCCGGCAGCCACCTGCCGCTGGACCCAACGCTGTTGAGTGAACGGCTATAATCGCTTTTAGGCCTGTTTTCTCGTCATTGCAGAAAACAACCTGCTCGTGGTCGGCAAAGGCCTCGTGATTAAAAACACCCATTATCATGTCCTCAGATCGGAAAACGATCATTTAAATTATTAATCTTGAAAACGACAGCTCAAAAACGGGGCCAGTAAGAAGGATTATTGTACCCCGGGCCTATCACCAAATGATGAAAGCGCGTTAAAACAATCATGTTAGGAAAAGAGATTCTCGCGGTTAAATTCGTAGCCCGAATATGACCCGTGCTCGCTTCTGTTTTCCAGAAACGCCCCTACTCGCCCTCTCCCAGAAAGCCTTATCTTCCCTTAATTTCATCGCCGCCGTTTTTTATTTTTATTTCAGCTGCAGACATTGTGGCAAAATAGCGGAGGAATATTCTTTCTATTTTCACATCTTTTCATTTATTATAGCAATCTGATTTCAATAATTTGAATTTTTAAGAAATTAACATGCCCATTACTATCGATAACATAGATAAAAAAATCCTTCTCCTGTTGCAAAAGGATTCAGATATCAGCAATGCAGACCTCGCAGATCAAGTCGGGCTTTCCGCTGCTCCCTGTTGGCGAAGGGTCAAACGGCTTGAAGAAAAGGGTATTATCAAACGGCGCGTAGCAATCATCGATCCCGATAGCCTTGGTCTTGAAATTGTTGTCTTCACCACGGTCAAGATATCCACTCAAGCGCAACATGGTTTGGAAGATTTTGAGCGGCGCGTGGTTCGCTTTGACGAAATTACAGAATGTTATACGGTCAGCGGAGGCATGGATTATATCTTACGCGTAGTGACTACAGATATGCGTGCCTACGAGCGCTTTTTACGAGATCACCTTCTTCAGCTCCCCAATATCGCAGAGGTCCATTCCCGGTTTGCTGTTTCGCAAGTTAAATACACCACAGGGTTACCCCTTGATTTAGTACAGATAAAAAACTCCTGAACTCTGTTTTATTATATTCTGGATTGTATTCTGAGTTTATTTATTCTAATGTTCGCGCAAGGTACACAGGGGTGCCTATCCGCCAAAAGTCATCACACCTTGTAGCGACGTTGCATATTTTTATGCTAGATCACCCAAAGAATTCTTCTGGATCGCATGGAGCGGAAAAGATCCGGTATTAGGAGAAACTCTATGGCTGATATTATCCATGAGCTAAAACACAAAGCCCGCATTCTTCACCGCAATGTCTCAACCGGTAAAAAGGAAAGTCTGGGCTTTGTCAAAAAACATCCCGAACTTAAGTCTTTTTCTGACGAGGCTATAATCTGTCTCTTATACACATCTCCGAGCCCACGAGACCGAGGCTG
>OJDH01000518.1_pt1 | contig 10861 bp, 12 predicted proteins | sample 1592761 | NCBI WGS metagenome assembly OJDH01 (sample SAMN05416855, study PRJEB24817) | seawater metagenome | isolation source: Sea water | place: Canada:Atlantic | collected 2013-11
TACGAGATCAGCCTCGGTCTCGTGGGCTCGGAGATGTGTATAAGAGACAGATATCGAAACGGGCGAGGACTCTTGCTGCGCCAAGCATGTTACCATCACCACCGACGACGATAGCTAAATCACACTTTTCCCCCAGTTCTAATAGATCCACGGATTGGCAATTAGGTCCCATTTCTGCCGCGACTCGTTCTTCAACTAAGATCTCGAATCCCTGCATTTTTAACCAATGGTGTAATCGTTTTAGGGTGAGGTTGGTACCATGGTGATTTGGCTTACCAATGAGACCGATAGTTTGAAAAGCTTTAGGCATATTTATCTTAGTGCTAGGGCTTGAAACCTTGAATGTGATCCCCATATTATCCTCAGAGCACGAAGAAACAAAGTATTTTTAGCGGAGTTAGAATGAGCAACGATCCGAGTAATGCAAAAGAGAACCAAGTCGATGAAGCCGTAGAAGGTGAAATCCTAACTGAAACTGGTAGCGATGGTGCTAGTTTAATGGATGAGCTGACTCAGGCGAATTTCCGTGTTGAAGAGTTAGAGCAGGCTCTTGTTGAAGCAAATGCAAAAATCGAAGAGCAGAAAGATTCTGTGACTCGTGCAGCAGCTTCAGAGGCGAACATTCGTCGCCGTGCAGTTCAAGATGTTGAAAAAGCACATAAATTCGCATTGGAAAAGTTTGCCAATGAGCTTTTACCTGTGATTGATAACATGGAGCGTGCGCTTCATGGTACCGATGCAGAAGCTGAAGCTAGCAAGGCTATCTACGAAGGTGTTGAGCTAACATTGAAGAGCTTTGTCAGCACGGTTGATAAGTTTGGACTTAAAGAGGTTAACCCACAAGGTGAAGCTTTTAATCCTGAACATCATCAAGCTATCGGCATGCAACCAAGCCCAGAGTTTCCTGCAAATACTGTCATGATGGTAATGCAGAAAGGCTATATTTTGAATGATCGCCTACTTCGCCCTGCAATGGTGATGGTTTCTCAAGGTGGTTCGGCCGTCGATACACAAGCGTAATTGTGTTGTGATGACCTAATAAAAAAGGACTGCAATTGCAGTCCTTTTTTGTATTCGTCGTTCACTCAGTGGGGGGGAACTATGGTTTTAATATTATTAGCTTCAGTTATTTATCAAGCTGAAACTTCAAGTCACTGTTAAGCCAAATAACCTTCTATCTGCTCAAGAATACCCGCAGCGTCCAGTTTTAATTCAGCAATAATCTCATTTGAATCACCGTGCTTAATAAACTCATCAGGCAAGCCTAATTGAAGCACTGGCATTGGCAGTTTCAGTTGCTGTAATAGCTCAAGCACACCAGAACCTGCACCGCCCATAATCGCATTCTCTTCAACGGTGACTAAGACATCGTGAGACTGAGCTAATTCTTGAATAAGCTTAACATCGAGAGGCTTCACAAATCGCATATCGGCGACAGTAGCATCCAACGTTTCAGCGGCTGTTAATACGCTGGCTAACAAAGTGCCAAAGTTGAGAATGGCGACTTTTTTACCTTGGCGCTTAATCAGACCTTTGCCAATCGGCAGGGCTGTCATCTCTTCGATTTGCGGTTCACCAGTGGCGCTGCCTCTTGGGTAGCGCACTGCGGTAGGGCCATCGTTATAACAGTAACCGGTATAGAGCATCTGTCGACACTCATTTTCATCGGAAGGTGTCATGATGATCATGTTCGGCACAGTACGCATAAAGCTGAGATCGAAAGCACCTTGGTGAGTCGGACCATCAGCGCCAACTATGCCACCACGGTCGATAGCAAAGAGTACCGGCAGTTTCTGCAAAGCGACATCGTGGATCATTTGATCGTATCCGCGTTGCAGAAAGGTAGAGTAAATTGCGACAACAGGCTTTAAGCCTTCACAGGCGAAACCAGCTGATAAGGTGACGGCATGTTGTTCCGCAATGGCAGCATCGAAGTACTGTTTAGGAAAGCGCTGAGAGAACTCAACCATACCTGAACCTTCGCGCATTGCAGGAGTGATCCCTAATACCTTGTCATCTTTCTCTGCCACATCACAAAGCCATTTACCGAACACTTGAGAGAAGGTTGGGTTACTGGGTTTAGACGCTGGCTTTTCAAAAGTCGATGGATCAAATTTAGGCACGGCATGCCAACCAATTGGATCTTTTTCCGCTGGCTCATAGCCACGACCTTTCTTGGTCATGATATGTAAAATCTGAGGGCCGGATAAATTACGCATATTGCGCATGGTTTCTACGAGCGCATCGACATCGTGGCCATCGATAGGGCCAATATAGTTAAAGCCTAGCTCTTCAAACATGGTGCCAGGAACAACCATGCCTTTTAAATGTTCTTCAGTACGCTTAGCCATCTCTTTGATGACAGGCATCCCTTTAAGCACTTTTTTGCTGCTTTCACGGATCGTGGTATAAAAACGTCCTGACATCAGCTGAGCTAAATGATTATTGAGGGCACCCACATTTTCAGAGATAGACATCTCATTATCGTTGAGTACAACCAGCATATCATTATGCAGATCGCCAGCATGGTTCATGGCCTCAAACACCATCCCGCCAGTCATGGCGCCATCGCCGATCACTGCGACAACTTTACGTCCCGCGTTTTCTCTCTCAGCAGCAACGGCCATTGCAAGGGCTGCACTGATTGAGGTGCCAGAATGTCCCACACTAAAGGTGTCGTATTCGCTCTCTTCACGCCAAGGGAAGGGATGGATCCCGCCTTTTTGACGTATGGTGTGCATCTTGTCACGTCGACCCGTTAATATTTTATGAGGGTAAGCTTGATGGCCGACATCCCAAATTAAGCGATCAAACGGTGTGTTATAGACGTAGTGAAGCGCCACAGTGAGTTCCACTGTGCCGAGTCCAGAGGCGAAATGACCACTAGACTTACCTACTGACTTCAAAAGGAAACCTCTAAGCTCATCGGCTAATTGTGGTAGCACGGCTTGAGGGAGCTGTCTTAGCTCGTCAGGGGTATTAGCCTGTGCAAGCACAGGGTATTGAGAAATATCCAAACTCATCGAGATAATTGGTCTCTTGATTATACTCTTCGCTCAATGATAAAACGGGCGAATTCGGCAATTAGCTGACTATTGTATGGTAAATTTGTCAGCGCTGATAGAGCATCCTGAATCAAACTTTTGGCGGTCGCTTGTGCGCCTGCCAATCCAAGCAGTTTCGGGTATGTACTCTTGTTAGAATCACTGTCTGAGCCTTGTGGTTTACCCAGTTCTTCGGTACTGGAAATGATATCAATAACATCATCTTGTACCTGAAACGCCAAACCAATTGCTTCAGCGAATGTAATGAGCTGTGTCTGTTCTTCAATAGGAAGGTTAGCAGCGATCATTGGCAGTTCAACTGCGCAGCGGATTAAAGCCCCTGTTTTTAGTTTGTGTAGTTTTGTCAGGGTGGTTAAATCAATCTGCTTATCGGTTGCGTTAAGATCCATGGCTTGGCCACCACACATCCCTGAGTAACCCGATGCTTTAGCGAGTGAACTGATCATCGCTAAATTTTGTGTGGGAGTCAGTCCATCAATGGGTTTACTTAAGATGTCAAAAGCTAGCGCTTGCAGCGCATCTCCGGCCAGTATGGCCGTCGCTTCATCAAAAGCGATATGTACAGTGGGCTGCCCACGACGCAGTGCATCATCATCCATGGCGGGCAGATCGTCATGGATCAAAGAGTAAGCGTGTATGCATTCAATTGCGGCCGCACAGGCATCAAGTCTTTCTAATGGCACATTAAGCATTTCGCCAATGGCGTAGACAAGAAATGGACGAATACGTTTACCACCGAATAAAACTCCATGTTTCATGGCGGCTTGCAGTTTATCGTCAGTTACGATTTGAGCATCGATGACTTGTGTTAGTTGATTGTCGACGCGCTGCTGGTATTGAGTGATGGCTTGAGCGAGCACTTATTCTACCTCGGGTGCAAAAGGGGTTAGCGAGTCATTTTCATTGTCAGTCATTAAAATAGCGACTTTCTGTTGGGCTTGCTCCAACTTACTTTGGCTAGTACGAACGAGTTTAATACCGCGTTCAAACTGTTTTAATGCATCATCTAAGGAAACGTCGCCTTGTTCAAGTTCTGAAACAATGCGTTCGAGTTCACAAAGGGATTCTTCAAAAGTGAGATTTTCAGGTTTTTTTGCCATGATAACGTTTCCTTGAAATTAGCGTGACACACGGTATCGTAGCCAGCGGCAGTGGTCAAATTGCGCTGCGCTAAATTTGCCCAGCAGCACGCTTTATTGTGGTTTTTTTATAAAATTTTGAATTTGTAGCTAAACTTGCGTGTAAGCTGTCCGATAATTGATAGTGGGTATTGAAAAATGATTTGCTTTAATGATGTTTGTTTTTACTAAATGTCATCAAGTTTAGTGAACGGATAAGGCCATTTTATGCGTTTTTCAGATACCAATCAAAATAGAATAATGGCTGAATAGGCTCAGATGAATAAGTTCATGGTCTGAGGAGGGTAGAAATAGTGCTGCAGTTACCTAGGAACAATGGATGCACAGTTCATCTTGGCATACATAACTCTAGATTTTGAAGCCGTTTGGGTATTACATTTGCTGTCATGTTGGGTTTATCTCTATCTTTGTTATAAAGTTAAGGTTATAAAAGAATTTTTCATTTTGTCGTCATAGCGCATTTTTTACAGCTTCGGTCATTTGAGTCGAAGTTAGTTTCATTTGAGGAGCAGTTGTGGATTTAGCTACCCTGATAGGACTTATCGGTTCGTTTGGATTCATTCTCGGTGCAATGGCAACGAGTGGTGGTATCGGTATTTTTATTGATGCGGCATCAATATTGATTGTTATATGTGGTTCCTTTTTCGTGGTTATGATGAAATATAACCTGAAGCAATTTCTTGGCTCTGTTAAAATTGCAGCTAAAGCCTTTATTTTCAAAATCGACAAACCTGAAGAGTTGATAGAGCAGTCTGTCACGATGGCTGATGCTGCTCGTAAAGGCGGTTTTTTGGCGCTTGAAGAGGCTGAAATAACTAATAGTTTTATGCAAAAAGCCGTTGATATGTTAGTGGATGGCCATGACGGCGATGTGGTACGTGATGCACTTGAAAAAGATATCGCATTGACCGAGGAGCGCCATAAAGTCGGTATTAGCATCTTTTCAACTATCGGTGATGTAGCACCAGCAATGGGCATGATTGGCACATTAGTTGGCTTGGTGGGAATGCTATCGAACATGGACGATCCTAAGTCGATTGGTCCTGCAATGGCCATTGCATTGTTAACCACACTGTATGGTGCAATGGTGGCTAACATGGTCGCGATACCTATTGCAGGTAAGTTAGGGCTTAGAATGAGCGAAGAGATGATGAATCGTAACCTGATTATGGACGCAGTGTTGGCGATCCAAGATGGTCAGAATCCTCGTGTGATTGAAGGATTTTTAAAGAATTACATCTCTGAGAAGCAAAGACAAGTAGATACAACGGACGGGGAGTAGCCCCATGGCTAAACCAAAGTGTAATTGTCCACCGCCCGGAGCTCCACTTTGGTTGGCGACCTTTGCTGATCTTATGTCGCTGCTGATGTGCTTTTTTGTATTGCTGCTTTCATTTTCTGAAATGGATGTGCAAAAGTTTAAACAGATCGCCGGTTCGATGAAGTATGCGTTTGGTGTTCAGAATAAAGTCGAAGTTAAAGATATCCCTAAAGGTACATCGGTGATCGCTCTAGAGTTTAGACCTGGTCGCCCTGAGCCAACTCCAATAGAGACGATTAATCAGCAAACCAGCGAGATAACTGAGCCCGTTATTGAGTATCAAGCGGGTGAAGATGATAGCTCTGGCGGTATGCAGCAACAGCAAGGGCAGCAACGTGGTGGTGAAGCTGCCGCGGCAGCTCAAGAGCAGTCAGTGGCTGAGTCTAAGGCTGAATCCGAGGCACAAGCCAAAGAGTCGTCAGATGCCGAAGCGGCAGCGCAAGACAACATCAATGAACAAGTTAAGAAAATGGCCCAAGAGCTTAATACTGAGATTGTCGACGGGGCGATTGAGATAGAGTCATTAGGTCAGCAGATTATTATTCGTATCCGTGAGAAGGGGGCTTTCTCATCGGGTTCAGGGTTCTTGCAACCAAGGTTTAAGCCGGTTATTCGCCGTGTAGGTGAGTTACTGAAAGATGTTCCCGGTATCATTACTGTGTCTGGTTACACTGATGATATGAACATTAATAATGAGTTGTATAGTTCAAACTGGGATCTTTCCAGTAAGCGAGCCGTTGCAGTTGCCCATGAGCTGATCAAGGTGAAAGGGTTCAATGCCGGGAGGATGAAAGTGGTCGGAATGGCCAATACTGATCCTCTTGTTGGTAATGACACCAGCAGTAATCGCGCTCGTAATCGTAGAGTTGAGATCGCCATTGAACAAGGAAAGGCGATAGAGTCTGATGAGATAACGGTCGGCCCTTAATTTACTTCGTATCACTCATCAAATAAGGCGTTAAGAGACATCTCTTAGCGCCTTTTTATTTTTAGGGCGATTAAGTCACAATACGTGCTCTTATATCTAGATAAGCATTCTTCTAACGATCTTGGTATAATGCGGCCAATATTTTTTAAGACCTTAGCTCCCTCGGAAAACCTGATGAAATTTATCGTAAAATTGTTCCCTGAAATCATGATGAAAAGCAAACCGGTAAGAACGCGTTTTACCAAAATGCTTGAAACTAATATCCGTAACGTGCTTAAAAAAGTCGATGAAACGGCTAAAGTTAAGCGTGAATGGGATAAAATCATGGTACTGGTGCCGGACGATAGACTGGATTTAATCGAGGCTTTCGCAGAAAGATTAGCGTGTATTCCTGGTATTGTTCATATACTTCAAGTGAGTGAAAGTACGTTTGAGTCTGTTGATGATATTTACCAGCAAACCTTAGCTGTGTATAAAGATGAACTTGCAGGTAAAACCTTCTGTGTTCGTGTTAAGCGTGTTGGTAATCATGACTTTAAATCAATCGAAGTTGAGCGTTATGTTGGTGGAGGATTAAATCAGTTCACCGAGGCTGCTGGGGTTAGATTGAAAAATCCAGATATGACCATTAACCTGGAGATAGATAAAGACAAACTTTATCTGGTTGATAAGCGTATTCCTGGCTTAGGCGGCTATCCAATGGCTACCCAAGAGGATGTATTGTCGCTTATTTCAGGCGGATTCGATTCTGGTGTATCAAGCTATCAGTTTATCAAACGTGGTTCGCGTACCCATTACTGCTTCTTTAACTTAGGTGGCGACCAGCATGAGATAGGGGTTAAGCAAGTTGCTTACCATCTATGGCAGAAATATGGTGAGTCTCATAAGGTTAAGTTTATCTCTGTGCCTTTCGATCCTGTTGTAACCGAGATCTTAGAGAAAATAGATAACGGCCAGATGGGAGTGATCCTTAAGCGTATGATGATGCGTGCAGCCGCTAAAATAGCGAGAAGAATGGGCGTTGAAGCATTGGTCACCGGTGAAGCGATGGGGCAGGTTTCAAGTCAAACCTTAACCAATCTTAATATCATCGATCGTTGTACTGACCATCTGATTTTACGTCCACTGATCGCCATGGATAAGCAAGATATTATCAATATCAGTCGTAAGATAGGAACCGAAGATCTTTCGAAAACAATTCCTGAATATTGTGGTGTGATCTCGCAACGTCCAACAGTAAAAGCAGTATTGTCAAAGATTGAAGCTGAAGAGCTTAAATTCTCAGAAGATCTTATTGACCGTGTTGTTGAAGCTGCCGTTATGATCGACATCAAAGAGATCGCGACCAGTATGGAGACGAAAATCACGGCGACTGAAACCGTTGATGGTATCAACGCGGGTGAAGTGATTATCGATGTTCGTGCGCCTGAAGAAGAGGAACAGTCGCCTTTAAATATTTCAGGTGTAGAAGTTAAGACGATCCCCTTCTTTAGACTCGCCACTCAGTTTGCTGATCTGGATAAGAGTAAAACTTACCTGCTTTACTGTGATAGAGGGGTCATGAGTAAGCTACAGGCGCTTTATCTTCAAGAGCAGGGCTATGAGAACGTAAAAGTTTATCGTCCTTAACATTAAGCTAGAAACTCATTCGCTTTAATAGTGAGGGGTTGCTGGAATTGCCGTATCGATATTAATTATCGCTGCGGCTTTTTTATATCTGTTGATCTTGTTTGGGATTATTTTGCTGGTAGGGATATTTTCGAGTTTTCACACAATAAATTAACATCAGGTTCTACAGGAAATGCCAAATACAAAGCCTATTTCTCTTTTTGGCCTTTCAGTAATGGAGTGAATATCGTAAAAATGCAGAGTAGCAGGGAAATGAATATGGGAAATTGACATAAGTGTTCCAGACACAAAAAAGCCGCGGCATAACATGCAACGCGGCTTTAGGTGTTTGGTTATCTCTCTCTGAGGGTGGTATTACTCAGCGCGTAATACCGTTACCTCTGCAGTCTCAGCTTTATCTTCACTGTGTAAAAGTGCATTAAGATCTTCGGTGAGGTCTTGTTGCATTACTTCCATTCCTTCAGAGAGTTGTGCGCTAATTGTTGTATGAAGATCTGTCATATCGATAGTAGATTCATCAGCTTGTACGCTTGTTGCAGTTGAAAGGAATGCAAGAACAAAAACAGTTTTAAGATTTAGCATGTATAGTCGCCTCCAGGCGGATATTTTGGGCTGTCAGACACTCCCCATTTACGTCGTAGAGGCTGTCTAACTATAGTCATTTCGTTGGCGCAAAATTTAACCAAAAAGCCTTCCCTTTACAAACGATAAAATGTAACAATAAGGATTAGAAAAACTAATTAAAATATGAGATCGGGATCACTATGGCTAGACGCTTACCGCCCTTAAATTCAGTAAAAGCTTTTGAAGCGGCTGCAAGGCACCTCAGCTTTACTCGGGCAGCTGAAGAGTTGTTCGTTACTCAAGCTGCCGTCAGTCATCAGATTAAGGCGTTAGAGGAGTATCTCGGTTTAAAATTATTTCGTCGAAAGAACCGTTCTCTTCTACTCACTGAAGAGGGACAAAGCTACTTTTTAGATATTAAAGATCTGTTTGTTCAATTAGCTGAAGCGACAGACCGATTGTTAGCCAGAAGTGCGATAGGTTCACTGACAGTCAGTACTTCACCTAGCTTTGCTATTCAGTGGTTAGTGCCTAGATTAGCTAAGTTTAGTGAAAAGAACCCTGATATTGATGTGCGTATTAAAGCCGTTGATGATGAAGGCGGTTCACTGTCTGACGATGTGGATGTTGCCATCTATTATGGGCAAGGGAACTGGTCAGGCTTAAGAGCGGATAAATTGAAAAACGAGGTGTTAATTCCTGTTTGTTCACCCATGTTACTCAGTGGGCCTAAGCCACTTGAGAAGCCCAGTGATCTGAAATATCACACCTTATTACATGATATGGGACGACACGATTGGCAGGCTTGGTTTCGACAATGTGGGATTAATGATATTAATGTGAACCACGGCCCAATCTTCAGTCATTCCTCGTTAGTGCTCCAGGCTGCTGCTCATGGTCAAGGAGTGGCATTAGGTTATAGCGTACTTGCTAGACCTGATATTAAAGCGGGGCGACTCGTCTGTCCTTTCCCTGAAGTGTTAGTCAGTAAAGATGCTTACTACCTAGTGTGTCAGCAAAACCATTCAGATATCGGTAAAATCGCCGCATTTAGAGAGTGGATGTTAGATATGTTTGAGGAGGAGTCGCGCAGTGAGCTACTTCCTGGTTAAAGATTCCTTAGAAGCACAAGACTTGATCGAGAGCCGTTGCATCATAGACGGTGAAGTGGGGGAGACGCTGGTTATTTTTACTCATGGCGCTGGCGCAAACATGTCGTCTGAGTTTATGAATAAGATGGCAAAAGGGTTAAGTCTCGCTGGCATTGGTGTTATCCGTTTCAATTTGCCTTATATGCGCGCCAATGCAATCGATGGCAAACGACGTCCTCCAGACAGAGCACCTAAATTACTCAAAGACTTTAATCTACATATCGAAGCGATTAAGGCCGAATATGCCCCTAAGCGTATCGTGTTGATGGGCAAATCAATGGGTGGACGTATGGCGGCTATTGTGGCTGAGCAAACAGCCGTTGATGGTGTCATCTGTTTAGGTTACCCCTTTATCCCATTAAAAGGCGGAGAGCCAAGACTCGCCCCCATCGAATTGTGTCAGGCACCTTTGTGTGTGATCCAAGGAGAGCGAGATAAGTTTGGCGGTAAGGAGCTGGTAGAAAGTTGGCCAGTGATGCAAAAGACTCAGCGACATTGGTTAACCGATGGGGATCATAGTTTTGTACCGAGGAAGTCGTCAGGCACGACCGAAGAGGCTAATCTAGACGCTGCTATTTCTTACTGTATTGGTTTTATTAGGGGGCTAGATGCGTAAAGGTTTTCTGTTGTTGGCAGCATTAAGTGGATTTATCTCTGTGGCGTTGGGCGCATTTGGTGCCCATGGATTAAAAAATGTAGCATCACCGGAAATGATCGCCATCTTCAATTTAGGGGTGGAGTATCAGTTTTATCATACGTTCGCACTTATCGCGGTTGCATTTGCGGGTCACTGGTTTAGCTCTCGTTTACTCGATTGGGCGGGTTACCTGTTTATCGTCGGGATTATACTATTCTCTGGTTCTTTATATGTTTACGCCTTACTTGGTGCTAAATGGACCGGGCCAATCACACCAATAGGTGGGGTGTGTTTCTTAGTTGCTTGGTTGTTGATAGCGCTTACCGTGTGGCGTAATAGAGTGGTTGAACTCAACGATTAAGGCTTAGCTTGTTTAATACCAATCAGTATAAGAAGTTGATCTACTCAGAGTGTTTTTTGGCAAACT
>OJDH01000522.1_pt1 | contig 10642 bp, 13 predicted proteins | sample 1592761 | NCBI WGS metagenome assembly OJDH01 (sample SAMN05416855, study PRJEB24817) | seawater metagenome | isolation source: Sea water | place: Canada:Atlantic | collected 2013-11
AACAGTTAAAACAATTTGTTAAACAAAGAATGGGCTAGTTATCTGGTACAGCCCCTTAATTTGATCTTTTATCCGGCTCTCATTTAAGTCTAATTGAATAACGTCTATAAGAGTAATCGTAACAGTTTCACCCATTTCGGCGAGAGCTGGTTGTATAAAGAGGAAAAGAGTAGATGCAATTAAACGTGGTACAAGGCGCATTTAAAATCTCTAACTGAATAAATAAATTCTCTATAATATAAAGTTATTTCCCCTTATATTATAGATGCTTGTGGTTAATGAGATGTTGTATTTCGTCATTTAAAATAATTACCATCCTAGCTTTGAGTAAATTGTTGTCAATAAAGATTCAGGCATAAGTCGTAATGATGTAGGGATTGAGGTTGAAATATTCTTTATGATACTTTTTATCTTGGTTTGCTTACGTGTATTATTCCCTCGGACAAAAATGACTTTTCTAAGTAAGAGCCCTGCAATTTGCAGGGCTTTTTTGTTGAAAGGAATCTGGTGATGAAGGTGAAATCAAAGTCGAGTAAAAGAGGTGGTGCTTTGTATCGCCTTGCAAGGTTAGGGCGGTTCGGTGATACGGAACTTGCTCATGTGAATAAAGAAGAAGCAGCACTTCTTAAGGCGAGGGGAGGTAGTGGTTCGATTAACCCCCGAACTGGGTTGCGGGAGTATTTCTATGGTGGTAAGGGAGGACAACCAGATGGTGGAAAAGCTGGCCCGGAAACCTCTAATCCTGGCGATGGTGACCAGAAAGAAGATAGACCTAGTCCTAATAAAACTGGAGGCGCTGGCCCTGCGGATAGTGTTGCTGCCGATGCTGAAGCTAAAGCTGAGGAAAAGGCAAAAACAAAAGCTGCTGCGGATCGACATCGAGCGGCTCTTGAAGAGGAATATGCAGAAATAGGGGAAGAGGTGACAACCCCTTCAACTGAATCTCCTACTACAGGGTTAGCAGCTTTATTTGATAAGAATAATTGGCACGCGACACCTGATGCCCCTCCCGGTTATCATGGAAGTCGCGTTGGGTGGGCTGACCAATATCGTCAACAAAGCGGATTTTACAATGGGCCAACGTCTGAACTCGGTTTTCATGAAGTTCGTAAAAGGTCACAGATGAGCCCTGCGGCAGCACGGGCTTATTCTCGGAAAGTCGCGAGTATTAACCATCCTGCTTTGTCAAAAGTTAGCCGCGTTGGATCTTTCTTACTTCCCGGCATTGATACCTATTTGTCATATGATGAGTATGGCCAGTTAGGTTATGATAAGGGTTTCTCTCCGACAGAAATGGCTCTTGGATTTACCGGTAATTCTACCAGTGGCGTAGTAAAGGCATTAAATGGAGCGGTAAGTGTTGCGGAGAAAGCGGGTCTCTTTAGTCATAAAACCTATCGTAATTTTCAGACGGTAGCTGAAGCTAATCTTGAGAGAGCAAAAAATCAAAGGCAACGTGCTGCATTTGGAAAAGATGAAGTTTCCTCCAAGTCAAAAAATATCTACGAAACAGCAATACAAACGCTTTACCCGCAAGAAGAACAATATAGACCTTTGTTGGGTATGGGAGTGAAAACGGGAGCATCTGCTGTTCACAGGGCACCAAATTTGTCGACATTAAACGCCAAAAGAGCAAATTTTGGGAGGGTTCGGTAGGTGAGTTTATCTTTTTCAATAAGCGCAAGTAATCAAGCCTCGTCGGGCTCAAGTTCAAAACCGACTAGCCGGGAAGGTGCTTTCTCTACCGGTGTGGTTAATCGCCGTCCAACTCGTTCTCGAATTGGAAATGGTGGAAGTGTCGGTGGATTTTCGTTCAGTGCCACCAGCGGTAGTCCTTATCGATCTCCAACAGAAATTCTTTATCCGGCGGAAAAACCAATTCTCTCACCTTATACCAGTCTAGATCCATCGCCTGTGCGTCGCGTTCGGGGGCTGGCGACAGTGAATTTACGCAAGCCTGAATATAATAACACATTGTAATCAATAGATTAAAATATGATAAAAATATTTGATTATTTTCGTTATACTTTGTTTGTCCCTCTGGCTGACGGTATATTCGTTCTTGGGTACATAGGTCTGTAGAGCAAGTTTTCTTCTTAGAACTCACAGACGCATAAAAGTATTTCTTGATGCTTGAAGTATGAAGAATTTTAAAAACCCTCGCAATTATTCGCGGGGGTTTTTCTATATCTAAACTCCAACAAAATTGGAGCAACCTTGACTGGAGATCTTATGGAACTTGCTGAGAAGGTGATCAACCGCCAGAGCGCATTGCAGCAAGAGCGGCAGAAGTTTGAGAAGATCTGGAAGGAAACGGCCGAACGGTTAGATCCATTTGGGTCTATCCTCGAAGGCAAAATGGGCGATATGTCGAAGATGTATAGCTCTCGTCCTCTACAGGATTTGGCACGTTTTGCAGCTGCGATTGAGAGTTTGCTCATCCCACGGGGCTCTATCTGGCACGGTCTTATGCCAATGGATGATGAGTTAAAGGAAAATGACGAGGTTCAGGCCTGGGCCGAAGCGCGGGCAAAAAAGTTATTTTCTGTACGCTATATGGCGCAATCAGGGTTCGTCGCAAATACCCAGCGGATGTTCCGGTCTCTTGGTTGTTATGGCAACCAGGTTCTCATGACCGAAGAAGTTCTCAGTCGTGGCCCTGGTGGTGAAGACCTTCCGCCAATCCGATATCGGATGATCCCCATAATTGAGTGTTTTCTGGCGACAACAGCCTGGGGACAGGTGGATACTTTTTATCGGGTGTACAAGCTGACTTTGCGCCAGATCATTCAGGAGTTTGGCACCGAGAACTTGCCTGAATTCTTGCGGATGCGGATGGATCGACCAGATCAACTGGAAGAAAAGTTTGAGTTGATCCACGCGATTGATCCTGCACTAGCGAACGATACGACAACACAACTTCCCTGGCCGTCCGTGCATGTGCTTAAAGGGCATAACCACGTTCTTAGACAATCAGGCTATTACGAATTGCCGATCCATGCATCCTCTTTTGTCGAGAGTGACGGACAGGCCTATGGTTGGGGGCCGGGTATGATGGCGCTGCCGGATATCAAGCAGCTGAATATCATGAATAAGACCACGATTGCGGCAGCAGAACAGGCAGTGTCGCCTGCCTTTGCTACAGTTCAAAAGCTTAAACGGCGTTTAAACCTGAGTGCCAATGCAATCAATCCTGATTTGGTAACCGATGATGGACGGCTAAAAATACAACCTATTGTTACGGGGGCGCGTCCGGATATTGGTGAACAGCTGATTGCCAAAAAGCAGATGGATATCTCGGCTAATTTTTATGGCGATCTCTGGCAGATCCTCGTCAACAAACCAGATATGACTGCTTATGAGGCGGCGCTCAGGGCGCAAGAAAAGAATGAACTAATCGGTCCTCCCTTTGCCAAACAAGAGGAAATGTTGGCATCGATGGTGATGCGTGAAAATGCCATTTTAGAACGCCAAGCGGCCGATGGAATTATTGATTTGCCGCCGAGGCCTGAAGCCCTTCAAGGCCGTAAACTTTCGCTAAAGTTCACCAGCCCAATGGCAAAGCTCAGACGTGCGGCCGAAGACGTGGGGATACAGCGAACTTTGGAAACGGCTGCGCAACAAGCACAGTTTGATCCAACAATCATGGACAACTTTGATCATGACAAGATCATTCGGGCGCGCGCGGATATAAATGGTATGCCCGCAGACCTTATGCGCCCAGCAGAAGAGGTCCAAGCCAGTAGGCAAGCCAAGATAGAGGCTGAACAACAACAGGCGCTTGCTGCGCAACAGGCACAAGAGGTCGACACAGCCGGCAAAGCTTTGCCGATAATGGAAGCACTTGGTGCGGCAGGTATTGATCCCAATCAAATAGCAGGTGGTCAGATTGCTGAAGGTGGAGAGGAGCAATTTAATGCTTAAAGGTTGGTCCTTTTCGTTGAAGAAACAGCATGAACTGATAGATGCCTATGGTCGGCTTTTTGCCACGGCTGATGGACAGTTGGTCTTGGCTGATATCTTGGATCAGGCCGGAGCGTTTGAGGCGACAGTGCCCGGTGGACCCTCTATTTTTAACGATGGCAAGCGCGCCATCGTCTTTGACATTCTCCGCAAAGCTTCTGTCAGTGCTGACCTTCGGGCGGAATTGGCGAAAGCTGCTTATCTATTACAAGAGGAAGATATGCAAGAATGAGCGATACCCAAATTTCAGGCGACATCCCTTCATCAGGAGGGGCTAGTCTCGATTATTCATCTGGATCATTTGATCAGCCCGCATCGCAAGATAGCGGGCATTTTTATGAGCCGTCATCCGCGGGTAATAACGGATCTGGATCTGGGTCCGGTGAGCCACTTTCTCCTTCGCTTGATGGCAACGATGGCTCCTCAAATCTGGAAACAGGCCAAAATCTGGAAACAGGTACTGAGGACAGTCACTCTGATAATCGGGCTGATAATGCTGATAACCCTGACGGTTTTATCAAACTTCCGGGTGAGGGGGCTGGCGAAGATGAAATCGACGCCTTTTATGCTGCCCTCGGCGTACCTGATAGCCCTGAGGGTTATGAATTGGTTGTCCCCAAAGAAATGGGTGAAGACCAAACGGGCGGAGACTGGAAAGAATACACCAGTGCGATCAGTGAACTTTCTCACGCGCTTGGCCTCTCACCAGATCAGGCTCAGGCGCTGACAGAGTTAGATCTTCAGGCGAAATCCCAGTCGTATGAAACAATGGAGCGTGAACAACAACACTATCTGCAGCAACAAATAGAGGACACCACTTCGGCTCTGCGAGAAGAGTGGGGTCCGAACATGGATACCAATGTCAGAACGGCCAATCGTGCGCTTAAAGCCTTTGGCGGTTCTGAACTGGAAGGCGTGTTGAGCGAAGCGGGGGTCTTGAATGATCCGGTCGTTTTACGCGCCTTTCATAAAGCTGGCCTCTCCCTGGTAGAGGACAGCAGCCCCGGCGGAGCCGGTGCATCCCGACGCAATAGATCTGCAGCGGAAATTCTCTACCCATCATCTACTAAGGAAGGCTAATCATGGCTACACTTGGAAATACCTTTGTCGATCTGATCGACATCTATAAACAGACTGATCCAAACGGATCTACTGCAACTATTATTGAGCTTCTCAAGCAGCAAAATCCAATTTTGGATGATGCTATTGCAATGGAGTGTAACAAGGGCTCTGAGCATTTACATACCATTCGTACCGGCCTGCCATCTGTAAGTTGGGGGGCGCTTTATCAGGGCATTTCTCAGTCAAAAGCAAAACAACAGCAGGTTACAGATACGACAGGTTATCTTGAAGCACTGGCGACAATTGATGAGCGTGTGTTGCATTTGGCCAAAAATGAAGCTGGTGTTCGTTTAAATGAAGCCATGGCGTTCATGGAATCAATGAACCAGGAAGCAGCTTCCGGTCTTTTCTATCATGACACAGCGACAACCCCTGAAAAGTTCAAAGGCCTTTCCTCTCGCTTTAACACCATTGGTGGTGGCGGTTCAGGTGAGCAGGTCATTGATGCGGGTGGTGTTGGTTCTGACAACACATCGATCTGGTTTGTGACCTGGGGTGATCGCCATTGTCACTTGCTCTATCCACAAGGCACTAAAGCGGGCCTTCAACGCGATGACATGGGCCGTCAACGTGTACTGGATGAAAACAGTAACCCTTATTATGTGAAAGAAGAAAAGTTCACATGGCACCTTGGGTTGGCTGTTAAAGATTGGCGTTATGTTTCCCGTATTGCCAACATTGATGTGTCTGAAATGTCAGCTGGCAATGTGAAACTCTATGATTTCATGCGCAAGGCCTATTACAAGCTCCAGTCTCGTATTCGCCGCGGTGATGCGGCGGGTGGTCGTCAGGTTATTTACTGTAACCGCGACGTTCTGGAATCTTTGGATGCCTTGGCCACTAATGCAGGCGCGAGCGATAACTTCGTTCGGTTGAAAGACAGCGAACTCGAAGGTCAGGAAGTACTGACTTATCGCGGTATTCCTATTCGTGAAACTGATGCGTTGCTCAATTCCGAAGCACGCGTTCTGTCTGCTTAATAGAGAGAGGGATAAAACATGATCCACAGTAAACAACTCACGTTCTCTGATCAGCAGGCGATTACAGGTACTGCTTCGTCAACGAACATTCTGGACCTTGGCACAACGGGCACGGTTGTCGGAGCCTCTGTGGCACTGCCTTCTAACCCTGGTGATGGTAAGGCTGTACCATTGAACGTACAGGTAACTGAGGCTTTCAATAACCTGACATCGCTGAAAATTGCGATTGAGGTTGATGATAATTCCAGTTTCTCTTCTGCGCGTGAAGTTCTTTCACAATCTATTGTGCGGGCCGATCTGGTAGCAGGAAAACAGACGTCGTTCCACATCCTGCCAAAGGGTCTGGATGAGCGCTATATGCGTTTGCGTTATACCGTATCCGGGACCAATCCGAGTACAGGTAAAATCTCTGCTGCGGTTGTTGCCGGGGTACAGAGCTAATGGTGTTATCGGCAAAAGCTGGTCGAAAGACCGGAGCTGCCGGTAAGAAGCTAAAGCTCAAAGGCGGTAAGCCTGAAGGGAACTCTAAAGCAGTGCCTGAAGACATGCCAAAAGAAATGGCGGAAAAAAAAGTTCCTCAAAAAGCTAAGGCGGTTGCCCTAAAGGTCAGAGCAACTGCCCTAGGATATTACGGGGCTCAACTCCGTGAAGAAGGCGATGCCTTTGAGCTGCGTGATGAAGCACACTTTTCCTCTAGCTGGATGGAAAAAGCGTGACTGATAGCTGGAGGAGATTCCTTCTATAGCTAGAATTGAAGATGGGAGGTTTTGTCCTTGAGACGGCCTCCCATTTTAGTTGAATTTTCTTTTATAACTTTGGTCAGGAAGATAGATGAGCAGCAAGGTTGAAATCTGCCGGGATGCTTTGCAGATCCTGGGGGACAAGTCCATTGTCAGTCTGGAAGAAAGCAGCAAGGAAGCGCGGCAGTGTAAAATTGCCTATCCCCGAGCTGTCGAGACTGTCTTGCGTGCTTATCCCTGGAGCTGTGCCATCCGTAGGGTTAAATTGGCAGTATCTGCTGAGGTGCCTGCATTTGGCGACTGGAAACGCTATCGACGCCCGGTTGATGATATTCAGGCTCTTCCCATAACCTCAACTGGCGAGATGGATGGGCTGGCCGTCAAATATACACTCGAGGGCCGCTATGTGCTTTGCCATCTCGATGCGCCGCTTTATTATCGGTATATCAGCCGGGATATTGACCCATCGGATATGCCGCCGGACCTCCGTCGCGTTATTTCGGGGCAACTTGCGGTTCGTTTGGCAGAGGTTTTGACAGGGTCTCAATCCAAACTTAATACGGCACTTGGGCTCTACCGCAATGATCTCGCACAGGCAAAAGCCAGTGATATGATGGAAGATGGTACCAGTGAACTTGCGCCATCAAGCTGGTTGGAGGCGCGAAACTGATGCCACCTCGTACCCTTCAAGCAAGCTTTGTCCGCGGGGAAATTACCCCACGGCTCCATGGACGTGAAGACACCCAACTTTATCAAACAGGGCTAGCCCTGTGTGAAAACTGGATCGTGTTGCCTCATGGTGGCATGACCCGACGACCGGGAACCCGTTTTGTTACTATGGCAAAATTTCCTGATAAACAATGCCGCCTGATCCCTTTTGAGTACTCCACCGAAGACGCCTATACCATTGAAGTCGGTGATCTTTATATGCGGTTTTATCGCGATTTTGGACAGATTGAAAAAGACGCTGCCCCGTATGAAATCGTCACGCCCTATACTGAAGCACAGTTGTTCGAGTTGGTTTTTACCCAGACCGAAAACAGTCTTTGGATTGTGCACAAAGACCATCCGCCAAAAGAGTTAAAGCGGGAAGATCACGATAACTGGACGATAGCCGATATTTCTTTCACGGCAAAACCTGCGGAGTGGAAGGCTGAAAATTATCCAAGACGCTGTTCGTTTTATCAGCAGCGTTCCATTTTTGCCTCGCCCCCGGATCAGCCGCAAACAATCTGGACATCGAAAACATCCGATGAAAAGAACTTTACCCTGGGAACCAATGCGGATGATGCCTTTAAAGCCACCATCAAAGCGGGGCAGGTCAATCACATCCAGTGGATGGTAGAGGGGCGCGCCTTGATGATGGGGACATCCGGGGCAACAAGAACACTCAGCGGATCAAGCGCCAACGAAGCCCTGACGGTGACTTCTGTGATTAACCGAAGGCACACCACAGAAGGATCAGCCGCTATTCCGCCGATCCAAAAAGGGGAGGTTGCGCTGTTTCTCAGCCGGAACCGCAAGCGGTTGCACGAATTTGTCTTCTCCTTTGAACGCGACAGCTTTATCGCCCCAGACCAGACCTTCCTTTCCCAGCACATAACGGGCACGGGGATCAAAGATATGGATATGGTGAACGATCCTGATTCAATTATCTGGATGGTCAGGGATGACGGCCAGTTGATCGGTGTGACCTATGAAAAATCACAGGAGGTCGTTGCCTTTCATCGTCACAAACTTGGGGGATCAACCGATGATCACCCTTGGGGAGAGGTGGAAACCGTCGCTGTAACCTATGAAGCCAAACGCGAAGTGTTATGGCTATCGGTCAAACGCAAGGTAAACGGTGTCGTTGCCCGCCACATCGAGTTTATGGAAGCCGTATTTGATGACGGCGCTGACAAAAAAGATGCCTTCTTTGTCGATTGCGGCGGCACTTATGATGGCGTAGCAGCCGGGACGATCAATGGGTTTAATCACTTGATCGGTGAAGAAGTTGATATCCTGCACGATGGCAAGGTCTCACCAAGGACGACAGTTGCGGGGGATGGCACTGTGTCGTTGTTAAACAATCGCACCGGATTGAAAATCACCGCAGGGTTGCCTTACCAGTCGGTGGTGCAACCTCTCTCGCCCATTGTTGCCCTGCAAAACGGCACGGGTAGAGGCAAGAAAAAGCGTGTGGTGTCCATGGGCGTTGACGTCATGAACACAGGCACGATTGAAGCCGGGGATAGTTTAAACGATACGCAATCTCATATCTTTCGTGACGGATCGACACCGTTCGGACAATCCCCGGATCTCTACACAGGATACCTGGAGATCGATCCCGAAAATGGGTTTGACGACAAAGCGCAAATTTTCATACGGGCCCAACAGCCTCTACCAGCCACAATCAGATCACTGATTACAGAAGTTCAGTCAGAGGGATAAATTATGGGTTTTTTCAAAAAGTTATTTAAAGGCGTTGGCAAGGTTCTTGGCGTTGCTGCTCCTGCACTCGGATTAATTGGAGGGCTAGGAGCAACAGGATTAACGGCTGCTTCTGCATTGGGAATGGGTAGTTCACTCTTTAAAGGGTTTGCAGAGCAAAAACGCGCTAAGAAGCAGGCTAAACTTGCGCGACGTCAGGCAGCATTGGACGCCAAAGGCAGCCAAAGAAATACGCAAAGGTTGGCAGGTCAACAGCGTGCTAATTTTGCCGCGGCAGGCTTGAAAATTGAAGGCAGCCCGGCGTTGCTTATTGAAGAGACAGAGAAACTTGGTGCAGAAGAAGTAAGCAATATCCTCTATGCCGGAGATCAACAGGCAAAGGCCTATAAACGTGCTGGTCGTAATTCAGCAATAGGCGGGTTTCTTAATGCCGGGTCTAGTTATTTGAACGGGCTTAAGTGATGGGCATTTAATTGAAAGTTTGGAATTGAGTGGAAATTACTTACGATGGAATTTCTTGTTTAACAAGAGATATAAAGTGTGAGTATTATAATCTATAAGTTTCATAATCCTGAAGATGAGAAAATACATGATAAGAGCATTTTATGAATTGAATTGGTCGAATGTTATGAAGGTTTATATCATTTTTGCTCTCTCGATTTTTTCAACTTTTTTTATCAGTTATAGTCCGGTGTTTGGTGATGAAAATGCTAATTGGCAAAATTGTCCAGATATTGGTTCAAGTGATCCATTACATAATGCCGTGCGTGCAAGTGATGTTTCTTCCGTTAAATGCCTACTTGAAGGTGGTTTCGACCCCAATATTTTAGATAGTAATGGTTATGCTGCATTACCTCTGAGTATTGGAGGGGACGTAAAAATAACCAACTTGTTATTGGGACACAAAGCGGATGTAAATATTTCAAATGCCGCTGCTCTTGGAGATGTAATTCGCGCTTTGGGAGAATATATTAAGGTACGAAATTCAGGAGCTTATAGCTCTGATCATTTCGATACATATCCAGAGAACGCTACTCTTGTTGATAGAATTAACTGGAGTAAAGGAATACTTTATAAACTACTGGATTATGGAGCAGATTATAACTTGCTTTCGAATTCAAACCGATATGACAAAAATAATTCAACGTTGATTTCGTTCATTTTTAATTTATGTGAAATTGAGAATAAAAATTATTATAAGTATATGGATTTTAAAGATTATTTTTATAAAATCTCTTCGCATTCAAAACATGATATCAAATTTACAGATTATGATTTATCTGGCCTTAAACATTTGGAATCTCTGTCAAAGCTTGGGCTTTATAATGAAGAATGTTTGGACGCCTCTAGGACTGTCTCTTATACACATCTGACGCTGCCGACGAAGAGGATAGTGTAGATCTC
>OJDH01000523.1_pt1 | contig 10621 bp, 13 predicted proteins | sample 1592761 | NCBI WGS metagenome assembly OJDH01 (sample SAMN05416855, study PRJEB24817) | seawater metagenome | isolation source: Sea water | place: Canada:Atlantic | collected 2013-11
CTCAGGAGCGCTAAACTCTCGCTGAGCGATCAAATCTTTATACTGATTGGTATAAGAGCTCGCCACCCACTCCAGCAATAATTATCAGGTGTGTTGCGTACTGATTGAATTTATCCAGAGGGAGTTGTGCCACATCGATACAATGAATCTGCCATTGAGCTGACCCCAATATAACAGATGGTGTTAATGCAGTTTGAGGGGGAACTGATTGTGGAAAGAAACGCATAAGCTTGCGCTCTAACTCAGCCATCAAGTCATCCACCATATCGACAAAGTGGATGTTGGATGCTGCATCTCTTTGCAAGAGCTTAGCGCCAAGCAAACCATGATCGCAGCAGCAATCCATATACCCAAACTACCTGAATATGCTCGTTTCAGAGGCGTTGCGCGAGTTCAATTCTAGACGCATGAGTGGTGACCCTTTTAAGCTAATGCAAAGCTACCGCGTTCTGCTCTCGCCCCTTACCTACATCCCTGTAGCTAACAACGAAGTGGGCTTGCGCAAAGCCTTCTTCGATGGGTTACTCTTGTAATCTAGAGTGTGCTTTATACTGCTTTATTGATTTTACTAATGGAACAACCATTACCTACTATCAATCTCTTGCCTAAAGTGCATTAAATTCCCACTGAATCCTGCATTACCAAGTCGCTTGGGTATGTACGGTCATATTGACGTGTAATTAGCGTGTCGATTTGACCTAAGCGTTGGCTCAACTTCACTGACATTGTACTCTTAAAGACAGCCTGAAAAATTAAAGTACGAGTTCAATCTCTAGTTGGATATCGGTGCAATGTTTTTTACAAAATACACCGTATGTTTTCCCTGAATCTTTTTCTTTAGGCACGACCAACTTAAGTGGCTGCTTACAGGTTTCACATAATACAGTGTTGCCTTTAAAGAGACGCTTGATTAGATTTTTTTGCTCATTAAACGACTTAGCCGTTGTTTGATTGATCATTGAAAAGTCGATTTTATTAGTCTCTGTAGTCATCATTATTCTTGGTTAGTCTCGCGATGACGGCATTATACCCAAGCTACTTTAGAATGCGAGAAATACCCAACTGCGGTTAGATACGGAACTAAGCCTGCCGAGAAGTGACACCGTACAAGCCAATAAATGACTCTTCGGTTAATGGCTATTTAGTCGATATTTCCCTGTGAACTTACAGCGGAACTATTTAGACTAATGATTCAATCATAATTAAGCACTGAATATAGGCAATAGATATATGTCTGCTGATATAAACCAAAGTTCAATTGATGGGGCTAGTGATGAGGTTAAGCTTGCCGTGGACCTCATCTATCTTCTTGAAAGTCATAATATCGACCCGCAAGTCGCATTGTCTGCACTGGAAATTGTGGCATCGGATCTTAAGGCTAAATTGTCTAAAGCCTAATTCTGTTAGGTTTAACACCATTAAGATGTAGTGTGTCTCTGCTGAAATATTGTTCGCTTATGTACGGTCTTATTAATCAGACCCATTTCTGAAGTGCAGAAGTGAATAGGAGAGATTATGTGCGGCACACCTAAGACTAATATGTCAGCGACGATATCCAAGACGCCCTTTAGAAGTTTTATGGCGACAATGAGTTTGGCCCAACGCAAACGTTTTGCCGAAGTGGCTAACCGCGCTGCAGATCGTCGTGAGATTAGAGAAAACTATCAACGTCAAATTACTGAGAAAGATAAATTAAACAGCCAACACCGCGCAAAGCCTAGTTTATTGGCAAAGCTAAAATCTTGGTGCGATCAAACCGTCAAGTTAATGGGGTAAACGAAGGGATTGTATTACTAGAACACCCCATTTTATGGTTTTCCTGCTCTCTTCACTGACTTTACATTTGCAATATTACACCTTATCTCGTCTGTCTCCGATAATTCGTGCTGGGTTACCTGCCATGATGGCGTAGGGAGTAACATCTTTGGTGACAATGCATCCCATGCCAATGACGGCGCAGTCACCTATGGTCACACCATCAACGATACCGGCTTGTGCGCCAATCCAAACATCCTTACCTATGGTGACACCTTTAGAGTTTGAAGCTTGCTGATAGATAGGGCTATCCGGTGCCATGCCGTGGTTGAAAGCGTAGATGGTAACGTTATTGGCAATGCGAGTTTGCGCCCCGATTTTAATACCTGCGCGCCCTCCGTCCAAAGAGCAACCATGGTTGATTGCCACTTCATCACCGAGAGTGATGGGCCCGTGGAGAAAGCTGTCGGCGGCTATCATGCAGCGCGAGCCGATAATGATGTCTCGTCCGGGCTCAGCAAAGAGTTTGACTTCGGGGGCGATAAAGCAGTTTTCAGCAAATGATACCGTCTCCAGTGCCATAAACTCAGCTTGAATTTGAGCCTGCCAAGGCTCTGCCCAGCTCAATAGCTTAGGTTTGAGATTGAAATAGAGCCAAGGCATATAAGATAGGCGTTTTTTATGCTGAGCTTGATAATCGGGTTTCGACAAAAAACGCTCCTTTTATCCTTTGGGCCCAGCACGTAACTCGATAACCACAATTGTATTACCTTGCATATGCCAGAGAATATCTAAGTCATACAGGGCAACTTGATACTCTTTAGGATCGGCCTTGGCTTTTTTATAGGCTGGACGAGGGTCCTGTGATAATACGCCAATGATGAGCTCTGCTAATCTGGGGTATTGCTCCAACTTTTCATAAGCGACCACTTGCTGATGGGCGTGTGCAGAAAACTGGACTTCAGCTAAAGCTGGCGCTTCATGGGCTATCCCGCCTTGTGCATCCGTTACGGAATCTGAAAAGGGAATGTAGGGTTTAATGTCGATAACAGGTGTGCCATCGAGCAGATCCATGCCAGAGATCTCTAACGAAACTACGCCGTTCTGGTGATGAATTTTATGTAACTTCACCACTGATTGCCCGATGCCATTGGGCCTGAAGGTTGAACGGGTAGCAAATACGCCCAACTTTTCATTGCCACCAAGGCGAGGGGGTCTGACGGTGGTTTTCCATCCTTGTGACAGGTTCTCATGAAAACTGAATAACAGCCATAGGTGCGAATACTGCTCTAAGCCTCTAACAGCGTCGATATGATTAAAGGGCGCTTGCAGCTCAACAAAACCACGGGCTGCGGTAACGAGTCCAGGTTGCCTTGGGATGCCAAACTTTTGCTTATAGGGAGTGCGGCACAGGGCGACAGCCTGGATTTGACTGGTAAATGTCATTTGGATTTTGCTTCTTCAATCAGGATTAGTGAGTGGTGGTATCGACAGTTTTAATGGCTTGTCCGACGCAGATAGCACTGCTCACGCACAGTTGTGTTTGCTCAGAAGCGAGGAAACAAGTCTTGATAATAAGACCATTTGCACCTTTATCTGCTGCAGCACGTCTGGCGATGGTACGGGCCTCTACTATGCTGGCTGGTGGATCATTTTTAGCTATCTGACAAGATTCACCTTCAACTAAACCTTTACGCTCAAAGTTACCGCTGGGTAGGCTATTTTCATAGACAATGACATCAGATGCCTTAAAGTAATCGTTGATCGCTTCACCACTGAGATTACTGTTAAATTTGTATTCGCCGGCACATCCACTTAGGAGTATAACGAGAGCTGGGATTAACATTTTTTTCATGATTTAGGCCTGTGATCCAGATGTTTTTTGGGATTCTATCGCTTTAGGTACTTTTGATAAAGCTGTTGTTGTCGATTATTTAAATCCACTTTTCTGCCATCGATATACACCTGTTCTATTTTTGTCATCATGGGATCCAATATGTCGCCAGTGGATATGACCAAGTTTGCAGCATAGCCCGGTGCAATCGCGCCCATCATATCAGCGCCAATGATTCTAGCTGCATCGAGAGTGATACTCTTCAAGGCTTCCTCTTTGCTCAACCCATAAGCGACCGTTTGCCCAGCGGCTAAAGGTAAGTTACGGCTATTCCAGTCAGAAGAGAAGCCCAGTGCGAAGGGAATTTGAGCTTGTTTAAGCAGAGCTGGGATCTTAAAACTCAACTCTATGGGTTCGTCATTTCTCATGGGAAGGCTGAGGGTCTTGGTGTAGATCACCTGCGCGCCTATTTCATTGAGCTGCTCACCGAGGCGCCAAGCATCATACCCGCCGACGATCACTAACTTAAACTGATACTGTTTCGCCAGAGATACCGCCTCTTCTATCTGTTTTTGCCCATTTGCATGAACAAAGAGTTTAGCTTGACCTCGATATAGCGGTAGCAATGCTTGCCAGCGAATATCCTGTGTGGATATTTTGTTGGCATTACTGGCTAGAAAATAGCGATAGCCGTCAGAGAAGATACGATCGATCTGCGTTAAGCTACTTTGGTATTTTTCCAGTGTCTTTTTACGCTTATCTTTATCTTCGGGCAGTGCTTCCTGATGCGGCCAATAGAGGTGAAAAGCCAATGTAGACGGTACAACTGCATCCTCTATTGTCCAGCTGTCGAGTGAAACAAGTGCTGACTGGCCGGCTAAACGTTCCCCTTGAGGAACAACTTGAGCATGGGTAATACCATTGACTCTAACTGTGGGAATAATTTCAGAATCTGGATTAAAGGCATCTATCGCTTCAAGCTGCGGGTTGCTTAAGCCTATCTCATAGCTGTCATTACTGGGGCGCATCATCTCAACTTCGATTAATCCCATACTGGTATCGAGCGCGATGAGACCCGGGTAAATATGTTTATTGGTGACGTCGACAATCACTGCATCCGGTGCGGTTAAATCCGAGCCTATGCTTTTAATGACGCCATCTTGAATTAACAGATCGGTATTGAGCTTCACTCCGTCGGTAACGGTATGCAAGGTGGCATTTTTAAAGAGGATGCTGGCAGCTTGAGCTGGTGCGGGCACCATATCATGGGCTAGCACGGCGGTTGATAATAGGGATAATTGCGCCAGTATTGCGATAGCAAAGGCGTTAGGTCGGTTTGATCTTCTCATTATATCTCTCCTCCCTGACGCGAGTGTTGCCACGCATCATACTGAGTATCGCAGTGCCATTCAGGCTCTCTTATTTCATCAACAACTTCTCCGGGAGGCTGTGGGTTGTCGCTGTTTTGGCTGATTAGGATTTTTTGAATCAATGCGGCTCTCTCTTCGCTCACTTTTTGCTGCATCTGTTTGTCGACTCTACGATCAAAATAGCGTTTGCCTTCAATCCAAGTAGATTCAACCTTGGCGTATACAGACAGGGGAGAGTGATCCCAAAGTACGATGTCAGCCTGTTTCCCTTTGGTAATAGACCCTAACTCCTCATCGATACCTAACTGAATTGCAGGATTAATAGTGATCATGTTCCACGCGTTTTCTGGTGACATGTCGCAGTACATAATCGATTTTGCTGCTTCTTGATTTAGACGTCTTTGCATCTCATAGTCATCGGAATTGATGCTGGTTAACACGCCACTATCTTGCATCAAACAGGTATTTTGTGGGATGGCATCGTAAACCTCGAACTTATATGCCCACCAATCAGAAAAGGTCGATGCGGATGCTCCGTGTGCGGCCATCTCATCAGCAACTTTGTAGCCCTCGAGAATGTGAGTGAAGGTGCCAACTTTAAATTTGTATGCTTCAGCTAGGCGTAGAAACATTAAAATCTCCGATTGTACATATGAGTGAATATGCACTTCGCGTTTTTGCTCTAGCACTTCGACAATGGCATCTAAACGGTAGTTCGGTTGCGGTGCCACTTGGCGACGTTTTTCGCTTCTCCTGAGCTTTTGATAATCATCTAGCGCTTGCTGATAGGCTTGGGCTTCATTAAAGGCTTCGGTGAACAGTGACTTCACTCCCATTCGACTCTGTGGGAAACGTCTGGTGAAGTTGTCTCCCCAGTTACTCTGTTTGACGTTTTCACCTAAGGCAAATTTGATACTGGCAGGTGCGGGAGTGTATTTTAGCGCTGTTGCATTCTCACCCCATTTCATCTGAATGACTTGTGCCTGCCCGCCAATGGGGTTGGCACTGCCGTGTAGTAATTGGGCTGTGGTCACTCCGCCAGCAAGTGCTCGATAAATTGCGATATCGTCAGGATTGATGATGTCACCAATGCGCACCTCTGAGGTGATGGCATCTGTGCCTTCATTGGTGCCGCCATTAATGGCGATATGTGAATGCTCATCAATGATCCCAGCTGTGATATGTTTGCCGGTTGCATCGATAAATTGATAGCCGGATGGGGTGGAAAGCTGTTGGCCTATACGCTCTATCTCTCCATGTGAAATAAGCAGATCACTTTGTTCGAGAACCCCTTGCTTGTCAGAAGTCCAGATAGTGGCATTACTGATGTGCAGTTTTTCCGACTTTAATGCTGCCTCCCTTCCATAAGCAACATTCGGTTGGGTTAATGTCGAGACATATTCTACTGCGGGTTTGAGCTCGGCGATGAGTTTAGGGATAACTTGCTTTGTGGGGAGTCCAGCTATTGTTGTGACGGTATTATGCTTATCGAGCATGCGCCCATGTATGCCTTGTTCATCAAACCACAAAGTAAAACGATTGACCCCTTCAAAGCCTGCCTGACTCATCTCGGCGCTGAAGATTAATCTACTGTCATGATAGTTAAGATTAAAAAGAGTGATTTGTTGTTCACCACTGGAGAGAAAACCAGTTAATTGATCTTTATCTGTTTTATCTAATTCAAGATCAAGTGTGAGTTCACCGATTTGAAGTTGAAATATTTGATCGAGTAAATTGGTATTTCGATCAATGAGCTGTTTTTCATCTCCCTGTAACCAAACGCTGTGGATCTCCCCCTCCTGAAATATATTTCCTTTGGTAATAACAAGGTCAGCCATAAACCCAGCCTTTAATCGACCGCTTATCTCACCAATCCCTGCAATTTCTGCGGCATCAGTGGTGAGGGCTGCTAAAGCCGCTTCTTCACTCAAACCTGAGTTGATGGCCTGCCTAAGTCGTGGCCAAAAAAGTTTGGCATCAATTCCGTGCTGGGTTAAAGCGAAGGGGATCTTCGCATCCGAGACGCTTTTGAGGTTACCCGGAGCTCGTTCCCAGTGGCGCATTCTGGCTAAACTGACTTCTCTTTCAATGTCATTGTCGCCAATTTTGGGGGATGCTGGGAAGTTTAGCGGGAGAATTAAGCCATAGGAGAAGGTTTTTAATTCATTTATACGGGCGTACTCTTTGCCATTTCCAAGTAAGTGAGCTGTTAGTTTATGCTCACTTAACATTTGTGCTGCTCTGAGTTGATTGTTTAAGTTACGAGCATCGAAAATGATAGTTTCATTCTTTATGTCACTTAATTTAGCAAAAGCACTATTAAATTCGACAAGGGTATTTTGAGGTTTAGAAAATGATTTACTTTTATTCTCACTATACCAATTCGCATCGGACAAGGTCTGGCGAATAAGGGCCATACTTCCCATTAGGGACTCGGGGTAATCTTGTGGTGAGCTGCCTTTGTCAAATGCCATAAAATGATTCGTTTTGGCTTGGTATATAATCTCATTTGCATACTTATCCGCCAAAGATAATGTCACTCCACGTCCACGGAATATGCCATCTAGATTGCTTGACTGCACGCTGGTAAAGCCATTACTAACCCAATCAAGTGCTTTCTCTTTATTAGGATAAACAAAGTTAAACCACTCTTTTTGTGAATGAATAGCGCCATTTTCTGCATTACCACCTATTCGTTTTATTTCATAAACCGGAGACTGGCTCTCTGTTTTAGGGGGGGCAAAATCTATAGCGTAATCAGTAAAGGGATCAGTGAAGCCTGGATAGATAGTGTAACCATTTAAATTGATAACATAGGCATGTTCAGGAACCTTGTTATTTTTCACAATACCAATAATCTTATTCTTTTCGATTAGTAGCGTGGCATTTTCAATACGCTCCCCAGGTTGCACCATCAAGGTTGCGTTGGTTAATGCAGTGATTTTTGGCGTGTTATCAGTAAGTTGGTCGTTTGCGTTTGTGTTGCTAGTGTATGCCAAGGTGAATGCAGTAATTATTATTATCGGTTTTATATTGTTATGCATTTGAAGGGTGAAATAAGGTTACTAAGACATAGGTAGAGATTATCTTAATCTTTATGTGAACACCAAATAATAAATGTTTCATTTGCGCTTGAATTTTATAACGTTCAGTTACAAAAAAACCGGCCTTAGCCGGTTTTTTATTTAACTTGATAATAAAAGCTTAGATTAGGAAGGCATCCATGTTACGGCCTTTATCAAGTTCATTTTTAAATACTGTAGGCATACGCCCTTGACCAGTCCAAGTTACTGTCTCGCCATTGACATCGACAATAGTATATTTAGCTGGACGTGGTGCACGCTTTTTAGGAGCTGCTTTCACTGCTGTAGAACCTAGGTCATCAATTGACAGTCCAACAGCTTCCATTTGTTTGCGGATCTCATCAATCTTAGCATTGCGCTCTGCCATTGCTGCTGTTTCTGCTTCAGCTTGAGATGCTCTTTCTGTGATGATTTTTTCTAGTTTAGTAGCTAATTCATTTAACTCTTCAACAGATAGTTCTTTTACAGCAGCCTTAAAACGTCGGCCGTGAGTTAGTATTTCAAGAAAATCGCTCATAATAATATTGGTCCAATTAATAGAAGTGAAGTAAAAATATATTTGATAGCTAATAATAGGAATTAATACCGCTAGGATCAAATAAAATTTGATATTAATTAGTATATATACAGATATAAGCCATAAAACTGTATTTTTTATTATTAAGATGAAAAAAATGTAACATATTTCGTCACGTAATCTAAAGAAAAACAAACGCACGTTTGAAGTGTTATTGACGTTAACGTCAACAGCACGTAAAGTAAACCTACTTAGTTATAGGTGATAACCTATATTCAACTCCGCTAAAATATGACGTAAGTAAGGAATCCCTATGAAAGTATTGGTGCCTGTTAAGCGTGTCGTTGATGCAAATGTAAAGGTCAGAGTGAAGGCTGACAATACTGGTGTCGACGTTGCAAACTTGAAGATGGCGATTAACCCTTTTTGTGAGATCGCTGTTGAAGAAGCGGTTCGTTTGAAGGAGGCCGGAATCGCTTCTGAAGTGGTTGTGGTTACTATAGGGCCTAAAGCCTCTCAGGAGCAGCTTCGTACAGCAATGGCACTTGGCGCAGACCGAGGCATTCATATTGAAACCGATGAGGAGCTTGTGCCTCTCTCGATTGCTAAGTTACTTCATAGCGTGCAGGAAAAAGAGCAAGCACAACTTATTTTACTTGGTAAGCAGTCGATTGACGGTGATAACAATCAAACCGGTCAAATGCTAGCTGCATTAGCTAAGATGCCTCAGGCAACGTTTGCATCAGAAGTGAAAATCGAAGGGGATGCCTTAACGGTAACTCGCGAAATTGATGGCGGGCTACAGAGTGTCAGTATGTCACTGCCTGCAGTTGTCACTGTTGATTTACGTCTGAACGAGCCTCGTTACGCTAAACTCCCCAACATCATGAAAGCCAAGCGTAAGCCGTTAGAGACATTCTCTATCGACGATTTAGGCGTTAGCTTGAAATCACATCAAAACATTGTGAAAGTCTCTCCTCCATCTCAGCGTAAAGCGGGTGTGATGGTGGCGTCAGTGGCTGAGTTGGTTGAAAAGTTGAAAAATGAAGCGAAGGTGATCTAATGGCGATTTTAGTATTAGCAGAACATGATAATGCCAGTTTAAAACTGGATACAGCCAAAGTTGTTGCCTGTGCACAGGCAATTGGCGGTGATGTCGATGTCTTAGTGGCAGGCCATGATTGTGCAGCTGTAGTTGAAGCAGCGCAAAAGCTTACAGGTGTTAGACAAGTGCTGGTTGCAGATAATGCTGCCTACGTTAATCATTTACCCGACAATTTATCTGAACTTATTCTCGATGTTGCTTCTGACTATGAGCACATTCTTGCGGCGGCTTCTAGCCAAGGTAAAGACACATTACCAAGAGTATCGGCGCTATTAGATGTAGCACAACTTTCTGAAGTAATTGAAGTGGTGAGTGCAGATACTTTCATTCGTCCAATCTATGCGGGCAATGCCTTAGCGACAGTGCAGAGCTTGGATGATAAAAAAGTCATGACGGTTCGTACCAGTGCATTTGATGCCGTGGGTAACGATGGTGCTGCAGCGGCAGTTTCAATTGAGAAAGTTGCGGATTCGTTGTCACAGTTTATCTCTCAAAGTCTGACTAAATCTGCGCGTCCTGAACTTGGCGCAGCCTCTATTGTCGTGTCTGGTGGTCGTGGACTCGGCAGTGGTGAAAACTTTGCTATTCTTGAGCAGCTTGCCGATAAGCTCGGCGGCGCATTAGGGGCTTCTCGTGCGGCTGTTGATGCTGGATTTGTGCCTAACGATCTGCAGGTGGGTCAAACCGGTAAGATTGTTGCTCCAGACTTGTACATTGCTGTCGGTATCTCAGGTGCGATTCAGCACTTGGCAGGGATGAAGGATTCTAAGGTTATCGTTGCGATTAACAAAGATCCTGAAGCACCTATTTTCCAGGTTGCTGATTATGGGTTGGAAGCTGATCTGTTTGAGGCAGTGCCTCAGCTGACTGAGTCAGTATAAATAATATTCAATTGTATATTTGGTGCTGTCTCTTATACACATCTCCGAGCCCACGAGACCGAGGCTGATCTCGTAT
>OJDH01000526.1_pt1 | contig 10537 bp, 9 predicted proteins | sample 1592761 | NCBI WGS metagenome assembly OJDH01 (sample SAMN05416855, study PRJEB24817) | seawater metagenome | isolation source: Sea water | place: Canada:Atlantic | collected 2013-11
AAACCCGCCCTGCGGGAGGCGCTCAAACATTCCACTTCTGCTTTGCATTGACTTACAAGGGAATAACCATTCTTTCATCAATACGCCTTGAATTGAAAAGTTTGAGCACCTCTGAATTGATAACATATTTGATGTAGTTGGTATAATATCAATACCACGAACCACCCACTGATATAAACATGATGTCAAAAACATTGAATCTGGCGCTCATACTCGCAGTTCTCATTAGCTTGTCCGCCTGTGCGGAGTTAAAAGAGACTGGCAGATCTATAGGTCAAAGCACCAAAGAAGTCACCACCGAAATTGGCCATGCAACCCGAGATGTGACTAAGGCTATCGGTCACGCTTCGCGCGATGCGGTAAAATCGGTCAATGATGATCTCAGCAAGAAAGACTGAGACTCATGACATGATATCGCTCGCACTCATCCGAGCGATATCATTAACATTAAGCCGCGTTAGCCCTAATCCCATGTGGCGTCGGTAACCCTTTTTCATCGACATTAACAAATACCATTTTATTGATGCTCACAATGGGTAAGTGCGACACTTTACTCCTGACTTCGCACCTAACCGTAATAGAGCTGCTTCCGGCACTGATTAATTCAAGCCCAAACTCAATCACATCACCTTGTTTCGACGGCGTCATGAAATTGATCTCAGAAATCAACTTAGTCACCAACTGTTGACTCTTCATCTGACAGCCAGCAAAAATAGCAGCCTCCTCATCAATCCAGCTCAATAGTTGTCCACCGAAAAGTGAATTCGCCGGGTTTAAGTGTTCAGGTTTAATAAATCTGCGACTGTAATATTTCATATCATGCCCCTTTGTGAATAAGTCGCCACTTCAAAAGTGACAAAGAGTTAACCATTAACCTTCAATACTAAGATCATGATTAATACTCACAAATAGGTAGCAAGTTAAGTGCCAACTAATAAATCAAACAAATACAAGGCATTATAAAAGCCTCAATTAAAATCAATGCACCAAACTTGCACAGTTCTCAATAATACAGTGCAACTTGTATCAAAATTTTGCTGTCATTAGGCTAAAAGTGGTAAAATCGATGCGTTAAATTTACTGCTCTCCTTTAGTAAACTAACCAATCACTTTATGACTCTTCTTGAGCGCCATAGCCTCTTTTTACCAACGAAAATTAAGCTGATGAATACTTTGAAATTGACCTCTTGCATGGCGGGCAACGCCGATCCTTTTGTTAACGCGTTAACAGAGTACCTCTCTGAGAAGTTACAACGTTCAATAGAGCCAATCCTCGATATCAGCTGGCAAGAAAGGGAGCTGAGATTCGATAGTGGAGAGATAGATATCTGCTGGATCTGTGGTCTCCCCTACGCTTGGAAAGCTGATAAACCTGATAGTACAATCGAGCTGTTGGCCACCCCTGTACTTAAAGCAAGTCGTTATCAAAACCTTGCGGTTTATTACTCCGACATTGTGGTTCCCATTGACAGCCACATTCAGACCTTTGCCGATCTCAAAGGAGCAAGCTGGGCCTACAACGAGCCAAACTCACACTCTGGCAGCTATTTGATGAGAAGTCATTTGGCCAAACTCGGGCTAGATAGCAGTTATTTAGGCAAGGTTACCGAATCTGGCGCCCACCAGCAGTCAATTATCATGCTACTTAATGGTCTAGTGGATGCGTCAGCCATCGACAGCTGGGTTTTAGAGTTGGAGCTAGCACGAAATCCTTCGTTAAAATCAAAGATTCGAATTATCGATACCTTAGGACCTAGCGGTTTTCCGCCATTTATTGTCTCAAAGCATGTTCCGCAAGCATTACGTCAAGCACTGAGGCAAGCCATGTTAACCATGGATCAAGACCCATTGGGTCGTAAGATATTAGACTCAGTGCAGATATCTCACTTCACCCAAAATGAAGACAAAGATTACGACTCTATTCGCCACATGGCACAACAAGCGCAACGAATAGAGTGGACACAGTAATACAATTAGTCTGACTAACTTGTGCCTTTATGAGTTATCACTTCTTTAATCAAAATACAGGTCTGTGCCAGTAAAATAAGCGTGAATGGTACAGCGCCTAGTATGGCGATCTGCTTGTTCAAGTTGATATCATTTTTCAATATTAATGCAGTGGTGATCGCCACTAACGTTAAACTCCACATCAGTTTTGATCTCAATTTGCTACTGCCCGTCAACATACCACTGACAAAGATTGCAGAATCTGCGCTAGTAATAACAAACGTCACCAACAATAAAATCGCACTGAAAGCCAATATATTGCCGTAAGGAAGATACTCAAAGAAGGTAAACAGGCCATTAGTAACATCTTTATTCGTGGCAGCAATCACATCATCAAGAATACTCATCTCAAACACACTGCCACCAAAGGCACTAAACCAAACAATGGTAGTGATAGTCGGAATAAAAATAGTACAAAGTAAGTATTGGCGAACACTTCGACCTCGACTAATCCTCGCGATGAACGGGCCCACAAAAGGCGCCCACGCTATCCACCAGACAAAATAAATAATACTCCAGCCCTCGCTCCAAGTACGAGAATCTGGATCGATAGAAAATGAGAGCGAAGGTAACAAACTTAAATAACTGGCGGTTGAGGTGATAACCGTACCAGCCACTTGAATAGGATCCACTAGGCTTATAACAGCAACGAGCATCGCAACCACAAACAGTAAGTTAAAAAGACTCATCTGCTTAATGCCCTTCTCCAGCCCTAATGTCGAAGAGACAGTAAAAGCCAAAGCAATCGCTAAAAGCAGGACTAAACGAAACATCAAACCTGCGATATCCCAAGGCACGAGATGCTGTAAACCACTTTGCACCAAAGCAATGGTATTGGCTAAGGTTCCCGCAACCCCAAAGATAACCGCAATGACTGCGAGGAAGTCAAAAACTTGAAATTTACTGCCTTTTGCCTTATCGGTAAAACTTGCCGAAATGGTCATGCTTCGAGAACGATTAAAAGCAAACCATGCCATCACTAACCCTGAAATGGCATAAACCGCCCAAGCATGCACACCCCAATGAAAATAGGTCAGCGCCAAAGCGGTATCTTTTGCATTTGCGGCATTGGATAACAGTGGCGATTCAGTCACAAATGCCGGTGGGTGTGCAAAATGAACTATCGGCTCAGCCACTCCCCAAAAAATAAGACCAGAGCCCATACCCGCAGCAAACAACATCGCCGTCCAGCTGATAAATCCAAACTCAGGTTTTTCACCTTTACCCCCTAACCTCACCTTACCAAACGGAGTACAGGCGATAACGAGTGACAAAATCACTAACAGCGAGGGAAAAACGATAAAACCTAAGCCAAACTCCTTGATCGCGTGATCAGAAATACTGGCCGCAAACGTAACCGCAGTTTCAGGAAACAGTAAAAAAACGGAGGCCAATAGCAGGCAGGAGATAAAACCAATCGCTTCTTTACTAAGAGAGCCATGATTGAACACACGAGCTTTTACAGCACTAATCTTGGATTTATTTGATAAATCATCGGGACGAGCAATCGTTTTTTTCATAGAAGTAATTGAATTTATTAGGGGAGATGAAGGCTAACGCGATAAGACAGCACGGTAAGCCAGAGCTATAAAGACAAACCCAATCATAGTACTGAGCAAAAAATGAATTGTGATTGCTGCATTGTGGCAAGCTCAAATGAAAAACGGGGCAACTCTAGCATAAAATACCGACTTTATTAACTCCCATATACCACCATTAACCTTGATTACCGATTAGGCTTAGAAGTCACTTATCGAGAGCCCGCAAGACTTTGGGAGCTAGATCACATTTCTGACAACTAAGGCCTATTGATTTAGATAAACCCATCGATGTGTGAAAGATTCGTCGCCCGTGCCCTTTCTATATCCACTCATAAATCAATTTATTTTAAGAAAGGAATTATCATGGTATCCACTAAACTGGCAGTGCTCAGCCAAGTTTGTTTAATTTCTACCTTGTCTATCCTAGCCACGCCACTTTCTGCCAGTGAAAGGAGTATTCCAGAATTGGTTGATGCCGTGAATGGTACTCCTGATGCTGCGAGCCGCGAAGCGGGTAAAAAAGTCAAATTACGTAACCATGCAAAGGGCTTTTGTACGTCAGGAGAGTTTACACCTAACCCTGCTTTGCAAGACTTCCTTGCTATCCCATTTTTTAATCAAGCAGAAATAGACATCACTGCCCGCTTCTCACTCGGAGGAACAAACCTGCAAGCGTCAGATAAGGCCTCCGGCCGGTTTATGTCGCTCAAAATTGATGGTGATAAAGAGAGTCTTAACTTTGTCACCACGAATGCTGAACGCTTTTTTGCAAGTAATCTTGAGGATTTCTTTATCTTTCAAACCAAAGTGAAACAAGGGGCTGAGGGCAAACAGTGGTTGATTGATAACAAACCTGACGCAAGCGCTTTTTTTGATTACATAAAGCTGCTGCCACCGAGCGCCAGTTTTGCAAATAGCCGCTATTTTGGTGTGAACAGCTTTCTATTCAGTGCAAGCACTGGTGAAATAAAGCCTGGTCGTTGGATTTTTGAACCCGTATCAGGCGTTATCAATCTGTCTCAAACTGAACTGGCAAACCTTTCCGATGACTTCTTGAAAACCGAGCTGCTCACTCGCATCAAAGATAAGCCTGCGGTATGGGATCTTTATATTCAACTGGCACAGGAAGGTGATGAGATAGATGATCCCACTGTACTGTGGCCTGAAACTCGTCAACGACTGTTAGTTGGCCAAGTGATAATTAACGGTGAGCGGGACACTGATACATCAACTTTGCAGTGTGACAAAGGGATTTTCAATCCTTTGTTATTGCCCAAAGGAATCGCCCCCTCTGCCGATCCTATTTTAAATGCACGTACCGCCGCTTATGTAGAGTCCTTTATTCGACGCCTATGACCTAAAATTCGATATCTAAATCTAGAGCCACCGCCATTATTAACCTAATTAAATCACTCTACTCAGAGTGATTTATAGCAATAAAATTCAAGCATATAACCTTACCCTTCAAACCTATGTAACAAAACTGCCATCCCTTTGTCCTCTCACCGTCATATAAATACCCGACTATCGTCGCGTTAACTAACTGGGCTCAAAAATAGACCTCAATAATATAAGGGTGATGATAGTGATTAATATGAAAAATATAGCTGCGCTCGCTTCATGCAGCTTAGTGACAATGACTGTAACGATGGCAGCCAATGCTGCTGTACTGCCCTCGAATCAAACAAACAGCCAATGGTTTAAATCCAGCGCGCTTAACGTCACCGAAAAAACCCAACAAGAGAACAAAGAGAAAGCAAAAAATGTCATTCTTTTTGTGGGTGATGGCATGGGAGTGTCAACCTTAACCGCAGCACGTATCTTTCAAGGGCAGCAGGTACAAGGCAATGAGGGCGGAGAGGAGAATTTCCTAAGCTTTGAGCAGTTCGCTCATACCGCGTTAGTAAAGACTTACAACACAAATCAACAAACCCCTGATTCAGCTGGCACCATGACGGCGATAGCCACGGGCGTTAAATCGAAAGCTGGCGTCTTATCAGTCTCTGACACTAGCCTACGTGCAAACTGCTTATCATCTAAAGGAAATGAACTCATTACCTTGGTTGATCTCGCTAACGCAAAAGGCCTCTCTACCGGCGTTGTCAGCACTGCGCGTATTACCCATGCAACACCAGCGGCTACCTACTCAAATACCCCAGAGCGTAATTGGGAAGCTGACAGTAACCTGCCAGCTGAAGCCGTGGCTAATGAATGTAAAGATATCGCCTATCAGTTAATTATGCGCGATGAAGCCAATGCTCTTTCTGTTGCCCTAGGCGGTGGACGCCGTAACTTTATTCCCGATACGGTCACTGATGGAGAGAACAAAAAGGGCAGACGAAGCGATGGTGTCGATCTGACAAAGAACTGGACTGATAATTTAAGCAATGCCGCCTACGTGTGGGATAAAACAGGCTTTGATGCTATCGACACAGCCTCGACGGATCATTTACTAGGCCTGTTTAACTCTTCTCATATGGAATATGAAGCTGACAGACAGGATGATATTGCAGGTGAGCCCTCACTAACCCAGATGACCACTAAGTCTATCGACATCTTAAAAAAGAACGAGCAAGGCTACCTCTTGATTGTTGAGTCAGGTCGAATCGATCACGCTCACCATGCGGGCAATGCACATCGCGCCTTAATGGATACCGTTGAACTTTCAAATGCGGTTCAAGCCGCAGTAAACAGCACAGATCCTGATGACACCTTAATCATGGTGACCGCAGATCACAGCCATGTATTCACCATCGCAGGCTACCCTAAACGTGGTAACCCAATTTTAGGTTTAGTACACAATGTCGATGGCAATGTCGCCACTGCAGATGACGGTAAACCTTATACCACACTAGGCTACACCAATGGTCCAGGGGCTGTGATTGGCCAACGCGACGATCTCACCTCAGTCGATACCCAAGAGAAAGGCTTTATGCAACAAGCTTTAGTACCAATGGGAAGCGAAACTCATGCTGGTGAAGATATCAGTTTACATGCAACAGGTCCGGGTTCGCATCTTGTACAAGGGGTTATCGAGCAGAACGTTATCTTCCATATCATCAATCAAGCCCAGTCCCTTGGCGGCACGAAATACTAGTCAAACAGTACTCAATTTTGGAGCAAAAAAATGAATAAGAAACTACTCGTACTGTCTATGGCAGCAATTTTAGGTCTAGCAGCATGTGGCGACGGTGATAACGGCACCAATGGCAATAATGGTAACGACGGCAACAATGGCGATAACGGTGCAGATGGTAAAGACTGGACTGCTGTCAATGAGTGGTACATCGACGGTCAGCGCCGCGTCACGAAAGCAGCCGATATATCAGTCAATAATGACGCGGGTGCGGCAAAAAATGTCATTCTGTTTGTCGGTGACGGAATGGGCATATCCACAGTGACTGCTGCGCGTATTCTCGAAGGTCAATTGAAAGGCCAAACAGGTGAGGAGAACTCGCTGTCTTTTGAAACCTTACCTCATTTAGGGTTAGCCAAAACATACAATGTTGACGGACAAACACCTGATTCTGCTGGCACGATGACAGCTATGGTCACCGGCGTAAAAACCGATGTGGGCGTCCTATCTCAAGCAGAAGGTGTCACCCGAGGCAATTGCGCATCCACCTCTGGTCAGAACTTAGTGACATCTTTAGAGCTTGCCGCGATGGCAGGTCTGTCTACCGGCGTGGTATCAACTGCACGCATCACCCATGCAACGCCAGCGGCAACTTTTGCCCATGCCCCTGAACGCAATTGGGAAAGCGATGCAGACCTGCCCGCAGAAGCTGTCACCAATGGTTGCAAAGATATCGCCAGTCAACTGCTCGACTTTAGTTATGGCAGTGGTATCAATGTGGTAATGGGCGGTGGACGTCGCGCCTTTATTCCCAATACTGTCACCGATGCCGAAGGCAAAAACGGTAAACGCCTAGATGGTCGTAACCTCACTGATGAGTGGACAGCTAAATACGCTAACTCAACTTATGTCGAAGACAGAGATGGCTTTTTAGCGATAGATCCAGCAACCACAGATCATGCCCTTGGTCTATTCAACTCATCTCATATGGAGTACGACTTTGACCGCACTGTCGATAGCATAGAAGGTGAACCTTCACTGGCTGAGATGACCGCTAAAACCATTGATATTTTAAAGAAGAATGACAAAGGATTTGTCCTTATTATCGAAGCGGGACGTATCGACCATGCACACCATGCGGGCAATGCAGCAAGAGCACTATACGACACTATCGCCCTGTCTGAAGCTGTGCGAGTGGCCATGGAGAAAACCTCAAGCAAAGATACTCTCTTGGTCGTCACGGCCGATCACAGTCATGTCTTTACCATTGCGGGTTATCCGACCCGAGGCAATCCAATACTTGGTTTGGTAAAAGGCAATGATGCATCGGGCCTACCGGGCGTGACAAATTCCACCGACAGTAATGGATTACCCTACACCACCGTTGGCTACACCAATGGCCGCGGGTTTGCCAATCTAAGCACCGGTGGCGATGAGCGGTACGGGTATCCGATAGATGCTGGGCGTGTCGATCTTAACTATGTTGATCCTCAAAGCGCAGGCTTTCATCAAGAAGCACTTATCCCTTTATCGAGCGAAACACATGCTGGTGAAGATGTTGGTATATTTGCCAGTGGCCCAGGCTCGCACTTAGTACAGGGAACGGTTGAGCAAAACCATATTTTCCATGTCATTAACCATGCAGCCAACTTAGTAGTTAAAGCTGAGGCAGCTCAGTAAGCAGAGTCTCTTACTAAGCTGGGCCTCTGAGTCAATATGACTTATCCAATGATGGCCACTCAACACTGTATGAGTGGCCATCAGTTTTAAGCTCAATGGGAGTTGCTATGAAATATTCTATGCTAGGTGCTGCACTACTTACCGTAAGTCAGACAAGTGTTGCTCATTCTGACCAAGACACAAAACTGCTACAGAATAAGGGGGCACTAACATTTCAATGCGATCAACTTAACTCGACCAACATTGATGTGCGCTATGAAATAGTCCGCTCAAATGGAACAGATAGAGCGGTACCAACACAACAGATCCAGTTAATTAAGAACCAGCAACAAGTGATCTATAAACGTTCACCAATGACATTCGAAGCTTGGGATCGCAACGGCGAATATATTCGTTACTTCCCGCAAGAGCTTCGCTCTATTACTTATCGCCCAAGCGATCTTCGCTCACTCAATATGAAGTACGATCTTGCGCAGCAATTTCACTTAGTGTCGCCAAAGGTAAAGTCTCAACTGAACAAAGGTCAAATCAGTCAAGCTTCCTGTTTCCAAGTGAGCCATTATTCAGGCCAACAAGCAGGACAAGAGATTGAGCTAAAATGGATAGACACACTCAACCTTCCCTTCGAATTCACGTTAACACAAGGGCAAGGAAGCCTAACCTATCGTTTAGTAGAGGCCAGTCCTATCAGCAATGAAGCAGTTAATGCTCTCACTCAAGGGTATAACGACTTAGATTTTGCAGATGTCGGTGATAGTGAGTCAGATCCCTTTATCGCTAAGATGATCACTCAAGGTTTTATCCAACATGGAGGTTTAGGATTCTATGACAGTAATGGCAACTCACTTTCAGATGGTGGACATGCACATTAGCGTCAGAAGTCACAAAAAAGAAAAGTCTGCAGATGCAGACTTTTCTTTATTAAAGCCAACTTACTTATGACGTTAAGTGGCGTTTTAGCTCAGTAATAAAGGTATCAATATCTTGGCGACTGATATCAGCATGCGTCACTAAACGGATTGTTGCACTTGGACTGATGAGTATGTCATTTGCTTTCAATTTAGCGGCAAGCAGAGCAGTATCCAGCCCAGTTGCAACTTGAACATAAACCATATTGGTTTGCACTAAGGAAAGATCGACACTTAGTTCATCCAAATTTGTCAGCTGCTCAGCAAGGTATCGCGCATTATCATGATCGATAGCTAAACGCTCAACTTGATCTGTTATTGCTAAACACGCCGCAGCAGCCAAGATCCCAGCTTGACGCATTCCGCCACCAAGCATTTTACGCCAGCGTCTGGCTTTACCAATCAAGCGTTCATCACCTAATAAAATGGAGCCTACTGGTGCACAAAGCCCTTTAGATAAACAGATAGACACGGAATCAAAATATTGGGTTATCTCACTTATCTCAATATTTTGTGCCACTGCCGCATTCGCGACACGAGCACCATCTAAATGTATTTTGAGCTTATTGTCGAAAGCTAACGTTTGCGCTTGAGCTAAATACTCTTGAGGAAGCACCTTTCCCCCAATGGTGTTCTCTAAGCTAAGAAGTCTTGTCTTAGCAAAATGAATATCATCGGGCTTTATCGCAGCTTTGATCTCAGCAAGTAAGATAGAACCATCGGCCTGATTATTCAAAGGCTGAGGTTGAACACTACCAAGTACAGCAGCTCCTCCACCTTCAAACTTATAGTTGTGGGCTTGTTGGCCACAAATATACTCATCTCCACGTTCACAGTGGGACATTAAGGCTAACAAGTTAGCTTGAGTACCTGACGAGGTAAAAAGCGCAGCATCGAAACCATACATTTCGGCTGACATCGCCTCTAAATGGTTTACCGAAGGGTCATCACCATACACATCGTCGCCAACTTCGGCATTGGCCATCGCTTTGCGCATTGCTGGCGTTGGCATGGTTACAGTATCGCTACGGAAATCTATCATAAGCTCACTTCAAAAGAGTTAAAATCGGTCAAGATTATGCATACTAACCTTACCGCTAACAGGGCGCCAGCGTTAATCGAGCAGATAATTAACTGCTATACGATACTCATACAAATCATGACTCTGACAATAAATAACAACAAAGTCCTCACTCACACAAATTTATAACGCTTATGATTAGCATAACTATCAATCACTAACCTTGAAACCAAATAAAATAAGGATATTAAGCTGTCTCTTATACACATCTGACGCTGCCGACGAAGAGGATAGTGTAGATCTC
>OJDH01000528.1_pt1 | contig 10455 bp, 8 predicted proteins | sample 1592761 | NCBI WGS metagenome assembly OJDH01 (sample SAMN05416855, study PRJEB24817) | seawater metagenome | isolation source: Sea water | place: Canada:Atlantic | collected 2013-11
CGACCCCTGACACCCCATGACAGTGCGCTACCAAGCTGCGCTACACACCGACCGAAGACGCGCATAATACGGAAATCTGGCGTTTTTGCAATGAGAAATATGCTTTACCTTGTTCGTTCGCTTATTTGTTGTTCAAACTGCAGCTTATTCGATTGGTTTGACTGTTTTTTATCACGTTATTCACTCTTTTTGTCCGTCACTTTCATCTGCCATTCTGCGTGTTCTGACGATCTACCCGCTCGGCAATCTCTGGCGCCTGACTTTGTGCGTTGTTTAACTCGACCAAAGACTTGCCCCGCAAGAAGATTCCCTACTCGCCCCTGCTGCGCTCACCTTCATACTGACTTCCAATGACTCTTTATTTCACTCAACTCTTTGTAGTTTTATAGCAAATCAAAGTGAATGAATACTAATGTCGCTCCGGTCTGATGTGACGATACCCGGCAAAGTAACGAACAAACCCCAACGAGTGGGGTTATGTTTTAGTAATGCGCTTTTTAGTTCTTTGACAGCAAAGACGCACTAGCCATGCTTTGCTAATCACGGCATAGCGAATAAGTGCGCCGCTAGTGGCGGCATTAGAAGCGAAAACCCATACTAGCCAATAAGATTAAAGCTCGTTACCTGGCGTGAACTCAATGCTTGGCCATTGTTCGTTGGCTTCAATCAAATGCTTAGGAATGTCTTTTTTCCAAGCTTTGTATACCTCGGGGTTTTTGTTGACGTACAGTTTTCCGTCAACGATTTCGAATGCTTTACCGTCGATATCGAATTTTTTACCAAAGGTAGCGCCAAACGCACAGAAGCCACCGTATGCAGGGGCGTATTTTTCCGGATTGCTGTTAAATGCATCGCGATTGGCTTCACTACTGAAACGATAGATAGCGTCATTATGCACTGCGGTATATTGTGCTTTACCTACCACAGGTTTGTTTTGCGTAAAGTAAGCGACAGCGTCATGGCCCGCTAAAATAACGTCGTTGCTATCGGTTTGGGTATCAACGCCGGCGAAACTTAAGCTTGATACCGTAATGGCAACAGCAGTAAACAGTGACTTAAGGGTAAATAGTTTTTTCATTTTCGTGTCCTCGGTTTGGTTATTCAGAGATTGAAGTAATCAACGAGGAAAAGTTTAAGTGCGCAGGCTTCTTGCCACTATGTCCGTAAAACCAAAGGTTATGTCACAACGTCTATGGATGTATTAAATCAGTTATTCGCGGCCTTTAAAGTGTCTGCAAACGTCTTCCACAACGGGCAGTACTGTGGCAGTTGGGCCATAAACACCTCGGGTACACACTACATGAACTTTCATGTTGTTAGCCACGGCAGGTGTTATTTGACCTTGCCTAGTGCTGAACGTGAAAGTAAATATCAACACGATAAACACGGCGAATGCGCTCAAAAGCAGAACAGGATTATCGAATTAGTACAGGGCGATGTTGTGTTGTTCCCCCGCGATAGCGAACACGTCATAAGTGACGACGTGGTGCCCTCGGTCGTGGTCAATGCCGCTGCTTCACAGAACTACGCTAGCGGTATTCAACCTAGCGCTACCGGATTAGTCTGTGGCTATTTCAGTCATCACCACCCGCTCGTTGCTAGTGTGACAGCACATCTACCCAGCGTCATTATCATAAAACACCAAACAGTCGCCAACAGTGCATCAGGGTTAAACTACTTACTCGCAGCCTTATTGGATGAATCAAAGCAGCCTAATAAAGGCTCTGCGCTTATTATGGGCCGTATCGCCGAGGCAATCCTAGCCATAATTTTCCGAGAACATTTACCAGCGGACAATGGCGTGCTTGCCGCGACGGCCCACCCAAAACTGGGCGCCGCGATGGCTGCTATACATAGCGAGCCTGACAAAAAATGGACGGTGGAAATGCTCGCCCAGCAGTGCTTTATGTCTCGTGCGGGTTTTAACGAATTATTCAAATCTGTGCTGCAACAAGCCCCAATGGAGTACGTTACGCAATGGCGATTAGGTCTGGCCTACAGAATGTTAGCGGATGAAAACGTGACGACCTTGCATGCGGCGCTTGCCTGTGGCTACGAAAATGAATCGTCATTTTCAAAAGCGTTCAAGCGGATACTTGGCGTTAGCCCTGGTGCGGTGCGAGCGTTAGGTGAACAGCAGTAGAATGAAATGAAAGCAAAATGGTTGGCGCGTCATTCGCCAACCGTTTTGATAAAGGCATACAATTTAATCGGCGCATGCAATTTAATAGGCGTATGCAATGTTAAACAATAAAAACCTTTACTGACTGCTTGTTTTGTCATCGCCGCTAATCCGGCTGGCAATGGCGCCTTCTTGATTTTTATATTTGGCATCAACACGTGCGTTATACGGTTTTTCTGCAAAGTCAGACATAACTTCAAAGCTCAGTGCACCTATTTTCATGCCAGGCTTTAACGCAAGTGGCAATTTACCGCTGTTGAAAAACTCTAGCACGATGTTACCTGACCAGCCGGGATCAATACGATGTGCCGTTACGTGTACCATCAGCCCCAACCGCGCCAGTGACGAACGACCATCTAACCAACCAACAATATTGCCAGGCAAAGTCACCGATTCAAGCGTTACCGCCAAAGCAAGCTCACCTGGGTGTAAATAAAATGATTTGTCGGGACCGACGCTGATTTCGTCACTCATCACCGTATTCAATGCTTCTTGTACCTGAGCCTTAGGGCCGCTTAGGTCAATAAAAGGCGCTTGGTGCTCAGTAAAAACACGAAATTTGTTACCTAATCGAATGTCGACGGTTACGCCACTTATTTCAGCATAATCAGGCTCTGGAGTGATGGTGATTTTACCGTCTTGAAGGTGGGCTAGAATGTCTTTGTCGCACAAACGCATAATGTTTAACTCGGTAATTGAATTTTGGGTTTAAAGTGTCGGTTTTGAATTCAGCTAAGCGGCTTAACGTCGAGCTTGCAGCCACTTAGCCGCGCAATTATGCGTAGCTAAGCGGCTATGTTCAACGTTTTTAAATATTTTGTATGCGCAAGTCCATCAAACCATCCATATAAAGCTGTTTTGAAATGGCGGCTGCGCATGTCATATAAGTTTGGCTTAGAGGATCATGAGGTTCAGCCACCAACAGGGGTGTGCCCTCATCTGTGTGCTGTCGAATTTTAACATTCAAGGGTAATTGCCCTAACAGCGGCACCTTATTTCGCTTGGCAAGTTCAACGCCCCCATCTTTATCGAATATATGGTCTTGGTGTCCGCACTTCGGGCAAATGTACAGGCTCATATTCTCAATTAGACCCAGCACAGGCACATCGACCTTATTAAACATAGCAATGCCTTTACTGGCATCTGCTACTGCTAAATCTTGTGGGGTAGTCACGATCACGGCCGCGCTTACCGGCATTTGCTGGGCGAGCGTTAATTGTATGTCCCCTGTGCCCGGCGGCATATCAACAATCAAGTAATCTAACTCTGGCCAGTCTGTTTCACGCAATAATTGTTCAAGGGCTTTACTGGCCATTGGCCCGCGCCACACTGTCGCGTTTTCAGCTGGCACAAAATAACCAATAGAGCTTGCAACCAAGCCGTGGGCTGCAAAAGGTATTATGGTTTTATCATCTCGAGAAGCTGGCGTTGAGTCGGTATTGCCTAACATAATCGGAATGGAAGGGCCGTAAATATCTGCATCTAACAGCCCCACTTTTGCCCCTTGCGCCATTAATGCATAAGCAATGTTCACACTGGTGGTTGACTTACCCACCCCGCCTTTACCTGAAGCAACGGCAATGATGTTTTTAATGTTAGTGACTTTAGCGACTTTGGTCGGCGATGCTTGAATGTCGGTTTCGATGACTATGTTTTGTATAGGCAGATTTTCCTCGTGTGCCGCCTTTTTAATATGCGCTGTTAGCACATCATGAACCGTTGCGGCAGCAAAGGGTAAGGTGATAAGAACATCATCACCTGAGACCGTCACCCAAGTACCGACATGTTTATCAGCGAGTTCGAATTGTGCCGCGAGTTGCTTTGAGACCAATGACTGGCGTTTTTGCTCTGGTGTTGAACGGCTAAATAACATGACACTCCTACTTAATAACGATGATTTTGGCGCTAGGTAGCTATTAGCTAATGCAATGGCGGCTTATTTTCGATACCATTTGCGGCCTTTTTAATTAAACGAAGAAACCGAAATAAACATGTCGTCACAACCACGTAAAATTCTTGTTACCAGCGCCCTTCCCTATGCAAATGGCTCCATTCACTTGGGTCACCTTTTAGAGCATATCCAAACGGATATTTGGACGCGTTTTCAACGAATGTGTGGCCACGAAATATACAGTGTATGTGCCGACGATGCACATGGTACGCCCGTTATGCTCAAAGCCCAAGAGCTAGGTATCACACCAGAGGAAATGGTTGCTCGTACCCGTGAAGAGCATCACCAAGATTTGCTCGACTTCTTCGTAGAGTATGACAACTACCACGTTACCCACAGTGATGAAAACAAAGAGCTTTCAGAACTGATTTACAACCGCTTAAATGATGCTGGATATATTTCAAAGCGCACTATCAGCCAGTTGTTTGACCCTGAAAAGAACATGTTTTTACCAGACCGTTTCGTAAAAGGCACTTGCCCTAGCTGTGGTGCTGAAGATCAAAACGGTGATAGCTGTGATAACTGCGGGGCGACTTACGACCCAACAGAAATGAAGAACCCACGCTCAGTGGTTTCAGGCGCGACGCCGATTTTAAAAGACTCAGAGCACTTCTTCTTCGACTTACCGCAATTTTCAGACATGCTACAAACATGGCTAAAAAGTGATGCACTGCAAAGCGAAATTAGCAACAAGCTTGAAGAGTGGTTTGAAAAAGGCCTACAGCAGTGGGATATCAGTCGTGACGCACCTTACTTCGGTTTTGAAATTCCTGGTGCACCCAATAAATTCTTTTATGTATGGGTTGATGCACCAGTCGGTTACATGGCGAGCTTTAAAAACTTGTGTGATCGCAGCGGTATTAACTTTGATGAATACTGGGGCGCTGACTCAGACGCGGAGCTATACCACTTCATAGGCAAAGACATCACCTATTTCCACTGCCTATTTTGGCCCGCCATGCTTGAAGGCGCCGGCTTCAGAAAACCGACTGGCGTCAACGTACACGGTTTTGTCACCGTTAACGGTGCGAAAATGTCTAAATCAAAAGGTACCTTTATTAAGGGTCGTACTTATTTAGAGCATTTGAATCCTGAGTATCTACGGTATTACTTCGCCTCTAAACTGGGCGCGAACGTGACAGATATCGACCTCAATTTCGAAGATTTTGCGCAAAAAGTAAATTCAGACTTAGTGGGCAAAGTCGTTAACATCGCCAGTCGCTGTGCTAGCTTTATCACAAAACGCTTCGACGGCAAGTTGTCCGACAACGTGCTTGAGCCAGAGCTAGTAGCTGAATTTCAAAACGCCCAAGCAAGCATCGCCCAAGCATTTGAAGAGCGTCAGTACCACAAAGCCATTCGTGAGATTATGGCACTAGCGGACAAGGCGAACCAGTTCATTGATGCCAACGCGCCTTGGGTCACGATTAAAGATGAAAGCAAACAAGCGTTTACTCATGATGTGTGTTCATTGGGTATCAACTTATTCCGCTTATTAATGGTGTACTTAAAGCCAGTGGTGCCTAAATTAGCGGAGCAAGCAGAAGCGTTTTTGAACGATAATTTGAGCTGGAGCAGTGCACAAACCGTATTGACTGGGCATGAAATTAATAAATTCAAAGCCTTAATGCAGCGCGTCGATATGGACAAAGTGAATGCGATGGTAGATGACTCTAAAGAAAACCTAGCACCTACCGTAACCCTAGACCCAAACAGCCCACTGGTAAAAGATCCTATCAGTGACACCATCGAATTTGATGACTTCGCAAAAATAGACTTGCGTATTGCTAAAATAGTGATCGCTGAACACGTCGAAAAAGCAGACAAGTTACTGCGCCTCGAGCTAGATTTAGGCGGCGAAACACGCCAAGTATTTGCAGGCATTAAATCTGCGTATCAGCCAGAAGATTTAGTCGGTAAGTTAACTGTTATGGTGGCAAACCTAGCGCCGCGTAAAATGCGTTTTGGCATGTCTGAAGGCATGGTACTAGCTGCAGGACCAGGTGGTAAAGACTTGTGGATCATGGAGCCACATGAGGGCGCACAACCCGGCATGAAAGTAAAATAACTCACTTCTTCAGCCAATCAACTAACGATTAAACAAGCCCGTTTAGACCAACACCTAAACGGGCTTTTTCATGTCTGTTACGCTTGTGACAGATGTCAGCTTTGCGGCTTTTCAGTGTTAACACTGCCCGCACGAATACTCGCACCAACCGCACTAAATTTCGGTTTGAGCTGCCATTTAGGCTTAATGGGCGACAAAGGTACAGTGCGTTTTTTAGCCACAATCACGTACACACTAGCCAGTTGCGGTAAAAAGCGACGGCACCAGCGGGTCAAAAAATGGTTAGGCCTATTAGTAAAAAATGTGGAATAAGGGAGATATTTTACGTTAGTGACCTCAAAGCCCAACAAGTGCAACCAGTCTTTAATACGCGGTACGCTAAAAAAACGCGCTTCTTGCAAGATACTTTGGCGGTTAAACCACACTAGCTTTCGCAAGCCAGTTAAGCTGAGCGGGTTAAAGCCCACGATCACCAAATCACCGTCCGGCATTATGGCTCTGTCTACTTCACGTAAAATTTGATGGGGGTCTTGGGCAAAGTCTAATTCATGAGCTAATACAAACCCATCTACACTGCTCTCTTTTAACGCCATGTCTCGAGAAAGCGACCGCATACCAGCCGATTCATGCTCTTTTGCAACCATGTTGACACAGTGTTTAATTGAGCACTTACTTAGGCTTAGCTCACTGCTTAAATTACCCACTTTAACCAAGTGATAGCCAAAAAACTGTTGAGTGATGATGTCTAGTTCGCTCTCTACAATGGCTTTGCGCTCAGCACCACTGGGTAGCATCGACCATGAGCGAGGGTAACGTGGTTTTTTGTCAAGTAACGCTGGCTTCATCAATACAATACAAACCTATTTTTAGCGAAAATGTAGCAACATATTACACATTTAGTAGTCAACATATTGGAGACTAGTGCATGCACATGGATTTTGAATATGTATAATGTCGGATTACTTTACACCTGTTTCATTATTGTTGTCACTGGAGATTATTATGCCATCCCTGAAAATAAGACCAATTAAAGCATTCGAGGATAATTATATTTGGTGCCTAACCAACGGTGAAACCTGCACAGTGGTTGATCCAGGTGACGCAAAACCCGTCATTAAATTCTGCACTCGCAACAATTTAACCTTAACAGATATCTTGATCACCCATCATCATAGCGACCACACAGGTGGCGTGAATGACTTGCTACAAGCCTTCGAAAACGTCACTGTTTATGGCCCGCAAAACCCACAAATTCAATCTATTACTCAGCGCATACAGGCTGGCGACAATGTTCAACTACCGTCACTAGACGTTGAATTTAAGGTGCTAGAGGTACCTGGGCACACGCTTGATCATATTGCGTATGTAGGTTCATGCGGATTATTCTGTGGTGATACGCTCTTTTCTGCTGGTTGTGGCAGACTGTTTGAAGGAACACCTGAGCAAATGTATCAATCGTTAGGGCAACTAACGGCTTTGGCCGACGACACAAAAGTGTACTGTACCCACGAGTACACCTTAGCCAATATAAAATTTGCTCAGGCTGCTGAGCCAAATAATGAAGAACTATTGAACTATAAAGGTTGGGCAGAATCTCAAAGGGTTGATTTAAAACCTACCTTGCCCTCAACAATAGGCCAGCAAAAAGCGATTAATCCGTTTTTGCGTGCGAGTAGCAAGGAAGTCATACAACATGCTGAGCAATACGCAGGTAGAGCATTAGCAACACCAGAATCAGTGTTTACTGCGCTTCGAGCATGGAAAGACAATTTTTAAAATAGAATAAACATAAAAGGAACGCCTAGTGCGCTTACATACCTTACTATGCCTATCGCTAGTTTCAATTTTACCGGCCTGTCAGATGATGGAGCCTCATTCAGAAACAGCTGAACAGATAGACCAAGAGCACGAAATTGCGCAAGAAATTGCCACCACGTGTGAACAATCGGGCGAGTTAGCTGACAAGGCATTCGACTGTGAAGCGGCGGATGAAGGTATTATACCTGTCACCCATCCAAAGGAAGAAGTTGAGGTTGAAATTGAACCCGAACCAATCCCTATGGACGTAGCTGCGGCTGATGTATGGCAACGCGTTAGTCAAAACCTTGCATTCGAATTTGAAGACAACGCCCGCATTGCCAGTCAACGTAATTGGTATTTAAAGCACCCCTCATATATGCAGCGTGTGGCCAAACGCGCCAAGCCGTTTTTATACCTTATTGTTGAGCGTTTAGAAGAAGAAAACATGCCGTTAGAATTGGCCCTGCTGCCAATTGTAGAAAGTGCGTTTGACCCTTTTGCATATTCTCATGGCCGTGCTGCTGGTATGTGGCAATTCGTACCCGCAACCGGTAAACGCTTCGGCATGAAACAAACATGGTGGTATGACGGTCGCAGAGACGTTATGGCATCCACTGACGGTGCAATTGCCTACTTAAGATACTTAAATGAAATGTTTGATGGTAACTGGCTACACGCCCTTGCTGCATACAATAGTGGTGAAGGCCGAGTTGCGCGGGCTATCAAGAAAAACAAAAAGTTAGGTAAAAGCACAGAATATTGGGCGTTAGATTTGCCTAAAGAAACCAGAGCTTATGTACCTAAATTATTGGCCTTAGCCGATATATTGCGTGACGCAGAAAAATACAGTTTCAGCTGGCCAATTATCGAAAACATCAAAGTAACTGAGATGGTTGATGTAGGCTCGCAAATTGATTTAGCACTGGCCGCTGATATGGCAGGTTTATCAGTAGAAGCATTGCATGCACTTAATCCCGGATATAACCGCTGGGCTACCGACCCTGACGGACCGTTTAATTTATTGGTACCGGTAGACAAAGTAGAAAAATTCAGTGAAGCCATCGCTGCCACTGAAACGAAAGAGCGCCTAAATTGGGTTCGCCACAAAATTAAAAGCGGCGACAGTCTGTTGAAACTAGCGCACAAGTATCACACCACCACAGACATAATTAGCCAAGTAAATGAGCTAAAAGGTAACGTTATTCGTGCAGGCGAGTATCTGGTGATCCCAGTGGCGCTAAAATCGATGGATTTTTATTCTTTGTCACAAGACCAACGCTTAGCGGATACACAATCTAAGCACAAAAGCGGCACTTATCAGGTCAAACACCAAGTGAAAAGTGGCGACACCATGTGGGACATTAGCCGCAAATACAAAGTGAACATGCGCAGCTTAGCCAAGTGGAATGGTATGGCCCCCACAGACACGTTGCGCCCAGGTAAAGAGCTAGTGGTATGGCTAAAAGGCAAGGACGGCAAAAAGCACAGCGATGCAGTAATACGCACTCTCACCTATACCGTACGCGGCGGGGATTCATTGGCAAGAATTGCGCAGAAATTTAAAGTCAATGTGTCAGACTTGGTCGCATGGAATCAAATAAGCACCCAAAAATACCTACAACCGGGCCAGAAGCTTAAAATCAAAGTAGATGTCACTCGCACCTAAGTGCGAGTGGTTTACTTTACCGAGAGAAGCTAACTGTTTTGGTTTCTCTCTCGACCCGAGTTCTCCTCTGTCTTTTTATCCGAGCTTCCTTTTTCACCAAGCTTTTTGGTTATCCAATCTTTCCTTTTGCTAAATCACCTCTCTCGCCAAGCCTTGCAGCCCTAAACGACCGTTACCGGATGTCCAGCTAAGAAAGTGCCCGGCTAAAGAAGTGCCCGGATGAGAAAGTGTATGCCCAAGAAAGTGCTCGACTAATATAGGGCTAGGCAAAGAAAGTGCTCAGGCAAAAAAGCGCCCTGCGTACTAGCGCGCTGCTGCGCGATACATAAACTCAATCCGATTACCACTAGGCTCATACACCATCATATGCTTGTTCGGCCCATTACCCGCCAATTCAGGTGCAAACTCTATCTTGACCTGCTTGTCCTGCAAGAAGGTGTCATGCAGCGCATTCAAGGTCGCCTCACTGCTGACTCTAAGTGCCAAGTGATGTAACCCAACATTGTGCTTGCGATCAAATGCCACAGCCCTATTAGGGTCAGTCACGCGCCACAACGTAATGACAACACTGTTGTTTGATAGAAATACAGATGGGTACTTTTCATCACGGCTCAGTACATGAAACCCTGCATACTGGGTGAAAAATCGCTCTGACGCCTGTAAGTCACTCACCGCTAGCCCGACGTGATCAACGCCTTGAACGCTTTGTTCTTGTACTTGTAACTGCCCCGGTCCCTGTGCATGCAGTAGCGTGCTTGCTGAAAACATTAGGCCCAGCCCAACCGATA
>OJDH01000531.1_pt1 | contig 10265 bp, 8 predicted proteins | sample 1592761 | NCBI WGS metagenome assembly OJDH01 (sample SAMN05416855, study PRJEB24817) | seawater metagenome | isolation source: Sea water | place: Canada:Atlantic | collected 2013-11
CTGAGTAGATCACTTTCTTATATTGATTGGTATAAAGTAACACTTTCAGCACGAACAGACTCAAGAAAACAGCAGGTTTACCATTATGTCTAAGCTCAAATTTGATGTCAGTGTCATTTACAGTGGAATCTTCACTAAATGGGATGTAGAGAGCAACGCATTACCTAGGCTGCTGAAATCGACAGTTCATATCCCCGCAGAGATAGATATTGAGTTTGGTTTTATCGCACACATCAAGAAAGCTAAAAACCAAAAGCTCAGATACTGCATCTACCATCCAGATGTACCCGATGAGAACGACATCATTCGTCCTCCATTCGATGGTGAGCTTTACGTGGAGAGTAATGATTGGAAATTCTTCATCGGAGACACCATCTGGGCGCCTCTGCACAATAAAGTCGGTAATTGGCGCATGACTTTAGAGCTAAAAGGGAGAGTGATTGCAGAAAAAACCTTTAAAATCCACCTGCCTGATGATCTGCCTTTCACTGAAAAATACAACACTACACAAGATGAGCAGAAGATAGCGGCCTTTTGGAAGAAACGAGGGCTTTAGACTTTATCTGAATGTCCCGCTGGGATAGCGGACTTAAATAATAGGAACCCAGTGTTCTTTCTTTTTTAAATACGAAAAAGCCCCTAACATTTCTGCTAGGGGCTTCATCTTAAATATGGCGGAGGGATAGGGATTTGAACCCTAGATGGGCTATAAACCCATGCCGGTTTTCAAGACCGGTGCATTCGACCACTCTGCCATCCCTCCGAACGAAACGAATAATATAAGCATCTCTCTTCCTTGTAAACTACTTTCCAAAGCAAAAATGTTAGTTGCTTAACTAAACCTCAATTCGAAGGTTTTTAATTCAGAATAGTCTCATAACATCTTCAAAGTCTGCTTATTGGCTACTAAGCGAAGAAATTGGATATGGGGCCAATCAAGCTGTGTTAATATCTGTCTATTACTAAACAATCAAACATTAAGTAGCGTCTGCTATATGAATTCTATTGCCATCCCAGTTTCTGCGTTGTCTCCTTGTCACAAGCTCCCCGCACTTGCTGGACTAAATCATACTCCTCAAACACTGTTGCTCGGACAAGAAAGAGTGCTAAATGCATTCGAACTCCTTTGTAAAACACCAAACCAACATATGTTTCTTGCTGACTTTGCAGGTGTAGATAGAGTCGAATTCATTAAGAGTTTAATGACTAGCCAAACGCATTTAGCTGATCAATATTTATTTAGTACAACTCCACACGATAACCAGCGTAACTTTAGCTGGTCTAGCCATTGTGATGACGAAAAGCTCGCGACTAAAAATCAAACTTACCAATATCTTTCTGGTGATATTAAGCGTGCAGATCTATTAGGCCGGTTTATCGATGACAAACAAAAGTCCGCGGCTGAAAACTATAATCCTGGTGCATTAACCCAGTGTCACTATCTGTTTATCTGTGCCGAGTCACTTTGGAAGCGCGAAGGACTCTGGAATCTGCTTCTGGATATATTGGCGAAAAAAGAGTTCAAGGTTCATTCGTCTCTTCCTGCCCTACCACTAAATTGTAAAATTATCTTAGTTGGATCTAACATGCAATTTAGTGTGTGTTGGGTAGAAGAAACAAAGTTTCCTCAACTCTTTCCAATCTTAGGGGAAATGGTCAACGAACTCGACTTGGCTCAACATTCAGAAATTGAATATGCAACTTGGTTAACAGCCGTTGCAGCGAATGTGAATGTCAAACTGAATCAGTCAGTACTTACCTCGCTGTTTCTTTATAGCTCACGCCTTGCCGATCACCAGCTAAGATTCACATTATTGTCAGGACAAATCGGACAGATGCTTGCACAAGCAAAAGCATATAGCGTCTCGGAAATGATAACAGCTGAGGACTTTCAACTCGCACTAGAACAGCAACAGTTTCGCCATAGTGCGTCTGAAATGCTGTCAGCACAAAACTTTGATGATAAGTTCATCAGTCTCCCTACTGACGGACACATGGTCGGACAGATTAACGGCTTAACAGTACTCGATACCGTTGAGTATTGTTATGGCGAGCCAGCAAGAATAACCGCATCAGTCCATTACGGTGATGGTGAAGTCGCTGATATAGAACGAAAGTCGGAACTAGCGGGTAATATCCACGCAAAGGGAATGATGATTCTATCTGCTTGTCTTTATCGAATTTTTGGTAAGGATGCCCCTTTACACCTGAACGCTAATATTGTGTTCGAGCAATCTTATCAAGAGATCGATGGAGACAGCGCTTCATTAGCCGAATATTGCAGTTTAATTTCTGCCATCGCTGAAAAGCCAATCAATCAAAGTATTGCCGTTACGGGTGCACTAGATCAATTTGGTCATGTACAGGCTATTGGCGGTGTTAATGAGAAAATTGAAGGCTTCTACAACCTCTGTGAACGACGAGGGTTAACTGGTAGCCAAGGCGTGATCATTCCAAAATCAAATACCCAACAACTCAATTTAAATCTCAAGCTCATCGAATCCGTCAAAGCGGGGAAATTTCACCTTTATGCCATTGAGCATATTGATGAGGCTGTCGAGCTGTTGATGGGCATAAAAGCAGGCACACCAGACGAAGATAACGACTTCCCTGATGATTCATTATATGGAATAGTCCAAGACCGATTGGCTAAATTAGCTGGGTATCAAGATGAAGAAACAAGTTTTTTTGCCAAACTGCTCGAAAAAATGAAACTTTTCAGCTGATCGGAGTTGTTTAGCGTACACGTGTTCGCTAATCTTGGCTCCTCGAATTGCTGGAGTGAAGTAAAAAATGAGTAAAGCAGACAGTTTCAATAAACAAGATCTTATCGCCTGTGGCCATGGTAAGTTATTTAATGAGAACTCTCCTCGTCTTCCCATAGATAATATGTTGATGATAGACCGTATCATCAAGATTAATGCTGATGGTGGAGAATTTGGAAAAGGTGAAATTGTAGCTGAACTCGACATTAATCCGGATCTTTGGTTTTTTAAATGTCATTTTGAAACGGATCCTGTAATGCCAGGATGCCTTGGTTTAGATGCATTATGGCAACTCGTTGGTTTCTTCTTAGGCTGGGAAGGTGCTGAGGGCAAAGGACGAGCACTAGGAGTTGGTGAAGTGAAATTTACTGGTCAAGTGCTACCAGAAGCTAAAAAAGTCACTTATAAGCTTACTATTAAACGTAAGGTTTACCGCAAGTTAGTGATGGGAATCGCTGACGCTGTCATGGAAGTAGATGGACGTGAAATATATAGCGCTAAAGATCTGAAAGTAGGAATTTTTACCGATACTTCTTCTTTTTAAAAAATAAAATCAACAATTGCAAATATAAAAATGCCCTCATAACTCGACTCTATTTAGTGTGTTGCGAGGGCAAGCTGCTAACTACTTGTTAAATAAGCCACTCAGTCGGCCATCTATCCCTTCTCGCCAGCCTCCTAACCATTGTGACTTAGAGTCTAGCATCGAATAAGGACAATGTTCCTTTGACCGACCTCCAACTCCAGCTTGAAACCCTTTCGAAAAAGCCCTATCTAAACGATCTCTTTTTTGTCTTTTCATGCAAAAATCCTCTGATCTAGATACAAAGAAGCAATAGCTTCACATACTATGAATAGAACTTTTTTAGACTAAGATCAATCAAAATCCGACCTCTTTTGGAGGTTATTTTTTAAGCTGTTGAGTTTTTTAAATAAAAAAAATCGAGGCAAATGCCTCGACTTTTTTATCACTTGAATCTATTTAAAGCGTCGACGGAACCAAAGTAGAGGCAAAGCAAATAACCATGCAAAACTGGCAGCCCCTTTTCGTACATAGTTCTCATCTTCACCATTGTCATCAACACAGTTATTCGCAGCAAGCCAAGCTTCATCTGCAACAGCGCCATCAGTTTGAAGAACAACCATACGAGGAAGATATGAGGTAAGTGGGTCACCATTGCCATCTACAGCAAATACAGGCTCACCATTTTCTATCACTAGATTCCCGTTTGTATCAAGTTGGTACTGAGGTTTGCGAACAAAAGCAGTCCCCACTATGACACCATCTTCATTAATACTATTGGCTTCAACAACTTTAATGTCTTTTGAATAAGCCAACAACACACCACCACTGGTGACTTCAACTTTTTCACGAACCCATTCGTTGTCTGAGTTTTTCTCGAACCCTTTTGACTCACAGGTCAGCAGTTTATTTAAGTCATTGAACTCTGTTGCTTCTTTATCAAACAGAAAACCAGATTTAGGACGAGGCTTATCTTTCTCGTGAGTAGTCTCGATTGAACCAACCACTTGTCCTTTATCATTAATATCTTTAGGTTTACTGCCAAGATCTGATAGTGAATTGTAAAAATCATTCGGAGTTACAATTTTGCTATCAGGGTTGTTCGTATCAAAGTAAAAAAACTTATCACGAATATAACCTTCAATATATTGTTTGTAACTACCAACCAAAATGCCACTGTTGTTGATACCGTAAGCTATCGATTGATACCTATCATCTATCATTGACACCCAATGTGCTTGATAAGCGCCATCAACACCGTCTGGCGTCCAGTAAAAAGCATCAAAAGAAATTCGGTCGTCATTACCAGGACGTTTGTTATGCGAACGACCCACAACAACCCCGCTATCATTAATACCTAGCCCTTGAGCTGTATATGATGTCTCAGAAGTTGTCTCAAACCCTAGAGGCAGCGTTTGAGTACCTGTTACTTCACTACCATCTGCATTAAGATCCCACACATAGGCACGAACATGATAGTTAATTCGGCTATTACCATTAGAATCTGGATATTGTTGTATTTGCACACATATGTCAGTAGGATAAGTATCACCTGCTATGCAATTATCAATACGGGTCTTCGAATCATTGGTCAGCTCAGTACCCGCATAACCCACGACAAGATTAGCATTGTTAATAGCCGCCGCAACAGAATAACCACCGATATTGACTCTATCCTCATCATCGGCCGCACCAGGGGTGTTACTGCACGCAGTGTCCTTTTCATACCAAGTACAAGGAGGAGTTAACTGGAGCTCAGTCCCACTCTCATCTTTGCTAAAACCACGCTCTTCAAATTCACGATAATACCAAAAATCCTGATCAGCATTTGTTCCGTCATAAGGTTCAGTTAGCTCTTTTGAAGTCATTGAACCTACTTTGGTACCAGTATCGTTAATGCCAAAATAATAGACATCAACAGAGTTGATGGTTTCTGGCACATCAGCATCAGTTAAACTTGGGTCGGTTGTGCCATTAACCGAATCAAACACGGGTAACCAAGGCTTTGCACTATCAAACTCACTGGCGATAAATGAGAAATTGTTAGCGATAATGGGTTTATCAATGGAAAAAGTGATCCTCTCTTCCGGCGCAATACCGTCTTCAATGTCGATAACACCGTCATCGTCATCTTCTGAAACAGTTAGCTTCTTTCTACCTTTAGCAATTGCAACCGACTCTCCATCAGCATTAATGGCCATACCATAACCATTTCGAGTCTTTTGCAGAGTACCAATCAGCTCAGCTGAATCTGAATCAGATTGGTAAACTTCACTTAAGTTTTTTATCTCATAAACTGGAGCCGCTTGCACTCCCTGAAGAGCACCAATTACGCCTACTGCTACTAATGATAGGGCTTTATCCAATGTAAACTTCATTAACGCTATTCCCTTACTAATTCGAGTTCTAATTATCGTTATTCGTATTACTTGAGCGACTCAAGTTCTTCCCATCGCTCAAAGCACACTTCCAACTCTTGTTCTTTTTGTGTAAACAATTCAAGTTGGATATTTATTTTTTCTTGATCCTGAGCATAAAACTCTGGAGCTCCAATCTGTTCTTGTAACGCTGCAACCTCTTCCTCTAACTGCTCCATTTTAGCTGGAAGCAATTCAAGTTCACGTTGTAATTTATAAGAAAGTTTCTTTTCCGATTTTACTTTCGATTCAGATTTCACCTCAAGAACTTCAACCTTAACAGGTTGGACAGTGTTTATCTCCTGAGGTTCCTGAGAATAAAAACGAGCACCTTGAGATACCGCATCTTGATAACCACCAACATACTCACTCCAACCACCATTACCAGTAAACCACCAACTACTGGTCACGGTATTGTCAATAAATGCCCTATCATGACTGACGATTAACAGCGTTCCTGGATAATCGGTCAGCAGTGACTCTAACAACTCAAGAGTCTCGATATCGAGATCGTTGGTTGGCTCATCTAGAATAATTAAGTTTGCTGGTTTTAATAGCAAACGAGCTAATAACAATCTGTTTTTCTCACCACCAGACAGTGCTTTAACCGGAGTTCTCGCTCTCATTGGCGAGAAAAGGAAGTCTTGTAGGTAGCTTAAGATATGCCTGTCTTGGCCATTAATCGTGACGGTCTTTTTACCTTCGCCAACATTCTCTTCAACTGTTTTTTCTGGATCAAGCGCTTCTCGATACTGATCAAAGTACGCGACTTCTAGTTTAGTCCCCACTTTGACAGTGCCTGATTGTGCTTCAAGCTGACCAATTAACAATTTCACCAATGTCGATTTACCACAACCATTTGGGCCAATCAGTGCAATACGATCGCCACGCATTACCGCAGACGTAAAGTCTTTAACTAAGTTCTTATCTGGTAAATTATAGTTAAGCCCTTCAATATCAAAGACTAGCTTACCTGAACGGTCTGTATCAGCAACGGCCATCTTCGCGCCGCCTTGACGATTAAGTCTGGCCATACGCTCATCTCTTAGGGCTTTAAGTGCACGTACCCTGCCTTCATTACGCGTTCGTCTCGCTTTGACTCCTTGACGGATCCAAACTTCTTCTTCGGCTAATCGCTTATCGAAGAGTGCATTCTGCTCAGATTCGACTCTCAACCACTCAGCTTTACCCTCTAAATATGTTTGATAGTTACCTGGCCACGAAGTGACTACGCCGCGATCAAGATCCACGATTCGAGTCGCCATTCTTGTAATAAAGCCCCTATCATGACTAACAAAAACGATAGCGCCTTTATAACTCATTAAAAATTGTTCAAGCCACTCAATGGTATCGATATCGAGATGGTTAGTTGGCTCATCCAACAGCAGTAGATCAGGCTCACTGACTAGTGCTCGGGCCAATGCGACTTTACGTTGCCACCCACCAGAAAGTTCAGTTAACGCACTGTCAGGATCTAAGCCTAACAATTCACAGTTCTGGTTGATTCGGCTATCAAGCTGCCAGCCATTAAGGTGATCGATATCCTCTTGCAGACGTTCCATCTGCTTAAGCATACGTTCCATTTGCACGGGATCGGCACTGCCAACATCATGAGCTAATTGGTGGTAACGTTCCAGCTTCTCGCCCACTTCTTGCAGACCAGCTGAAATATAAGAATAAACAGTACCAGGCTCTGCTTTAGGGGGATCTTGCTGTAAACGGCTTACTTTAACATCTGTCGCGATGTTAAATTCGCCTTCGTCGAGTAAGACATCACCACTCAAGACTTTCATTAAGCTCGATTTGCCAGCACCATTACGGCCAACAATACAGACACGTTCACCAGCTTCAATGGTGAAATCCGCTTTTTGCAATAGTGGTGTGTAGCCGTAAGCTAACGAACCATTATTAATACGAACTAAACTCAAGTTATGCTCCTAAAAATTCTTTTAATGTATCGATATCAAAAGGCCAATTTAGCTCTTTGTTGGTATCGATCTGTTTTAATACGGGAATGCGGATACCATATTGCTCAGCCAAGTCCTCATCATCACAAATGTCTTGATGGGTGAAAAAAACTCCAGCTTGGGTGAGCAGTGCAGCAGCAAGTTCACACAGATGACAAGCATCTGTGTGAAACAAAATATAATTGGTGTTCTTAACCACGATGAGTAAGTAACCAGGTATTGTGAATATGAGGATTACGTTTAAAGTCCATCGGCAACGTCTTATCATCGATGTTTTTAACTTCAATACCTACGGCATTCAACGCTTCTACTTCCATCTTGAATTTACGCTTGTTGTTGGAGAAAATAATTTCGCCACCAGGATTTAATATCTTAATTAAATCGGTCAACATGGCCACATGATCTCTCTCAACATCAAAGGAGTCTTCCATGCGCTTTGAATTAGAGAAGGTTGGCGGATCAATAAAGATAAAGTCGAACTTATCATGGGTTCGCTTAATCCATGTCAGGCAGTTGGCTTGAACAAATTCATATTTATTGTCATTCAATCCATTAAGAGCAAAGTTCTCTTTAGCCCAGTTAATGTAGGTGTTTGACATATCAATCGTCGTCACGGATGTTGCACCACCAAGCGCAGCATGAACCGATGCTGTGCCCGTATAAGCAAACAGGTTAAGCATCTTACGGCCTTTAGACATCTCCCCCACAAGCTTACGGGTCAATCGATGATCCAAAAACAAACCGGTATCAAGATACTCTTTAAGGTTTAGCTTAAATTTGGCTCCATACTCAGTAGTGATAAGTTCAAGCTTGCTCGCTTGGATCTTTTCATACTGATTAGTGCCTTTTTGTTTCTCACGGGTTTTTAAGATAATATTTTCAGGATCGATACCGATTGCACTAGGTAAAGTGATCAACACATCCGTAAGACGGCGTTTAGTCACAGATTCAGGAATATCAACTGGCGCCGTGTATTCTTGGATAACGACGTAATCTAAATACTTATCGATAGCCACTTTATAATCAGGTAGATCGGCATCATAAATACGATAGCTATCAATGCCCTCTTTCTTCGCCCACTTTTCAAGTTGCTTAAAATTTTTCTTTACTCGATTCGCAAACGGAACAGCAATGTCACTGACATCACCATCACGATTAATATTCGCAGGGTCAACGCGGCGAGTATTTGTTGCATGGACAGTATAAAGATTAAACGCACACTCTAATGCACCGTTGTTCATCTTCATCTGCTTGTCAGCTTTTAGCTTTAAAGCCGACAACAGTTCAACATCGCTGTTCAATACAGCAAGATTCCAACCACCGAATTCGGCTTTAAATTTATCACCTAACTGGTAATACAACTGCAAGAGTGCAGTCACTGTACCTAATCGCTCACCATAAGGTGGATTGGTAATTAAATAGCCTGTCTCTGCTGGTACTTCTACATTCAAAGCATTTGTGACACTGAAATCGATAAGACTGAGCACACCCGCATTTTCAGCGTTCTTTTTCGCAAGTGCCACAATACGTGAATCAATATCAGAGCCATAAAACTTAGTCGTACAGCGAGTTACACCGATTGATGCTCTCGCTTTAGCTTCATCCAGTAACTCTTGCCAATACTTATCATTGTGTCTTAGCCAATGTTCAAAACCAAAACGCTCGCGATGTAAACCTGGTGCGATATCACAAGCCATCATGGCAGCTTCAATCAAAATAGTACCGCTACCACAAAAAGGGTCCAATAACGTCACCGGATTCTTTTGCCATCCACTGCGCATTAACATATTAGCCGCTAAATTTTCTTTTAACGGCGCTTCACCAGTGGTTGCTCGGTAACCGCGCTTATGTAACGCAGGGCCAGAGAAATTCAAACCGATAGTGATTTGACCACGACGGTAGTGTGCATCAATTCTAAAATCTGCATCCACACGAGCCACATCAGGTCTCGGGCAATCATCATCACGGAAACGATCCACGATGGCATCTTTAATTTTAAGAGCGCCAAACATGGTGTTATTAATGAAACCACCCATACCATGGAAGTCGATACTAAATGTACTGCGATGGTTGAATTGCATCTGCCAGTCAATACCATAAGCAGCATTATAAAGCTGTTCTGGAGATTCACATGGACCTTTATGGATAACGAAAATTATCCGACTTGCGATTCGCGACCAAAGCGTGATCCGATAGCCCAACTCAAGTGAAGCGGTAAAATATACCCCTGCGACACTTTCTTTAATATCAGACGCACCGAGTTCAGCCAACTCAAGTGATAACGCATATTCATAGCCCCTAGGAGCCGCAGCAAAAAAATTTAACATCAATAGAATCGGTACACAGTAAAAATTAATGCAGCATTATACCTTGTAGAACACATAAATGATAAAAAGTTATTAGTTTAGGTTGTGATATATCCAACCAGATTAGATTTTAAGCAATAGGCAGGTACTGCGCAGCTTAATTATCGAGCAAAGCAGCGACTTTATGTAACGTGAATGATGTGATTTATACCAATCAGTATAAAGATTTGAGCGCTCAGCGAGAGTTTAGCGGTTCTGAGGCAAGGCAACGAGTGAAGAGCATAGTT